>Ga0180438_10009707_pt1 | contig 11932 bp, 9 predicted proteins | sample SS_ome_12_FD_132455 | JGI IMG/M metagenome (GOLD analysis project Ga0180438, IMG submission 132455) | Hypersaline lake sediment archaeal communities from the Salton Sea, California, USA - SS_3_D_2 metaG | ecosystem: Environmental > Aquatic > Non-marine Saline and Alkaline > Hypersaline >...
AAGACCTACCGATTTGTGAGGGAGCTGGATGTCGGACGGTGGAATGCGGCGACTCATCTTAAGATGATGTTTGAGCCGCTTACGGGGGATGGCTCAAAGAGCATCCTGCTTTTCGACAGCGAAAAATTCGCCCTTCTGACGCCGCCCGCTGAGACGGGAGGCATTCAGTTTCTGGAGCAGCAGTTCAGCTACGAGACGCAGATAAAGGACGGCGCCTACGGCAACCTTGTTGCAGGGGACATAAATTCCGACGAGCGCCCCGACATAATAATGGTCGAGTACAAGCGGGATCACATGGAGATACTGGCGCTGGATTCCGGTGCGAAGCCTGTTCCGGCAATGCGTTTCAAGATATTCGAGAAGAAGAGCTATCGCCGAAGAGACGGCGGCGGCAGGTATGACGTTGAGCCGCGTGAGCTGAAAATCGCCGACGTTACCGCCGACGGCAGGGACGATCTGGTGACGGTCATCCATGACCGTATCATCATATATCCTCAGGACTGATGTACTCTCGGCGCGGCCGGACGAAGTTTGGTCTTTGCGGTAAAGCTCGAATGGCCACAAAAAAGAGCAGGGTTCTGGTTGCACTGAGCGGCGGCGTGGACAGCTCGACCGCCGCGGCGCTGCTGACGGAGGCAAAGCTGGAGTGCGCCGCGGCGTTTATGATAACTAATGAGTGCTACCACGGCGCGTTGGCCTCGGCGCAAAACGTCGCGAAAAAGCTGGGTATGGAACTGCACGTGCTGGACCTTCGGGCCGAGTTTGAGGGTATTCTGGATTATTTCTGCAGTGAGTACAGCCGAGGGAGGACGCCCAATCCCTGCGTAGTGTGCAACCGACGGATAAAATTCGGCAGACTGTGGGAATTCGCCCGTGAAATCGGCGCGGAGTTTCTTTCGACCGGCCATTACGCCCGTGTTATCGCAAACAATGACGGTGACATCGGTCTTTACGAGGGCGTTGACGCGCTCAAAGACCAGTCTTACGCGCTGTCAATGTTAGACAGGAACGTGCTCGGACACGTGATTCTGCCGATGGGCGAGCACACGAAGGAGCAGGTCCGCCGGATGGCCTCGAGGTTCGCCCTCGATACCGAGCAGCGCGGCGAATCCCAGGAGATATGCTTCATACCCGACAACGATTATGCGGCCGTACTGGAGCAGCGATGCGGCGACGTTGTGCGCGCCGGAGAAATTGTGGACAGCTGCGGCACAGTGCTGGGCGAACACAGGGGGGTTTACCGATACACAATCGGGCAAAGGCGCGGGCTGGGCGTGGCTATGGGCGAACCTTACTACGTGGTGAAAATCGACGCACAGACTAATACGGTGACTCTCGGGCCGAAACGGCAAATCAAGCACAGAAGGCTGTATGCGAGCGGCGCGAACTGGCTGATTGACGAACCTCGCGGGCAGTTCAGGGCGAGGGTAAAGATACGGTATAATGATAAAGGAGCTCCGGCGACGGTGTGGCCGAAGAACAGCGGCGCGGTGGTGGACTTTGACGAGCCCAATCTGGCAATCACACCGGGCCAGCTCGCGGTTTTTTACGTTGAGGACGCAGCCGGTGACCGGGTGGCCGGCGGGGCGTGGATAGAAGAGGCGACCGACTGAAAACCGAGCAATAGTTGCAGACTCAGGACGCGGCTGAAAATGCCAAAAAATGACGATATTTTCAGGTTGTTGTTGGAAGAAGGTGTGGAGGCGGCGCGTAAAATGCACCGGGGCCTGATTCTGCAGCCGGGAGCCATCGGCGACTGCATACTGACACTGCCTCTGGTGGGATTCATGAAAGACAGTCTGGGACTGGGGGCAATTGACATCCTGGGTCACGCCGAATATGTGGGTATTCTGCCCGGGCGGAGCCGAACGGACGGGATACGGTCGATCGAATCTGTCGATTTGCATCGTCTCTTTGTAGAAGCGAAGACATTTGATCTGCCGGACGGCGACCCTTTGATAAATGCATTCGCGGACTATTCGTGGATTGTCACATTCCTGGGCGAGCCGGACAGCAGCTTCGAACAAAATCTGATCTTCACCGCCAACTGCAGCCACAGTGCCGCGGTTGTTGCACTGGCGACGAAGCCGCCGAAGAAGTATTCGGGACATATCTCGGATTTTCACATCGAGCAGTTTGCAGCCCAAAGCGATATGTCTCTGGAACCGCACCGAACCAGGCTGGACGATGCACTGATAACCGCGGCCGAGGCGGACACCCGTCGCGGCAGGGAACTGCTCAACGAGACAGGCATTGAATTTCCGGAAAACGTGGTGGTAATTCACCCCGGCAGCGGGGGTCTGGAAAAATGCTGGCACATAGAGAACTTTCTGTCTTTGGCCGAGGAACTTGGACGCCGCGGCAGAGAAGTGGTATTTCTCTTGGGACCTGCCGAGTCAGAGAGGTACGACAAAAAGACGCTGGCACGGATAGCAGGGTCCGCCAGGTATCTTAAGGACCTGTCCCTGACACAGGTTCTGCAGGTGCTGAATTGCGCCGACAGCTTCGTCGGAAACGACAGTGGAATTACCCACCTTGCAGCGGGTCTGGGCACGAAGACAATAGCGGTGTTCGGGCCTACGGACCCCGGAATGTACAGACCCATTGGCCCTTCGGTACACGTTTTTGCAGTCCCCGTGGCAACCTTTGCAGCGGAACCTTCTCTGGAAGTGCAACAACAGATTCTGGAGGCTCTGGCATAGGGCCGAGAGTCAAGGGGCATTCGGGACGGCCCGGAGAGTCATAAAGGACATGCGATGGGTCCGTCTGGGGCCCGAACATTGCCGCTCCCGGTCTGATGGCTTGGGCGGTTGACCGATTTGCTGATTCTGATATAATACGGCGTCAGGCCCGGCCTGAAGAGTTTGTGGAAACGCACGATATGGGATAGCACGGATAAGGATGGTTATAAATGCAAGGCAAGACTTTAGGTGAGCTGGCAGAATATGTGGGGGGGCGGATCTGCGGGGACTCTAATGTGCTGATAAGCTCAGCCTCCACTTTGGGGCGGGCCGAGCAGGGCGATATCAGCTTTCTGGCCAACACCAAGTATGAAAAGCAGCTTCGCACCACCAAGGCCAGCGCTGTCATAGTGGGCAGAGAAACACCCAATGCAACGGTTCCGCTTTTGATTGCCGAGGACCCATACTACGCTTTTATGCAGATTATGGTGCTTCTGCACGGGCACCGCAAGCACAAGAAGGTGGGAATCAGCGCGCGGGCGTCGATTTCCGACAGTGCAAAAATCGGAGTGGATTGCCAGATTCATGACTTTGCGACTGTGGCCGATGAGGCCAAAATCGGGGACGGGTGCATTCTTTATCCGGGCGTCTATATAGGTCAGGGGGTACAGGTCGGCAACGACTGCATATTTTATCCGAATGTGGCGGTTTACGACGGCTGCCAGATAGGCAACCGGGTGATCATCAACGCAAGCTCCGCCGTCGGAGAGGACGGATTCGGGTACGCGAGCCATAAAGGGGTACATCACAAGATACCCCAGACCGGGATTGTGGTCATAGAAGACGATGTGGAAATAGGCGCCTGCTGCGGAATCGAACGGGGGACATTAGGCGACACTGTTATCGGCCAGGGCAGCAAATTGGGAGACCTCGTGGCGATAGGTCACGGTACCAAGATTGGCGCGCACTGTCTTCTGGTGGCGCAGGTCGGTGTTGCCGGCTCCACGACGCTCGGACATCACTGCGTAATCGGGGGCCAGGTCGGAATTGTCGGGCATATCAACATCGGAAACAACGTAACGGTTGCCGCACAGGCGGGTGTAATTAACAACATCCCCGACGGCATGGTGGTTCTCGGTGCGCCAGCCATCGAGGCGAACCAGGGCAAGCGAGCGTACAGCATGATACAATACCTGCCGGAGATGCGACAGACCGTGCGTAATCTCCAAAGTCAGATCGAACATATTGTCTCGTCCCGAGAGCCGGGCTCCCGCGAATCGGCGGGTCAGGACGAGCAGTGAAAAGCGGAGCGAACTGTATCAATAAGATTATGGAAACCAGGAATGTCCTCGGTCTGATTGCGGGAGAAGGCAGGCTGCCGTTTCTTGTGGCGTCGGGGGCGAAGGAGGCGGGGTTGAAGGTGGTCTGTGTGGGCCTGGCAGGGAGCGTCCAGCGGTCGCTGGTTGACGAGGTTGAGGTCTTTTACGAAGTGGCGATTGCCCGGCCCGGAGGCTGGATTCGAAGGTTCAGAAGGCACGGAGTGAGTCGAACGGTCATGGTGGGGCGGGTAGCGAAGGGACGCATTTTCACGCCCTGGCGAATTATGCGCTACCTGCCGGACTGGCGGGCTTTCAGGATATGGTACTGGCGGCTGCGCAGAAAACCGAAGCAGAACGACATGGTTCTCAGCGCCCTGGCTGACGAACTGGCCAGCGCCGGCATAGTATTGGAGAACTCCACGATGTACTGCAAAGAGCATCTGGCAACGGCGGGTCTGATGACCAAGAATCAGCCCAGCGCATCGGTCAAGGACGACATTGAATTCGGATGGCCGATAGTCAAGAAGCTGGGGGAGCTGGATATCGGTCAGGCAATTGCGGTCAAAGAGAGAGAGGTAATCGCCGTCGAGGCGATAGAGGGCACAGCCAGGATGATCGAGCGTGCGGGGCAGTACTGCAAATCGGGGGGCTGGACCCTTATCAAGGCCTCAAAGCCAAACCAGGATGAGCGATTTGACGTGCCGTGTGTGGGTCCGGACACAATTCGAAGTCTGGTTGCAAACCGGGCCCGGTGCCTGGTCCTCGAAGCGGACCGGACGATAATTATCGACAAGCCGGAAACAATCAAGCTTGCCGATGAGCTCGGCATTGCGGTTCTGGGCATTAGAGTTTCTGAAAAGCCGTAGAGCAGAAAATTCTGTCAATAGTCTGTAATCCTTATGAGTGAATTTCCTTTCTCGGTGACGATTAAGCCGACACGCTCCGACGATAAGCCACAAAGCATAAAGTGCATGGGGCTGCTTCGAAGTGTCCGCGGCAAGCGCCGGGTTTACGAGGCTTTGTGGGGCGACCGGCCGGTAATACTGAAGGTCTTTAGTGACCCAATCAAGGCAAAATACCACATGAACAGAGAGTGGCGGGGACTAACACTGCTGCAGCAGAGGGGACTGAATTCCCCGACGCCGTTATTTAAGGGCCGCTGCAACCGATTGGGCTGGGCCGTTGTCACCGAGAAAATCACCGACGCCGTGAACGTACGTCAGGCATTGGATAACACCATTGACGGCAACGATACGCGACAGTTGTTGCGCAAGGTAGTTCGCGAACTGGCCAGGCAGCACAGCAAAGGTGTTCTTCAGAGGGACCTCCACATGGCCAATTTCATGATTAAGGGCGACGAAACATTCGCGCTCGACCCTTCTCAGATGCGTTTTATTTCGGGCCGGGTCGGCCCGCGACGGTCCATCGCTCAACTGGCGCAATTGGCTTCCTTCGCGCCTGAAGAAGATGAAAACACGATTTCAATGGTCTGCGAAGAATATGCCCGTGTGCGCTCGTGTAAGTTCAGCGAATCAGATATGACGCTGTTTAGCAAAGAGCTGACAGGATGGATAAAGAAAGCGGTCAACAGAGGGGTCAGAAAGAGTCTGCGGACAAGTAAGAGATACCAACGGTTCAACAGGTACGGCCACCGGGGAGTTGCAATCAGAAAGTTCCTTGAGAACCCGGACCTGGGCGAGCTTGCAGCCAATATCGATAACGCCATGAACGACGGACACGTCTTGAAGAACGGAAACACTTGTTTTGTATCCCACATCGGTCTGGCCGGCAAAGAAGTCGTCGTAAAAAGGTACAACCATAAAGGAATCATACATTCGCTTCGGCACACAATCAAAGGCTCACGTGCACGACGCAGCTGGCTGCACGCAAACAGGCTCACACTGCTGAAAGTAGCCACACCGAAACCGTTGGCTTACTTCGAGCGTCGCAAAGGGACCATAGTATGGAAGTCGTATTTCGTTACCGAACACGTTAAAGGACAGAGGCTGTGCGATTTCCTGAGAGACGATACGAAAAGCCGCAACGAGCGCGCTCGGCGCACCGAACAACTGCGGGAAGTCCTCGCGAAGCTGCACAAATACAACATAACCCACGGCGACCTGAAGCTTACGAATATCCTGGTGACGGACAACGGCCCGGTCCTGACCGACCTCGACGCAATGAAAGTTCATACGTTCCGCTGGATTTGCCGAATCAAAAGGCGCAAAGACACAGCTCGGATGAAAGCAAATATGGAAATTGACCGGCACAAAGATGAGAATAAAGGCTGATTGGACAACCTATCTGCACAACCTGAGGCGTCGTGAAATGGATGTTGTATTCGGTCGTTGTCCGGAAAAGCTCTTTAATAGAGTTCTGGAGCTGGGTGCCGGCGACGGCTTTGTAAGTACAATTCTGGCCAAGTATGCCCGGCAGCTCGTATCTACCGACATAAATCCTGAAAGATTGAACAGGTCCGACGAGGACACTGTAACCTATAAGATATGTGATGCTGAAGAAATCGATGAGATTTTCAAAGACAAAGAATTTGATATGGTCTTCTCATGCAGCCTGTTGGAACACCTGCCTGACTACAGGAGGACATTGAGAGGGACCCATAAGGTCCTGGCGGATAATGGAATCAGTGTCCACTTTATGCCCAATAGATGCTGGAAACTGACAACAATACTTCTGTACATCCCCAACAAAATTGTCGTGGCTACAGATAAGATTTTAGCAGGCAGGATTTTTAAGAGGAGACCGGGACATAAGTGGTTTCGTCCCTATAAGCAAAGATATCAGGGAAATAACCCAAAAATTGGAAGAAGGAGACAATTTTTTTTAACAAAGCTTTTTTTGCCGAGAGTACACGGCGCTTCAGGCAGCACCATCAGAGAATTCATAGCCTTTGGCAAAAAGCAATGGATCCGCGAATTTGAATCTGCGGGATTTAGGGTTGCAGCAGTTAAGAAACTCGGCTTTAACTCAGGTTATGGATTCGGTTGTGACCGGTTAAGGAAGATAATGGAGCGTGTCGGACTTCACACATCTTATGCGTTCATAGTGTGCAAAGACAACACCGACAGCAAGTACGCCGCCCACTTTACAAATTAGCGACGTCGTCTTCAATGTTCGGGAATAATGGCGGCTGAAACTGGGCCGTTTTTCATAAAGTGGGTCGGCATCGATTGCATGAAGAAGTGAAATCTGTAGAATAGTGCAATCTACTCGAGGCTCGGTAGTATTTTGCCTGGTCGCTGTCAATGAGAACATCGGCAGGGCCTGTTGCACTAAAAGGGTGGCCCCATGTGTGGAATCATTGGAAGAGTTGGTCAGGACTGTATCAACACACTTCCCCTGGAGTATCTGGCCCACCGCGGACCGGACGCAAACGGACACTGGACCAACGGGCGAAACTGCATCTTGGGGCACACACGCCTGTCAATCCTCGACCTCGAAGACCGAGCTAACCAGCCCATGACAGATCCGACAGGGCGGTTCACGATTGTCTACAACGGTGAGATATACAATTACGTGGAGCTGCGCCGGGAGCAGCTTTCGAAGGAAACCTTTCGTACCACATCGGATACGGAGGTATTGCTTTTGCTCTGGCGCAGGATGGGCGCAGATTGCCTAAGACTCCTGCGAGGCATGTATGCTTTTGCTGTTTGGGACGATCATGAAAATAAACTCTGGCTTGCGCGCGATCGCTTTGGGCAGAAGCCGCTCGTTTATACAACTGACGGCCAAACACTCACTTTTGCTTCGGAACTGAGGGCATTAAGGCAGTGTATCACCGAGCCTCAACTCGAACCCAAAGCTATTGACCTTTTCCTGGGGTATCAGTTTATCCCTGCTCCTTACACGATAAACCAAAATGTTTTCAAACTGCCGCCGGCGCACTATGCCGTATGGGATGGTCAACATCTTATGATGCGTCGCTACTGGCAGTTGCAGTTCATTCACAGCGGCCAGCCGACTATCTCCGAGAAAGAGGCCGCCGACACACTGGACCAAAAGATACGCCAGGCAGTCCGGTTTCGGCTTCGATCCGACGTCCCTGTCGGCTGTCTTCTGAGCGGCGGTATAGACTCAGGTCTGGTTACGGCCATAGCTGCTCAAGAGGCCTCATCACAAATAAAGACATTCACAATCGGCTTCAAGGAGAGACGATATGATGAACGCCGGTATGCCCATCAGGTGGCTGAGCGTTATGACACGGCCCATCACTGTTATGAATTATCCGCACAGGAATCCGAAGACTATCTTGATAAAGCTATTGAACAGTACGGCGAGCCTTACGGAGACAGTTCCGCCCTGCCCACATTGATGGTTTGTAAGTATGCAGGCGAGAATGTTAAGGTTGCACTCAGTGGGGATGGGGGTGATGAGCTGCTCGCAGGGTATTCCTTCTTTAGATTGAACTTCATTGACCGGATGCTCGGCAAGGCAATGAACAAACGTTATCAACTTGGTCGCATTATTGGGCGATTGCGTCGTCATAAATGTCAGGATCACGCATTGGCCAAGCTCTTCAAAAAGCTAAGTTCCTTCGTAAGTCCGCTTAACCGTTCGCTGTTTTATGAGCATTATGTGCGCGAACATGATCAACCGATGCTATACCAGGATGATTTCCTGGATCAGGTGAAAACGGTTCGACAAAACTACGAGCAAACCCTGCTGGATGAAGTGGACTTCGCGACCTATCCTCTTAACCAGTTGCTTGCCATTCATTACGCCGGTTACTTTGCCGACGACCTGCTGGTCAAGACCGACATAGCCAGCATGGCCTTCGGTCTCGAGGTAAGGGCGCCCCTGATGGACCACGAACTCATGGAATTCGCTGCAACACTATCTCCCCAGATGAAGTTCAGACAGGATGTAGGCAAATACCTGCTAAAAGAAGTGGCACGCAAGTACCTTCCGGAACAATTGCTTAATCGGCGCAAACGCGGTTTTAGTGTTCCGGTGGCAGACTGGATGAGATCCCATTTCAATAACCGTATCCACGATATGGCGGCAACGGCGAGCCATCCGATCTGGCAATATCTGAACAGAAAAACAGTAACTCACTGGATGCGTCAGCACGAACAGAAACAGGTCAATCACGGCAAGCGGCTTTGGCTGATACTGCTGCTTGGACTCTGGCTTGAAAAAAGATGAGAATATGCCTGTTACTTCCCAGCTTTGTTCCCAACGTGGGCGGCCTGGAAAAGGCAGCGGACAAGCTGGCCTGCATCTTAAATGAATGGGGCCACGAGCCCGTGGTCTTAACCCTGGCTCTCGGCAAGAATCCCGTGCGCGTTGAGCGTCCCTATCCCATCCATTTTTATCGCCGTCCGCGATCGACCACCTGGTGGCCGCGGAGTCTGTCTGTATCACTTGCCCGCTGCCATCGTCAATATCAGTTTGACTTGTTGTGGGCCTACCAGGCCTATCCCCAGGGATACGCCGCTGTTCGGGTCGGAACCAGGCTGAACATTCCGGTAGTTATCTCAAGTCGAGGAGGCGACATCAGTCACCGAAGCCGGTACCTGGCCAGATGGCTCCCCGGCAAACGCATACAATGGGCCCTGAAACGTGCTGATGCAATCACCACACTCAACAGACACCTGAGCAGACGCGTTGAGCATCTCACGGCAGGCCTCAAACAGGCAAACATGATATTCAATGGGATTGATGCTCCCGAAGAGAATCCTGTAGGAAGACCGGCGCCGCAACGCATTGCGAGCCTTGACGGCAAATCATTTATACTCTCGCTGACTCGTCTGCATAAGTTCAAGGGCATAGACCTGATCATTGAAGCGCTCCGAATTAGCCGGGCCAAAGGCACGGTGACGCCGTTGCTGGTAATCGCCGGGAACGGTTCACAACGTGATATGCTCTTACGACAAGTATCTGACGGCGGATTGGATGAACGAGTCTGTTTTGTTGGAGAGGTGTCCGGCTACGACAAGGCCTGGCTGCTGGCTAACTGCCAATTCCTTGTTCAGCCCTCACGAGAAGGAGAAGGAATGCCCAACTCTGTGCTGGAGGCAATGAGTTACGGCAAGCCCGTCCTCGGAACATCCGCGCCCGGCATCGAGGAAATTGTCACAGATGGTCTCAATGGTATCCTGGCGGCTCCTGACGACCCGAAACAGCTGGCCGAAGCCCTCGATAGAATACTTAACTCGAATCTTGTCGAACTCGGCAAACACGCCGAACAGTTCACATCAAAACATTCGTGGCAAATTATCGCCGGACAATACGTGGCTCTTTTCAAAAAAGTGCTGCGTGAGAGAGCCGCACAACGTTGAAAGCCCATCAAAGAATGCGAAGTGGATCGGACACAGCCCCTTAACCGGCAGCAGTAGTTAAGCATATCACGGCATCTTTATTGCCAAGCGCCCTGTGTAATCGATCCGACTTAGGAAGAGGCACAAATTATGTTCCGAAATATACTCATCTACGGCTTTTCGAGCGCCGCGCCAGTAACCATAGTCATCAATAATTATGACACCCATTGGCGATACGCGGGGAAATAAATGTATCAATTCATGCTTCGTGGATTCATACCAGTCCGTATCAAGCCTCAGCAGTGAAATCGTGTCGGGGGCATTTGCAGGTATGGTATCTTCTACCTTCCCCGCAATAAAATGAAACTTATCGCTCGGGTAGCCTGTACTGTACACATTACTCTTAACTTCTTCAATCGGAGACAAACACCAGTCTGAAGAATCCGCAGAGATTTTTTTTTCGGAAAATTCCTCCTGAGCATTTGCCCCCTTATATGATATATCCACATCTGTGGGAGCACTCATTCCGGAAAACGTATCATAAAGATATATGTCTCGTTCATTATCGCCCAATTCATTAAGAGTCAATGCCATTGCCATAACGGAACCCCCTTTCCAGACGCCGCATTCGACAATAGCACCCTCAATTTCATGCCTTACCACGTATTTTATTGCCTCAATAGTACTTAGCACCCTTTCGGGGCTCGTCATTGTAAGACCTTCCACAGCTCTATAAATACGAGTACTCAGACCATCGTAGTCTCTGGGAAGGGGCTTGATCTTCTTGCGCCATGGAAAGCGGACCATACTAATACCTCACTTTGGTCAACCATCTTGAAATTAAATGGTTGCGAATAAGTTGTGTGTCAGCAGAAACATTATCCGCCACCATATACCAGCTCTGCGTTATCTGTCAAGAGAATCATCCATAAGCACGTTCAGAATTATTTCTGACGACACTATTTTACGGACAAGTTGATCGCATTTTCTTGAAGCTTCTCTCCGCAGAGCATACTCTTGCGGATTACTTGCGTGGGCAGCGCGGGCAGGATGGATGATGTGCCGGGCCGCTACGGAGGTGGAGCTTTCTAACTCGGTCTTCCATTTTCGACGACGCACCGGTCTTTCTCTTACACTTGACTGATTTGTCAATCACACCATTAAACATTGTTCTGCCGCGCAGTCTCGCAACTTCGCTTTCTGAGCCGTTATGCTGGGCAACATCGAGACAAAATCCTGCTCTCTGCTTAAGACCGGCCTGTCTGCTCTGTCGCTCGCCAAAAACGCACTCGCCCGGCAAACCTAAGTTGCTCCGTCCTACAGGATCTCGGCGCAAGGAGAATCATAGTCTTCTTTTTCGACCGAATCAAGGACGTATCCGGCAGCCTTGTGACTGTACCTTCCCACGAGTGCTTTCTGCATAGCAACAGAATCATCCTTTCGGCCTGGCGGCCGTGCATGAGGCGGCGAAAGACGCAATTTCAAAAACGCTTGACTGTCTGCCTGTTCGCCATTAACCTACCCGCAAGTGATAATTTGAAGAAACCGTCGGCGCCACAGCCGTCGCTCTGTCACGGCAGCAGCAGCGCCATCGAACCAAAACGTCACTAATACGCGGCTCGAAAGAATTGTTTAGGCCGAAGCGGCAGAAGCC
>Ga0180438_10009708_pt1 | contig 11932 bp, 9 predicted proteins | sample SS_ome_12_FD_132455 | JGI IMG/M metagenome (GOLD analysis project Ga0180438, IMG submission 132455) | Hypersaline lake sediment archaeal communities from the Salton Sea, California, USA - SS_3_D_2 metaG | ecosystem: Environmental > Aquatic > Non-marine Saline and Alkaline > Hypersaline >...
AACAGGTATAGCCCAGCGTGCGCCCCTCGTCGTCCCGGTACACGAGGAAGATATACCCGCTATCCTCTCCGCGATCACGGTACGCGTTCCAGAGTTCCTCGACGCAGCTCAGCTCTGTGGGAGTAAAGATGCTGACCGCGGCCGTTATGTCTGTGATGGACTGGCCGTCGGTGTTGGAAGCTCGCTCGACTAAGGGCATCGAAATGCCTCCTAGCAATGTCCAGTATGTGCACCACCATGTCCTTGTAGCTGTAGCCAGCTACCCGAGCTGCGTTGTAGAACCCAGCATCGGGTGACAGGTCAGGATTGCAGTTCACTTCCACCACGCAAGGGACACCCTCGCGGCTGAGACGCATGTCCACCCGAGCGTATCCGCGACAGCCGATGGCTGCCCAAGCTCGCCGGGCGGTGTCTGCAATACGGGCCCTGAGGACAGAATCCACGGACGCAGGGCATATAACTGGGGTGTGATGATATTCGAAGGAGTCTACCTCCCACTTAGCGGCAAAAGACACGATGCGGGCGTACGGATCGGCGAAAGCGCGAAAGTCGATCTCGGCCAGAGGTAGGACCTGAGGAGGATCTCCCCATAGAGCCACATTGAATTCTCGGCCTACCACAAAGGCCTCAGCCAAAGCGGCCTGCCGATAGCGCTCCACCACGTAGGCCACGCGCTCGCGCAGCGCCTGAACCGTATGAACTACCGCTTCCGGCCCGACACCAACACTGGCATCCTCCGCCACGGGCTTGACGATGAGCGGGAAGGTTAAATCGGCAGCTAGAGAGGACACCTCACCCGGATGACGGAGAAGCCACCAGCGCGGCGTGTCCACACCATTGGCAGTCAGCAGATGCTTGGTCCTGACCTTATGGGCGGCACAGGCAATGGCACCTCCTTCGGACCCCGTGAAGCGATAGCCCATGGCCTCCAAGGCCCAGGCGATGCGCGCTTCTTCGAAAAGCCGCCCATCCAACCCCTCACCCAAGTTAAAGACGTCCCATTGGGTCGGCGGGTACGCGGTCAGGGCCGATTCGACGTCGTTGTGGATCGGCACCTGTGCTGCCCGGCAGCCCGCCGCCTGGAGCGCCTCAGTCACTGCCTGTGCACAGGCGATGACGCCCTGCTCTGCCAGCAAGTCTCTCGGCTCACCCTTGACCAAATTGTCGCTGGCATTGTACAGTACGACAATACCAGGAGGCTCTTGCTCAGGTTTCATCGCATGCCCTCCGCCAGCACCATTGTCCAGGTGGGTAGAGCCAAGTCTTGAGAGACGCGCTTCCGCCCATTCCCCTCATCTGCCTGCACCTCCGCAGCTCTGTGCTCCCGCGCATACCGCTCCACTGCCAAGTACAGGATCTCATTGATCAGATCTGTGTAGCGCATTCCCTCCGCCTTTGCCATAATGCATATGTCGCTCACGGTAGGATTCAGTCCAGGCAGGGTGTTGATCTCCAGCAGATATGGACTGCCATCGGTTCCCAGCCGAAAGTCGACACGACCGAGATCAAGAGCACCGATGGCCTCGAAGGCGAGCCACGCCAATCGCCTCATCTCAGTCTCCAAGGCCTCTGGGATATCCGCCGGGCAGAGGTAGAGCGGCGCCCCATCCGCGCCCGGATCATAAGACTTGGAGGCAGCGTTATACAGCCCCTGACCAGCACCTACGCTGGCGTCAATCTCCAGCGCCGGGAACAGATGAAAGCCCTGTTCGTCATACAGACTGGACCCCAAGACAGTGGGACGACCATCCTCCGACCGCTCCTCTCCTGGTGCAAGGCTGTTGCCGATGAGGCCCACAGTGAACTCTCGACCAGGCAGGTAACTCTCAACCAGCGCTGGCTGATGATAGGTCTTGATCACCCAATACACCTGTCGTCGCAATGCATCCTCATCGTAGACGACCGAATGACCGTTAATGCCCATACCAGTACCTTCATGCACCGGCTTGACAAAGAGCGGGAATGCCAGTTGCCCGTCCAGTGGCTCGTCACCTCGGCAGAAGAGCTGGAAGGAAGCTGTAGGAAGGCCCGCGTCGCGCCATATGCGCTTAGCTGCGGCCTTGTCTAGGGAGAGCGCGTGAGCCAACACTTTGGAGCCGGTGTAGGGGATGCCCAACATCTCCAGCAGAGCCGGTACCTGGGACTCGCGCGCGTCACCTCGCAGCCCCTCGGCGATGTTGAAGCAGATATCCGGTGCGGCCTGGCGCACGGTGTGCGGAAGCGTCTCATCCGCCTCCAGGGGGATGACCTGATGGCCCCCTGCCACCAGCGCATCCTCAAGGGCTTGCACTGTCTCGGTCGAGTCGTATTCGGCCAACGCGTCGGGAGGAGCGTCAGGCCCCACAGAGACGTTGTATTTCAGGTTATAGAGTAGAGCTACACGATACCCATTCATTCTTGCCTCACTACCAGTTCGTGCAAGGCGGTGTCAGTCAGAGTTTCGATTTGATCGCCGTTGCCGCCGCTCGACGACAATGACACCTCGGACGCAAGGACCTGGGGAACAGCACCACGCCTGTGCACAGTGTGCCACCCTTCGGGCGCGATGGCCAATTGTCGGCCAGCCAGCAGCCCAGCTATCCCTTCCTGCTTCGCCCCGTCCCCACGGGCCTGGCAGTAGGGACACGTGGTCGCGTCGTGGGGTCGGTAGTCGATAGGCTGGACATAAGTGGTGACGAATCCCTCATAGTTTCGTACAACCACCTTGCTGTCCGACATGCTGAGCATATAGTTGGGCAGAATGGGCACCTTGCCGCCGCCTTCAGGTGCATCGATCACGTAGGTTGGCACCGCAAAGCCAGAAGTGTGGCCGCGGAGTGCTTCCATTACTTCGATTCCCTTAGCCACCGGCGTCCGAAAGTGACCAGCACCGTGAACCAGGTCGCACTGATAGATGTAGTAGGGTCGCACGCGGTTCTTCACCAGCTTCTGTACCAGCGCCAGCATGGTGTTTGGGCAGTCGTTAATTCCTGCCAGCAGGACTGTCTGACTGCCCAGCGGGATCCCAGCGTCAGCCAGCCGAGCCAGGGCCACTTCGACTTCGGACGTGATTTCCTTCGGATGGTTGAAGTGGATGTTCATCCACAGCGGGTGATACTGCCGGAGTATATCCACCAGATCGTCCGTGATGCGCTGTGGCAGAAAGACCGGCACCCGGCTACCGATACGGATGACCTCGACATGCGGGATGGCACGCAGGTGCTTCAGCAGCCTCTCCAGCACCCGCTGTGACAAGATCAAAGGATCGCCGCCGGAGAGCAGAACATCACGGATCTGGGGAGTAGAGGCGATATACGCCAGTTGCCTGTCATAATCAGTTGTGCTGAACTGCCCATGAGAATCCCCCACAAGCCGGCTGCGAGTACAGAAGCGACAGTAGCTGGCACACTGCGTCGTAACCAGCATCAGTACTCGATCTGGATAGCGATGCACCAGGCCAGGAACAGGAGAGTGTGCATCCTCAGCCAGCGAATCCTCCATCTCCGCCTCGAAAGGGACTGCTTCGTGAGCCACGGGGATGACCTGCCGGCGAATGGGACAGTCTGGATCATCTGGATCCATTAGGCTCGCAAAGTAGGGGGACACATCAACGCGAAAATGCCCAGGGGCTGACAGGCCTGCATACTCTTCCGGAGTCAGGCGGACTACCTGGGCAAAGTCCTCTAACGTGTTCAGGCGGTGAGCTAGCTGCCACCGCCAATCATTCCACTGGGTAGGGGGTATCCCCTCCCAGGGATGAGGTGGTGTTCTATTACTCGCGTGGCCGGGAGGCTCCTCCAATTCGTTACACGCACGATCGCTTTCCTTCATACCTAGTGTTTTCCTCCTTTGGCAAAGTCTATGCTGTTTTGCCAACAGCTATTCCCATCGGTGCTTCCTACAAGTTGATGATATTATACTCCTCTTGCTCCAATGTGCATCGGCCATAAGACGCATTTCTTCTGGTGCAAAAAGAGTACCTTCCAGGCGTCCTGAACTATGTCAAATGACGCACCTGCGTGTGACTATGCACGGCGGCTGTTCTCTCAGTTGGACAACATGGCCGTTTGGGTGTAAAATTCCCTCCTAATTGCAGGTGCTATCTGTAGAACAATCACGCACAGCAAAGAGCCCACGCGGGAGAGTAGATTGAGTGCCATCCTATTGCGCGCCGACGCAGTTGCCACGTTCGACAGCCAAAGCAATATCTACCGCCCCGGATATCTCCTGGTCAAAGAAAGTCGGCTAGCGGAGATTGGACCGCAAAGCGAGCTAGACGGGCGACGTTTCGACGCCGACGTGCAAGAGATCCATCTGGAAGGCCGTCTGGTGATGCCAGGCCTCGTCAACGCCCACACGCACACTCCGATGGTTCTGTTCCGAGGACTGGCCGAGGGCCACTCACTCCTGACCTTCGAGGGCTGGTACAACGGGATTCGGATCTGGGAAGAGGTAATGGACGCCGATATGATCCCACCAGCGGTGGCGGTGTCGTGCGCCGAGATGATTCGCACGGGCACCACCTGTTTCGCTGATCAGTACTTCTACATGGACCGTATCGTGCCAGTCGTCCGCCAGAGCGGCATGCGGGCCGCCCTGGCCTACGGCATCGTTGAGATGGGTGACTCTGCTGCCCGTGAGCGCGAGATTGCAGCCGCAACTGCCTTCCTGGAAGATGTGCAGGACGAGCCATGCATCACGGGCTGGGTCGGTCCCCACGCTTTCTTTGTCGATAACAGTCCAGCGGCGATCCAAATGGAGTTGGAGCTGGCCGACCGCTTCGAGACCGGCCTGCACATCCACCTGGCGACCAGCGGAGAGGAAGACCGCTACTGCCAGGAGCGGTACGGGCGCAGCGCTGTGCAGCAGATGAAGGCGCTCGGCGTGCTCGACCGGAGGCTGCTGGCAGCTCACTGCATCACCCTGCCGTCCGGTGATTTCCCGACGTTGGCCGATCATCCCTTCAGCGCTGTTATCGCCGCATCCGCCTGTATGCGCGCGGGCGCCGAGGCTGCCCCACTGAAGGCCATGCGCCAGGCAGCCATCAACACCGCGCTGGGCACAGACAACGTCGCCAACAACAACTCCTACGACATGTTCAGCGAGATGCAGATCGCCGCCAAGTTGATGGCCTTGCGCGAAGGAGAACCCAACGCAATTACAGCTCGCGACATCCTTGAAATGGCGACTATAGGCGGCGCGCGGGCCCTAGGCCTGGAAAGCGAAATCGGATCGTTGGAGCCCGGCAAGAAGGCTGACCTGATCACGCTCGACCTGACAGCCATTGGCTGGGGACCGGCAGGCGGACAGGATCTATACACGGCGCTGGTCTATTCGATCTGTGGCCTGCACGCAAGAGATGTGATGGTGGATGGGAATTGGCTGTTGCGTGAGGGGAACTGGACCACGCTCGACTATGGTTCGGCCAATGCCGAGTTGAATGCCGCGCACGCCGAGCTTCGCGAGCGCTTGCCGGGTTCCCACTGACTTGTGCTCATCGAGGAGGTACTATGATCCGCCTTGTGATAGACACCGACCCCGGCGTGGACGACGCCCACGCCATCATGGCCGCCTTCGCGCACCCCCAAGCACAGATCGAGGCGATCACCACCGTGGCTGGCAACGTCTCGCTGGAGCGTACGACGGCCAACGTCTGCACCATACTGGATATACTCGAACGGGATGTGCCCGTGCACGCCGGGTGTAATAGACCCCTGGTGGGGGATGCGGTGGACGCAGGCTATTTTCACGGCGCAGACGGTCTTGGTGACAGCGGCTACCCACCCTCAACGCGCAAAGTGGCCGACGAGCACGCCGTCGATGCTCTCATACGACTGGCAAACGAGTCGCCAGGCGAGCTGACACTGGTGGCGATTGGCCCGCTGACCAACGTGGCGCTGGCAACCCGGCTCGACCCAGCGCTGCCCCGGAAATACCAGCGTCTGGTCGTCATGGGTGGATCGATTCGAGGCGCGGGCAACGTCACCACGGCTGCCGAATTCAACGCCTACGCGGACCCCGAGGCGGCCGCCATCGTGTTCGATGCCTGGCCGGGACTGACGCTTGTCTCGTGGGAGACGACCATGGCCCACGGCCTTGCGGCTGAACAGGTCGAGGCCCTGCTATCGGTTGACTCGCCGCGGGCCGAGTTCTTCCGGCGTACCACGCTGCACTCAATCGAGACGCTCGAGCAGATTTTCGGGTATAGGACGTTGCTGGAGCCCGACCTGTTGGCGATAGCCGTGGCGTTGGAGCCGGATATCGTGCGCAAGAGTGAGACACACCACGTCAAGGTCGAGTTAGCGGGCAAACACACGCGCGGTCACACCACAGTTGACTGGTTCGACCGAACAGGGCAGGAACCCAAGATCAACTTGGTCTTGGAGCTGGATACCGAGCGGATATGGGAACTATTGCAAGCCGCCGTCAGATAGGTGGATCCGACACGCTTACCACTGTTGATCTGCTGACCATCGCGCAGCAGTACCAGGCTGGGGTGGTGGCCGTGTTGCAGGAGCTGGTGCGCATCCCGTCAGTCAACGGGCGCGACGACGAGTTGGCCGTCGCGCAGCGCGTGGTCGAGGCAGCCAGGCACCTGGGACTCCAGGCCCGGCTAGCAGGGGCCAAGGCAGATCGTCCCAACGTGCTGGTCAGATGGGGAGATGGACCGGCAGGGTTTGCCCTGATTGGCCACATGGACACGGTAGCCGAGGGCGACACCTCGGCGTGGACATCCCCTCCATTCGACGCGGCTATCCGTGATGGGCGATTGTTTGGGCGCGGCGCAGCCGACAACAAGGCGGGCATCGCCTGTGCGCTGTACACAATTGCCATCATACGCGACCACGGCCTGCTGGATCCGGCTACTACCAACGTCACATTGGCAGGCGTAGTTGACGAAGAATCGGGGGCTAGCAGTCAGCTGGGCGTTCGCTACTTGCTCGACCAAGATCTACTTGATGGAGAGGGCGCAATCTACACGTACGCGAGCGACATCATCTGCGTTGGCCATCGCGGCCTGCTGCGTCTGAGACTACAGGCCACCGGTCAATCGATCCATTCCGGCAGCCCGGCGTGGAGCCGGGGTGAGGGTGGCGTCAATGCTGTCACAGGCCTGGCGGCGATCCTGGTCCAGCTTGAGGATCTGGATATTCCCGCCCCTGCGCATCCAGCTTTTGACGGTCTGGGCTGCACCCTGACGCCTGGCACGCTTGTACGGGGCGGTGAATTCGAGAGCATGGTCCCGGCGGTTGCAGAGGCCACGGTTGACGTGCGCCTGACGCCAGGTCAGTCGGCGGCGGATGTGTTGGCCCGCATCGAGCGCGTTATACAAGATGAGGTGGCGCAGCGGCCTGGCCTCTCCGTGACAATGACCGTCAAGAACAACGTGCCTGGTGCAGCGATCCCAGCCGACCATCGGCTGGTGGAGATAGCCAGGCACTACACGCGCGCCGTCACGGGACGCGAGTGGCCTGTGGCTGGCGCCGGTCCTGCGAACGAGGGTTATATGCTCATCCAGGCAGGCGTCCCCACCCTGTGTGGATTTGGCCCGCGGGGCAACAACGCTCACGCGCCCGACGAGTGGGTGGAACTGGAGAGCCTGCCCCACACCATCGCCATGTACGCCGGTATCATTTGCGACTATCTCAGTTATTCCAGTCAGGAGGACATGCCAAGTGACATCTGAACAGAATCGAGATCCGTGGGTCAACGTGCGCACCCGCCACGATTTTCCGGCTGACCAAGTCATCTCAGCCCTACAGAAGGAGATACGGCGCAGCAACACCGAGAACGCCGCATTGCTGGCTTACGAAATGGCAACCACCAGCCCAGAACTGGAGGCCTACTTGTGGCATCGTCTGTTGGTCATCTCTGTCGAGGATGTGGGCTGGGGGGACTTGCAGGCGCCGATTTTGATCCACACCCTCGATCAGATCAACCAATCCTTTGATCGGCACGAGGGAGAACGCCTGTTGTTTGCTATCCATGCCGTGCGCTACCTGTGCGCTTGCCAGAAAGATCGCTCCAGCGACGAAATGGTCAACTGGCTGAGATACGAGGTCGAGAGCGGTCGCCTGCTACCTACCATTCCTGACTACGCGCTCGATATGCACACGGCACGTGGCACTGAAATGGGGCGCGGCCCGCGTCACTTCTGGGAAGAAGGGGCAAAGCTCTGTCCCGAGTCACCCGACCGCGATACCACCTATCGCCTGCGTGTATTGGAGCTACTGGATCAGAACGAGTAGATACAAAGATAGACCGATCTTTTACAATTTGGGTCAAGAGCAAGTTGACATACTGTGAAAGGGCAAGTAGGGGTGCGCTTGACAGCCCCATGGTTCTATGCTAGAATCTTGGTAGTGACTGGTACGTACCAACAACGGGTGTTTCCGTGTATTCACCACAGCCAGCACAAGCCAAGTATGCGCAAACCACTGTTCGCTCATTCCAGAGCGAGCTTCTGGTTTATTGCCCCTGCCCATCCCTACCTTGCTCCGGGCTGGTCACTCCTTTGGCCGCAAGTTGGAGAACGCTTGTTTCGGAGAAAAGCATCAAGTTCTTGCCAGAGCCACCCAGCAGTGACACTAGTCTACCATGCTAACGGTGTAAGCGCTGTTGGACAAGCTTGAGTAGGAAGAGGGGCAGCGGATAGACGGGACGAACGAACTGTTCGCCGGTTCCGCAGATCCGCGCGCTCAAATGAGAGGAGGTGATAGCGTATTAGCCAGCAGATCAAGATCAGGTAACCCAGATTGGGCCGGTGATAGCCCGGCCTACCCTCAATACTAAAAAGACTATGGAGGAGAAAAATGCTTCGTCGAACGATTTACGTGATGCTAGTTGCGCTGTTGTTGCTTTCCGCCCTCGTTGGTTGTGGTGGTGGAGCAGCCCCAGAGGAGCCTGCCACAGAAGAACCCGCTGCAGAGGAACCTGCCGCCCCTGAAGAGCCCGAAGAGCCGGAGAAGGTGTACAGAGTGGCATTGGTGATCGCCCTGTTGGGCGACCGATCCTTTCTCGACTCGGCTGCCCGTGGCATTGGGTGGGCTGAGGAACGGCTGGATAACGTGGAGACCAAGATTATCGAGAACGCTGACGTCGGCGAGCAGCAGTTGGCCGCTCGCGCTATGGCCGAGGAAGGATATGACCTGGTCATCACCGTGGGCTTTGGCTCAACAGACTGGACCACCGAGATCGCGAATGAGTATCCCGACACCCACTTCGCTATCGTGGATTCCACCCTCGACGTCCCGAACGGGACAGGTCTCATCTTCCGGGAGGAGCAGGGCTCCTTCACCGTCGGGATGGTGGCCGCGATGCTGACCAAGACCGGTAAAGTGGGCTACGTCGGTGGGATGGACGTGCCGCTGCTGCGCCGCTTTGAGGAGGGATATATCCAGGGCGTCAAGTACGCAAACCCGGATGTCGAGGTAGTCTCCGGCTGGGTCGGCGCCTTCAACGATCCCACGAAGGGCAAAGAGTTAGCGCTGACACAGTACGAGGAAGGTGCGGACATCATCTTTGCCGCTGCTGGCAAGAGTGGCGAGGGCGTCATTGCTGCATCTGCCGAGCAGGGTCTCTATTCCATTGGCGTGGACTCGGACCAGTGCTACATCGAACCTGGCCACGTCGTTGCCTCGATGATGAAGATGGTGGACGTAGCCGTCTTTGACGCTATCGAGTCGCTGACCCAGGGCACCTTGGAGGCTGGCAACCGGGTCTATGGCCTACAGGAGGAAGCAGTTGGGCTGTGCTACCTGTATGACCTTGACACCGTGTTTCTGGACAATGGCCCCTCGGACATGGCGGAAATACTCAAGAATGAGGCTATTCCGGCGGTCCAGGAGGCCGTTGACAAGATCATCGCCGGCGAGATGTGCGTCAAGGACCACATGGAAGTCTACCCCTGCGACAATCCGGCTCCGCCCGGCGGTATGGGGCAATAGCCACACTATGCGTGTAAGAGTACGAGGAGGGCGGCGGTATGACCGCCCTCCTCGTCAAATCAGGAGGAGGTCAGCGAAGTGACAACAGCCGTTGAGATGAGGGGGATACGCAAGGTGTTCCCAGGCGTTGTCGCCAACGACGACGTGGATCTCACAGTCGAGGAGGGCGAGATTCACGCCCTGGTAGGCGAGAATGGGGCTGGCAAGACAACGCTTATGAATGTCCTGTACGGGCTTTACCATCCTGAAGGCGGCACCATTCTGGTGCGTGGGCAGCCCGTTCAGATACGCAAGAACGCCGATGCCATCGCTCTGGGTATTGGCATGGTCCACCAGAGCTTTAAACTGGTGCCATCCTTTACTGTCGCCGAGAACATCACCCTGGGGGCAGAGCTGCGCAAGTCCATCTTTGTGGACCGCAAGGCCATCCACGAAAGCGTAGTGGACATATCCAGACGTTTCGGATTGGAGGTGGATCCAGACGCCCGCATCCGGGATCTGCCCGTGGGTGTTCAGCAGCGTGTCGAGATCCTGAAGACGCTATATCGGAACGCGGATATCCTGATCCTGGATGAGCCGACGGCGGTCCTGACCCCCCAGGAGACACGCGACCTCTTCGGGGTCATCCGCTCCCTGGTCGCAGGTGGCAAGACCGTCATCTTTATCACGCACAAACTCCGCGAGGTGATGGAAATCTCCGACCGGGTGACCGTGATGCGCGACGGGAGAGTGGTAGGCACCAAGAAAACGGAGGAGACCAACCCTGCCGAGATCGCGCGGATGATGGTCGGTCGAGAAGTCCTTCTGCGGGTCAGTAAGGAAAAATCAGATCCCGGCGAGACCGTTCTGCGGATAGAGAACCTCAAGATGCGCGACGACCGCAATCTGATGGCCGTACAGGGCGTCTCACTGGAGGTGCGGCAGGGGGAGATCTTGGGAGTCGCTGGCGTGGAGGGGAACGGACAGCGGGAGTTGGTCGAGGGCATCGTGGGCCTGCGTCCGGCTGTGGGTGGAAAGATTCACCTCAAGGATCAAGACATCACTTCGCTGAACGTGCGAGAGCGGAGGGAAATCGGCATGTCGTGCGTGCCAGAGGATCGGTATGTGCGAGGCCTGGCCCTGCCGGCGACTGTCGAGGAAAACCTCATTGTCTGCACCTATTTTAAATCCCCAATGTCCAGAGGGCCTCTTCTGGATTTGCAGAGAATCGGCGAGTTTGCCAACGAGGCAGTTGAGACATTCGACGTTCGCACGACCGGCAAGGACGTGCCTGCATTCACCCTCTCCGGGGGCAACCTGCAGAAAGTGGTCATCGCCCGAGAGATCAGCACGCATCCAGACTTTCTGATCGCCGCGCAACCTACCCGGGGCCTGGATATCGGCAGTATCGAGTTCGTTCACCAGCGCATCGTGGACGCGCGTGACAATGGCACAGCCGTCCTACTGGTCTCGGCCGAACTGGAAGAAGTCATGTCTCTGAGCGACCGCATCGCGGTGCTGTATGAAGGGGAGATCGTCGGTACCCTCGATGCCGAGAACGCAACTGAGGAAGGTCTGGGCTTGTGGATGGCCGGTATCACTGACGAGAAGGAAGCTCGGAAGGAGGAAGTACACGGTGTCTAACACAGATAAGTCATCAACACAAGCATCCCAGTCCGGAGTGCTTGCCACACTCCAGAGGTCATTGAGGGGCATTCTGCAGGGCTCGGTGAGTATCCTTCTGAGCATTCTGGCGGCCATGGTTGTCGGCTCCATAATCATGGCGTGGCATGGACAGAATCCTCTCGAAATCTATGGATTGCTCTTCAAGGGTGCTTTTGGCAGCCAGAGGAGCATCTTCATCTCAATACAGCGGGCGACACCCCTCGTGTTTACGGCCATCGCCTCGACACTGGCCTTTCGGACGGGCGTCTTTAACGTAGGTGTGGAGGGCCAGTTCTTCATCGGTGCCATCTGTGGAACCTTTGTGGGCTATGCCTTCAAGTTGCCCTTGATCATCCACCTCC
>Ga0180438_10009709_pt1 | contig 11931 bp, 8 predicted proteins | sample SS_ome_12_FD_132455 | JGI IMG/M metagenome (GOLD analysis project Ga0180438, IMG submission 132455) | Hypersaline lake sediment archaeal communities from the Salton Sea, California, USA - SS_3_D_2 metaG | ecosystem: Environmental > Aquatic > Non-marine Saline and Alkaline > Hypersaline >...
ATTCGGCTCTCGGCGCAAGTCGTTGGGGGTAAACGGGTTAAGTGCCGTCCAAGAATACCCACTGGACGGAGATTTTTTGGCCACCAGTCGGGGGGCGGTTTCGTCGACGTAAGTCCTTGCGCCACAACGGGCTCCGGATCGGGGCGAGTGGCCCAAAACGGCATTGCCGGGGTTCGGTCCAACAATTCAAAGTGGGCCAAGAAACTCGCGGGAGAGGGGTCGGAAGGCGGGGATGGTTGGACAGGGAGGCTGTCCGGAAAGCGTTTGTAGTGACCCGATTCATCGGGTCTCGCCGCGGAAACGCGCCTCTTGGCGGGCTGAGGACCGCATGAGTGCGGTCACTACGAACCCTTCGGGGAGCCTCCGGGGCGACCTTACCAGAGCGTCATCGACTGCTCGAACAGCGCGGCCAGCTCTTCCGGCCCGGCGGGGCGGGGGGAGAGCTTGGTGACGCGGTGTTGCGGCAGGGTGCCTTCCACGAGGGCGGGGACATCGTCGGGAGTGTAGCCCACGGCACTGAGGCCGTTGGGGATGCCGAGGCGTCGCATGAAGCCGAGCACGGCGTCGGCGAGGATCTTGCCGGCGTCGGCGGGGCTGGCGCCGGCGGTGTCGGCGCCGAGGAGCGCGGCGGCTTGCAGGTGGCGCTCGGGACACGACTGGGCGGTGAAGCGGAACACGGCCGGGGCGTTCAGGATCACCGACATGCCGTGGGGCACGAGCGGGCCGTCGACCGCGTAGCCGGGCGGGCGGTAGTCGCGAACCATGCCGGAGACCGGGTACGACATGCCGTGCGGCAGGTGAACGCCCGCGTTGCCGAAGCCCATGCCGGCGTAGGACGCGGCCAGCAGCATGGCGGCCCGGGCCTCGTCGTCGTCGGGGTCTTCGACCGCGCGGGGCAGGTGCTTGGCCGCCAGGCGGATCGCCTCGGCCGACCAGACGTCGCTGATGGGGTTCGAGCCCTGGTAGGCCGGGCGGCTTAGCGGCCGGTCGGGGCGCGGGCGCTGGCCGTAGGGCATCGCGGTGTACGACTCGATGGCGTGGCAGAAGACGTCCAGGCCCGTGGAGGCGGCGGCCATGGGCGGGAGCGTGCGGGTGTTCTCCGGGTCGACCAGCCCGAGCGTCGGCTTCAGTCGCCGGTCGGCGATGCCCGTCTTGGCTCGCATGGCGACCACGTCGAAGATGGCCACGCCGGTGGTCTCGCTGCCCGTGCCGGCCGTGGTGGGCACGGCCACGAGCGGCTTGAGCGGGCCGGGCACGGCGCTGCCCCGGCCGATCGGGGCATTGACGTACTCGAACAGGTCGGCCGGATAGGTGGAGTAGAGGTTGGCCGCCTTGGCCGTGTCGATGGCCGAGCCGCCGCCCACGGCCACGAAGGCGTCGAACCCGCCCTCTTGGGCTGCGGCGATGGCCTCGGCGAACGAGGCATCGGTCGGCTCGACCCGGACCCGATCGAACAGCTCAAACTCGACCTTCTCGGCGCGGAGCGACTCGGCCGCCGTGGCCACGGGCGGGAGGCCGGCGAGGTTGGGGTCCGTCAGCACCATGGCCCGCCGCACGCCCATGTCGGCCAAGTCCATGCCGACTTCCCGGGTCACGCCGGGGCCGAAGCGGATGTTGGCCGTGGCCATCTCGAAGGCGTATTCGTGGGTCATGGCGCTGTCCCCTGTTTTGCGAGTCGTTTGAGCCCGGCGGCTGCGCCGGGAGAGCCGTGCCCCGCGTGGGCGCCGGGGCTATGCGCGCAATTCACAGTGCCCCGCGTGGGCGCCGGGGCTAAGCGGCCGGATTCCGATGCCTAATCCCTCACCCCTAATCCCTAATCCCTAATCTCTTCCTGCTACACCAACCCCCACCGCTTGCGCAGGAACCACTCCACCCCCAGCAGCCCCACCACCAGGAGCAAGAACGACCAGCTATCCCAGAAGGTCTTCTTGGTCTCGCTCTCGATCTCGAGGTGCTCGGTCTGCGTGGCCAGGCGATCGATCAGGGCGGGGAGCTGCTCGGGGGCCAGCGACTCGCCGCCGGTCATGGCGGCCAGGCTCTCCAGCGAGGCCGCGTCGGCCGCGGCGTTGTCGAGCTCGAGGTCCTGCTTGAAGACCAGGAAGCGCGACCGGGCGCTGCCCACGGGCAAGCCCTCATGGGTGGCGGTCACCTCGATAGCATAGTCGCCGTCGGCCCGGGTGTCGCGGAACGACCCGATCCGTTCGTCGCCCTGGCGGACCAGGTCGACCGGGCGGCGTTTGTCGTCGGGGAGCACGACCTCGGCCTTGAACTGGGCCTCGGGCAGCGGGTCGCCGGACGGGGACTGGGCCCCCACGGTGAACTCCACGTGGCTGCCCGGGGCAAACCGCCGCTTCGGCAGCCGGACCCACACGTTCCCGTCGGTCGCCTGGTCCTTGCGCGCCAGCCAGAGAATTACCTGGCGCCAGAACCGCTTGTGGGCCGCCTCGTGGCCTTTGAGCCACCACCGCCAGGTCGAATCGCCGGCGAAGGCCATCACGCGGCCGTTGCCGTAGGTGTCGGCCACCAGGAGCGGGGCGCCGTTCTGGGCCTCGGCCAGCACCAGGGCCCCCAGCTTGACCTCGCGGAAGCGGTTCGCGCCGGCAAGCGGCGGCAGACGCGACCAGAGGGCCAGGTTCTCCTCGCGGTCGCCGGCCAGCAAGAGGGCGAAGTGCAAGAGGCCCACTCGGGTCGGGCGCATGGTGAGCTTGCCGGTCAGGTGGACGTCGGTGCGGATCGTGCCTTCGAGGTTCTGTCGCTCGAAGCGGTCCATCTTCACGGGCAGGACGTCGGCCAGGCGCGTGGTGGCGTAGCCGCCCGGCCCGAAGCTGTGAAACCCTCCCAGTGCCAGCAGCCCGGCCCCGCGCTCGACCGCCTCGGCCAGGTGTTCGAGGTCCTCGGTCCCCTCGAACGCCTTGGAATCGAGATCGCCCAGGATGTAGACCTCGTACTTGCCCGGCTCGAAGCGCTCGGAGAGGTCGCCCGGCCGAGTCTCCGGGCGTAGGGGATCGATGGGCGGGCGGGGGAAGTCGACGTGGATGTCGGGCGAGGCGGCCAGGGCCCGGCCGAGGAACTTCTGCTCGACGCGCGGCGGCGCCCCCTCCAGGTAAAGCACGTTCAGCCCGCCCTTGAGCACGTTGACGAACGTGCTCAGCTCGTTGTTCGTGGTGACCAGCTCGCCGGGCTGCTCGGCCACGCGGAGCGTGAGCTTGTATTCGCCGGGCAGCTCCGGGGCGTAGCGAAGCCGGACCGCCAGCGGCTTCCCGTCGGCCGTGGCCTTGAGCTTTTCGCGGGCGACGACCTCCATCTTGCCCGCCGCGGTCTCGAAGAGAAGCTCGAAGGGGATTTCGCTGCCCGCGTAGCCATCGGCCCGGACCGTGGCCGCCACCGGCAGCTCGTTCTTGACGAACACGCTCTGGTTGACCAATAGCTCGGTAACCGCCACGTCCTGGGCCTGGCCCAGGCCCACCGATTGGCCCAAAGGGAACGTAAACAGTGTGCAGCCCTGGGCTGTCAGCCCCGCGGCGGCGGTCCGTGGCGACACGTTCCGAGGGGCGTAGGCCCGCTCCTTGCCGTCGCTCAGAAGTACCATACCCAGAAACCGCTTGCCCGCCTCGCGCTCGATCGCCTCCTTCAGCGCGTGGCTGATGGCGGTCTGCTCGCCGTCGGGGGCCTCGGGCAGGGCGATCTTGCCGCCGTCGACCTCCAACGGATCGAGCGAGGCGTCGAACGCATAGACCTTTAGCTCGAAGTCGCCCGCCAGCCGCTTGAACTCCTCGCCGGCGTCAGCCAGCGTCTCTTGGAGCATCTCCCAGCGGCTCCTGTCGCCCGGGGCGTCGCGGACCGTCATGCTGCGGGAGCGGTCCAAGAGCACGATCAGCGTGGCCGATTGGCGCTTGATTTCCGTGCGCACCACGGTCGGGCGCAGCATGGCCAGCAAGACTAGCGCCGCCACGGCCAGGCGCAGCCCGACCAGGGCCATCCACCGCGAGCCGCTCAACCCCGTCCGACCCGGCCGCACCGCCAAGAGCCCCAACAACAACAGCGCCACCACGACCACCGTGGTGTAGCTGTCGAAGATCGGGTAGAAGGTGAGTCGGGTCACTGTGTCATTCTCTGTAAAACCGGTTGGCCACCAACAGCTCTCCCGCCAGCACCGCGGCCAGGAGCAGCATCAGCGGCGGAAACAGCTCCCGGCCCACGCGGCCCCTGGATATGTCCCGGTCGATCTCGTGGCGGCTCCGGGCCACCCGGAACTCGAACGGGCCGAATATCTCCTTGAGCTCCTCTGTGGGCACGCGAGTCAGCTTCGTTTGTCGCGGGGCCAGGTTGACGCTGAACCCCCGCCGGAAGCTCCCCGCCGCCTCCACCTGGTAGTGCCCTACCTGGTCGGTCGAGGGGACGACGAGCTGCCTCTTGGTCGGTTCAGTCGAGTGCGTGAACTTCAGCCCGTCCGGGGCGGTGACCAGGAAGTTCCAGGTCTGGACCTCCGCGCCCAACGGGAGCACGGCCGCCTGCCCGGCCACGTAGTTGAACTGCTCCTCGATGCTGCCGACCAGGTAGTTCGCGATCTGGTTGGCCAGGATCACGAAGGGCCACTGCTGGCCCGGCTCGATGCTCACGGGCAGCAGGTTCCAGGGGTCGCGGTTGGGGTCGTCGGAGACCGGCGTGGTCATGCACACCGCCCAGCCCGAGCCGATCGGCCGCTCCACAAGCGCGGGCCGCCCGTCGAGGTAGCGGATGACCACGCCCACGCCCTGGTTCATTTCTCCCAGTTCCCAGTATCGGAACACGGGCGAAAGATGCCAGGGGACCGCCCCGGCCAGCTCGCGGAACTCGGCCAGGATCGGGTGCTCGTAGCTGCGAGGGGCCAGGTAGTTGTCGCCGTCGGGGGAGCGGGCCTGGCGCAGCAGCTTGCCCGGCAGAAGCTCCTGGGCCACCGCCGCGTTGAACGAATCGACCGGCAGGGCGTGTCGTCCCAGGAACACGCCCACCCCGTGTCCGTCCGAGGCGTAGTCGGTCAGTTTTCTCCACACGGCGGGCTCCAGCGGCCGGGGGTCGAGCAGGAGTACCGCCGCGTAGTCACCCAGCGGCTGGTCCGCCAGCTCCGCCAGGCTCAGCACGCGGCACTCGAAGCGTGCCAGCCCCTGGCGCCGCATCATCTCCGGGGCCAGGGCCTCGGAGAGAAACAGGGCGTTTCGCTGGGCCGGCTCCGGCGCGGCGATGAGAACCCGCCAGGGCGGCTTGACCTCGACCGTGAAGTAGCGCACGTCGTCGGCTTCCAGCCCGTCCTGACCCACCAGCCGCACCAAGCCCTGGTGCGTGCCCTCGCCCAGCGAGCCGATGCGGAACTCCAGGCGCTTCGCCTCGCCCGACTTAAGCGTGTGGGTCTGCTCGCTCCGCTTCAGCATCGCGCCGTCGTCGCCGGCCAACAGCAGCTCGACCGCCCGGGTCCCCTCCGCCCCGGAACACGACAGATCGGTCTCGACGCTAAGCGGGCTGCGGCTCGACAGCACCTGGGCCGAGAGGTGCAGCTCGCCCAGGCCGTAGTTCGCCGGGTTCTCGACGCCCACGTCGATCACGTAGATTCCCACGCCGTCCAGCTTGCCGAGCCGGCCCCTCAGCCCCGACGCAGCGTCGGCCGGCCAAGCGCCGCGGGCCAGATCGGTGAAAACGTAAAGCTCCTTGCGCTCCAGCTCGCTTTCGCCCAATAGCCGCGCGGCTTCCTCGACCGTCTCGGCAACCGGGCGGGAGTTCGCCACCGCCGCGAGCCGGTCGATCTGCTGCCGGGCAGCCCCGCGATCCACCTGAAACGCCCCCGGGCCCAGCCGGGTATCGAGCACCGCGATCTCGCTCTCGGCCGGGAGCTGGGCCAAGAGCCACTGCCCCAGTTCCTGCGCGGCCTCCAGACGCGTGCGGTTGTTCTGCCGGTAGTCCATGCGCGGGGCCGCGTCGAAGACCAGGGCAGCCGCCACCGGGGCCTCCCGGCTCCCCAGCATCCCCGAAAACTTCACACTCGGCCGGGCCAACGCACAAGCGAGCAAGGCGATCGCCGCCACACGTAAAAGCAGAAGCAGCAAATGCCGAAGCCGCAGTCGCCGCTGATTGGTCTCGTGCCGTTGCTGGACGAACCGCAGCGCGGGAAACTCGAACCGCTTGGGCCGCTGCCGCATGATCAAGTGCAGCACGATCGGCAGTGCCACCAGCGCCGTGCCGGCCAACAGCGAGGTGTTTACGAAGGTCATCATCCCCTCGCCGCGCGGCTTGCCAGGTACTCCGTCAGTGCGCGATCGAACTGCATGCTGGTATCGAGCGGCACGTAGTCGATCCGCGACTGGAAGCAGTCCCGGCGGTAGTGCTCCCGGAACGTTTCGATCTCGCTTAAGTAATCCCGGCGGAAGCCCCGGGCGTCGAGCGTCAGCCGCCGGTTGCTCTCGGGGTCTTCCAGCTCGACCATGCCGTCGAAAGGAAACTTCACCTCGGCCTCGTCGAGGACGTGGAAGACGATCACGTCGTGCCCCCCGTGGCGGAGCCGGTAGAGCGCCTGCATCACCGGCTCGGGGTCGGCGAGTAAGTCCGAGAAGACCATCACCAGGCTGGCGTGGCGGAGCATGGCGGCCAACTGCACCAGGCTGTTGGCGATGTCGGTCTCCCCTTCCGGCTTCAGCTTGGCCAGGAGCGACAGCACGTCGCCCAGGTGGTTCCGCTTGGCCTTCGGCGGCAGGCTGCGGCGGATCTTCTGATCGAAGCAGACCAGCCCCACCGGGTCCTGCTGGTGGATCATCAGGTAACACAGGGCCGCGGCCAGGCAGATCGAGTAGTCGAACTTCGTCAGCTCCTGGCGGTACGTGTAGCCCATCGAGCGGCTGAGGTCCATCACCAGGTAGCCGGTCATGTTCGTCTCGGCCTCGAACTTCTTCACATAGTACTTGTCGGTCTTGGCGTAGGCGATCCAGTCGATGTCCTTGGGGTCGTCGCCCGGAGTGTACTTGCGGTGCTCGCTGAACTCGACCGAGAAGCCATGGAACGGGCTGGCGTGCAGCCCCTGCAAGAACCCCCTCACGATGAACTGGGCGCGCAGGTCGAGCCGCTTGATCTGATTGATGACCTCGGGCTTCAGGTAGCGTTCGGCGGTGGACATGAAAACAAGGCGATCTGTCTGTTGTCACTCGCCGGGCTGCTCTTCGCGCCAATGCAGAGCCGGCCCGTCCAAGACCAAGGAAAGGTGATTAAGCACGTCCCGTCCCAGAATCCCGATCGCGTCCTCCACGACGAGGTAGGCTCCGCGAAAAACCCGTCGCAAGAAGACCAGTTCGCATCGCACAGACACGGCCATGCTCTCGGTGCCGTCAAAGGCCGTCACTTCATAGCTCTTCTCTACGCTCTCGTCCAATCCCAGCCCACGGACAGCCGCCGCCGGGATCAGACTCACGTCAGCCCCAGAGTCGATCACCATTAGGACGCCGGACAAGCCCCTCTCACCACGACGCCTTCGAAGCGTAACAGTCGCCACGGGCGCGGGCGGGTCAAACTGCGAAGCATCATAGCCCGGCATCGGTGTGCTCCTCGACAACCTCCTTGACGAAGTCCGCAGCCTGCTTGGGGTTTGCAAGTCGGGGGCTGGCAATGCGTGCGGTCCGTGGAAGCTCGACAACGATGCACTCCGGAACGACCACGTAGACTCTGGCTTTTTCCGGAAGCTCCACCCCGGCGGGCAAGCGGACGCGACCGTCCTGTACCACCCCTTCATAGGTCATGACCGCCATGGTTCCTCCTCGCTTTCGTACACGTGATCCGATGGTCGGAATACGCTTCTCTATCTTTCGTACTTGGGTATCACCGGCGGCGGCGTCTCGCGGATCAGGCGTTCGATGATCCCTTCGTGGCTCATCCCCTCGGCCTGGGCCTGGAAGTTGGTGCTGATCCGGTGGCGCAGCACCGGCACGGCGATCTTCTTCACGTCGTCGACGGCCACCGAGAACCGGCCGTCCATCGCCGCCAGGGCCTTGCCGCCGTGGATCAGGAACTGCCCGGCCCGGGGACCGGCCCCCCAGTCGACCAGCTCCTTGACGTACTGCGGCGACGACTCGTTGTTGGGCCGGGTCGAACGCACCAGCTTGGCCACGTACTGCACGATGTATTCGCTCACGGCCACCTTGCCCACCAGATTCTGCAGGTTGACGATCGCCCGGCCCGAGAGGACCTTGCGCACCTCGGCCTTCTCGCCCCGCGTGGTCGTGGCCAGGATCTCTTGCTCTTCGTCGGCCGACGGGTAGTCGACCTTGATGTTGAACATGAACCGGTCGAGCTGGGCCTCGGGCAGCGGGTACGTCCCTTCCTGCTCGATCGGGTTCTGCGTGGCGATGGTGAAGAAGGGATCGGGCAGCGGGTAGGTCGATTGGCCCGCGCTGACCTCCCGCTCCTGCATAGCCTGCAGCAGCGCCGCCTGGGTCTTCGGCGGGGTACGGTTGATCTCGTCGGCCAGCAGGATGTTCGTGAAGATCGGACCCTCGACAAACCGAAAGTTGCGCCGCCCCCGCTCGTCCTCCTCCAGCACGTTCGTGCCGGTGATGTCCGAGGGCATCAGGTCCGGCGTGAACTGGATCCGGCGAAACTTCACGTCGAGGATCCGGGCCAGGGTGCTGACCATCAGGGTCTTGGCCAGCCCCGGCACCCCCACGAGCAGGCAGTGTCCTCGGGTGAACACGGCCGCGAAGATCTGCTCGATCACCTCCGCCTGGCCGACGATCACCTTCTGCAGCTCCTCCTGCATCACCCGCCGGTGATGGGCGAACTCCTGCAGCACGTCTCCGAGACTGCGGGTCTTGGTGCTCAAGGTGGGGGGTCCTTCTGAGGACAGCGGGAGGCTCCCAAGTCGCGAAAGCCCGTTGTACGACGGCCTTCCAAGGCCGTCGTACGCTTCCGACGCGATGGCGACGGCCTTGGAAGGCCGTCGTACTCTAGGAAACTGACGCCGTTAATCTTATTCTACCGCCCCCCGGCCGGCCCACCCAGGCCGGGGGCGCGGCATTGCCGGCGCAACTTCTTAAATCTAAGATACTTATGGTGGCGTCGTCATCGCCCCGTCAAGGAGGTCCCTGCCATGAAACGACTGCTCCCGGCCGCCCTGGCGCTGGCCGTGCTGTTTGGACCGTTTGCGTCGACTTTGCGGGCCGGCGTCACCCCCGAGCAGGTCCGCAAGGCCATCGACCAGGGCGTCCGCTATCTCAAGCAGCAGCAGAAGGTCAACGGCTCCTGGGACGACTGGGGGAGCTTCCCCGGCGGCGTGACCGCCCTGTGTACCCTGGCCCTGCTCAATTCCGGCCTCGGGCCCGACGACCCCGAGGTCAAACGGGCCCTCGACTGGCTCCGCAGGCAGGAGCCGCAGACCACCTACGTCGCGGCCCTGCAGACCATGGTCTTCGCCAAGGTCGCGCGCACGCAGAAGGACTACCTGCTCTTGATCAGCCGAAACGTCAAGTGGCTCGAGGAAACCCAGATCAAACAGGGCGACAACAAGGGCGCCTGGGCCTATCCCCGCGCCAGCGGCGACAACTCGAACAGCCAGTTCGCCCTGCTCGGCCTGCACGAAGCCGAGCGGGCCGGGGTGAAGGTCGATCCGCATACCTGGTACATGGCCTACCACTACTGGCACGATGCCCAGAAGCCCGACGGCTCCTGGGGCTACACCAAGGGTCCGTCCGCCATGAACCGCTCGACCGGCAGCATGACGTGTGCCGGCATCGCCTCGCTGGTGATCACCTCGGGCAAAGTGGGCCGCCCCGCCGCCCGGGCCACGCCCGAGGGACGCATCGAGTGCTGCGGCGGACAGGAGAAGAACGACGACGTCGAGCGCGGCCTCGACTGGCTGGGCCGGAACTTCTCGATCAGCGGAAACCCCGGCACACGCGGCGGCACTTGGCTCCTCTACTACCTCTACGGCCTCGAGCGCGTCGGGCGGCTGACCGCCCACCGCTTCATCGGCGGACACGACTGGTACCGAGAAGGCGCCGATTGGCTGACCGGCACGCACCCGCCCGATTCCATCTCCGGCTTCTGGAAGGGCATCGGACACGGCGAGGACGACCCCCTGATCGGCACCAGCTTCGCCCTGCTGTTCCTCTCCAAGGGCCGCTGGCCCGTGCTGGTGGGCAAGCTCAAGTACACCGAAACTACCGACTGGAACGAGCATCCCCACGACTGCCACAACCTGACCCGCTTCGTCGAGTCTCGCTGGAAGATGGACCTCACCTGGCAGGTGATCGACCAGCGTGCGGCCACGGTCGAGGACCTGCTGCAGGCCCCGGTGCTCTACTTCTGCGGCCAGCAGAGCCCGTTGCCCGCGGCCGACGACGCCCGCCAGCGCCTCGCCCGGCAACTCCGCGACTACCTCGACCGCGGCGGGTTCATCTTCGCCGAGGCATACCGCGACGGCGCGGCCTTCGACCAGGGCTTCCGCGACCTGATGGAACAGGTCTTCCCCGAGCCGGAGTACGAGCTTCGCGACCTGCCGGCCGAGCACCCGATCTGGACCGCCGAAGAGGTGCCCAAACAGCTCCGGCCGCTCGAGGGAATCGAGTTCGGCTGCCGCACCAGCGTGGTCTACGCCCGGCCCGACGGGTCCCGGCCGTCGATGTCCTGCCTCTGGGAGCTTTCCGAAAGCGGGCGGGGCGTGGCCTTAGCCCCGTCGGTCCGGGAGCAGATCGACTCGGCCCTGGCGATCGGCGTCAACGTGCTGGCTTACGCGACCAACCGCGAGCTGCTCGACAAGCCGGCCCACTTCCGCGACCGCCCGGAGGACCGCCCGCGCGACCCGATCTCCCGCGGCCGCGTGATGGTCGCCAAGATCCGCCACCCCGGCGGCTGCAACGCCGCGCCCCGGGCGCTGCTGAACCTCATGAATCAAGCGGCCGAGCAGCTCCACATGCGCACCGGCACCAGCGACACGCTCGTGCGTCTGACCGACGAGGAGCTGTTCGACTACCACCTGATCTTCATGGACGGGCGAAACCGCTTCCAGCTCACCGACGAGGAGAAGCGGAGCCTGAAGGCCTACATCGAACGGGGCGGGATGCTGCTGGCCGACTCGATCTGCGCCAGCCCGGCCTTCACCGAGTCGTTCCGCCGCGCCATGGCCGCGATTTTCCCCGACCGCCCGATCGAGCCGATCCCCGTCGACGACCCGATGCTCACCACGGCCTACGGCGGCTACGACTTAAGGACCGTCAAGCGCCGCGACCCCCAGGCCCGAACCGGCGCCGGTCCGTTGAAGGCCACCGTGCGCAGCGTCCCGCCCGAACTCGAGGGGATCAAGATCGACGACCGCTGGGCCGTGATCTTCTCGCACTACGACATCAGTTGCGCCCTGGAGAAGCACGACTCGCTGGAATGCCGCGGCTACGTGCGCGACGACGCCCAACGCATCGGCCTGAACGTGCTCCTCTACTCGCTGCAGCAGTAATCCCCGTTCGTAATCCCTGTTCGTAGTGCCCCCATTCTGCCGTTCGTAGTGACCGCATTCTGCCGTTCGTAGTGACCGCATTCATGCGGTCGGCGATCCCCGCGTTGTGGCCGGTCTCTGACCGAGCCACGACCGCCGACCGAAGGTCTCCCCGTCGTCTGCCCTCAGCCTTCTGTCCTCGTTCCTTCGCTGGCTCCGTTCCCTCTGTTCCCTCCTGTTCAAACACCCACTGTCCAACGGCTCCCGCCCTCCAACCCGTCTCCCGCGAGTTTCTTGGCCCACTTTGAATTGTTGGACCGAACCCCGGCAATGCCGTTTTGGGCCACTCGCCCCGATCCGGAGCCCGTTGCGGCGCAAGGACTTACGTCGACGAAACCGCCCCCCGACTGGTGGCCAAAAAATCTCCGTCCAGTGGGTATTCTTGGACGGCACTTAACCCGTTTACCCCCAACGACTTGCGCCGAGAGCCGAAT
>Ga0180438_10009713_pt1 | contig 11928 bp, 4 predicted proteins | sample SS_ome_12_FD_132455 | JGI IMG/M metagenome (GOLD analysis project Ga0180438, IMG submission 132455) | Hypersaline lake sediment archaeal communities from the Salton Sea, California, USA - SS_3_D_2 metaG | ecosystem: Environmental > Aquatic > Non-marine Saline and Alkaline > Hypersaline >...
CGCACCCGGCCATCGATGTATTTTACATTTTTCACCACAAATCTTTCTTCAGTGGTGTGGTAATTAATCGGAATGCCCATGACTTTAATCGTTCCATTCAAGCGGAATTTCTGGCGATCAAGCACATTGGTACCCCATTTCCATTTTTCTTCAGGAAAAGCCAGATGATTGATATAACCGCGCAGGGTGTCAATGCCCATTGTATAAACTGGCGTGTAAATCACATGCAGTTGTTGATCGGCATAATCGCTGGTCAATGTGTCGGGAATTGTACTGGAGCGATATAAATAGACAAACGCCTGCCCATTCGATTCGGTCAAATCATTGACCTTAATTTCATAACGCGGATGCAGTCGCGATTCCGGGTTGCTGATCCACTGATTGGTTTCGGCGGCTTCACCCACATCACAACCCATCAAAACCACTTCATCATTTTCACCCAGATAGCCTTTTAAGGGTTGATTCGTGAAAAGGAGATAATTCCCTTCCGCGTCCCGTTCATCAATCTGAAGCGGGATTTCGCGCCACCTGTCCTGGGTGCGATGGTAACAGAAGGCGTGGAGCTGGTTAATATTTACATTGTGGAAATCAGTCAGCGCCGCTCCTTGAATGATAATGGGTTCACTTTCGCGGTGAAAAGCGGCCTGCGTTTCGAATGGCACTATCAGGAGGATTAACCCGATAATACCATATAAAATGGCTCGATATTGCTGCTTCATAGTCGTGTTCTCCTGTTGTTTGAATTCCTGGTTTACGGGTTTGCAGGAATTCATTAGAATTATGCGTTTCATACGCCGTCCGAAGCAATTTGAATCGTAGGAACCTGATTAGAATGAATAGCACCTCCTCAGAAAATCAGCGTTAGTCAGATGCGACGCACCTGCATCCTTTCGGTGCGTCGCATCGTTCACGCGGCTTTTCGAGAAGACACAATAAATCGTTATCGATTGAAATCCTGACAACACCGTCTTTTTATTTGATTTTATAATGATCCCGGCCTGTTATTAGTGTCCATCCGAAAATGTAACACAAGCTTCCAGCTTGTGAAAAAAGAAGCTATTAATTTTGAAAGAACATTGACCAGATGGTTGCGGTCATCGACCTTGATGAACCTGACCGATTAATTATTTCTCAGATCGATTTGTTTTCGACCGGGGCGCGATTAAATTATCGAACTAATGCCATTTTTTGAATCTGCTTAAAGTCACCCGCTTGCATGACGCACAAATAAATGCCGCTACCCATGGCCTGATTCAACGCGTTGGTGCCATCCCATTCAATTTGATATTCACCGGCGGGCTGGTGCATTTTAATGAGTGTTTTTATTTCCTGTCCCAGCATATTGTAAACTTTAATCGTCACTTGAGCCGGTTCTGGTAATTGGTAACTAAATTTAGTCGCCGGATTAAATGGATTGGGGAAATTGGGCTTCAGTGAATAAGTTTTCGGCAATACCTGGGAATCCGCATGATTGGAATTGTGAATGTGAACCGGAATCATTTGTCCCACACTATTGGCAAGCATGACTTCGACAATTTCTAAGTCGGCCAGAGCAGAAGCGTTTTGATTCAGTTCCAGCGGCAGTTCGAATAAAAGCTGTTCGCCTGCTTCAATTGGTGTTCCCTGGGTGTCGTATAAAAGTAGATTCAGGTGATTCTGGTCAATATCAATTGCATATTGGAGATTGTTCGTCGCGGATTGAAATTGCGGTGATTTAAAAATGACTCCATTTTTACCACTGCGCAACTTGACCTGAATTCCGGCGACCGGTTGATTGGTAATTAATTTAACCGGAATGACAGCCCGTTTAGCCGATATGAAATGAGCCGTTTCAAAAATTATTTGAGCAGTTGCGGTGGTCATCGTCGGGATATGTTTGGGCACTGTTTCACTATTAATCCAGCGAATTAATTGTACCACATCTAAAATATTGACCTCGCCGTCGGCATTGCAATCGGCTGCCCACTCCTGGTCAGAAGTAGGCGTTTGAGTACCATTGATAAAAGCAATTACCAGCATCAGGTCAGCAATCGTCCGCTTACCGTCACCATCCACGTCACCGCGCAGAGCGGCCGGTTCCTCAGAGCCGATATAAAGAATTTTAATCGTTTGATTGCCAACCACCGCCATCGAATTTTCCAGGCGCATTTTCATTGAATCGACTAAATCCGTAATAATAAATTCACCCACTGCTGGTAAGCAGGCAGGTTCCCAGGTGATGGTCGAATTAACATTCACCGCATTAATGATTTGCAACGTCCAGGTGTGATTCGTCTCAAACGGGGTGTGCCAGCTACGGACATCTTTTTCCAGGTAATTCGGAAATTCTGTGATTTCAAAATAGTTGTAATAACCCATTCCTGCCGGTGGTGCCACCTTATCAAGCGCGTCGTCATAATTATCCGTTGCGGTCGAATCGCCACCAAAGGTTCGGACAAAAGTCAGGTTATCACCATTAATTGTTAAGTCACATAACCAGGCGGTGGCCACTTCTTTGGGTTGATATTGAATTGTGAGGGTTTTATCGCCGGTAAATGTAATCGAATTTTCAGCGCGCATATCAACCGGATTTTCTAAACCACTTAGGATAAAATCGCCCAGTGGCGGCAGCTTCACGGCATCCCAGCTTAATGTCGAGGTTTTATTCTGTGAATTGATAATCACCAGCGTCCAGGTAATTTCTTGATCGTAGGGCTCGACCCAGCCACGTAAATCCTTCACCAGCATATTAATAAAACCGCCAATCTGGAAATAGGCATAATACGACATCGCCGGCGGGGGTGAAGCTACGTCCAGGCCAACATCATAATCATCCGTAGCCGCTGCGTCACCGCCGAAAGTTCGGGTTAAATTGACATTATCTCCCCCTACAATATTGATAGGCAGCTCCCAACTCGCCGCATTGGCTGAGGAACGATGCTTCTTCGCCAGCGCCGAGGAAATATATTTAATCAAAATTGATTTGTCACCGGAAAAAGTCGCCGAACTTTGTGAGCGCATATCAATGGCACCATTAGCTCCCTCCAGTGTGAAATTGCCCTCAGTTGGCAAATTCGCCGGATCCCATTTAATTGACACACGCTTGCCCTGGCTGTACACCACCTGTAACAGCCAGGTAATGTCAGTATCAAACGGAGCCACCCAGCCGCGAATATCTTTTTCAAGCATATTGATAAAACCGGAGATTTGAAAATAGGTGTAAAATGACATCGCCGGTGGAGGGACGGCAATATCAAGGCCTGTGTCAAAATCGTCGGTTCCGTTGGGATCGCCGCCAAAGGTGCGGGTAAACGTAATTCCTTCACTTTCAATTGTTAAAGGAACCGCCCAGTTTTCGGTTTCAGTCACGGTGTAGCGGATGGTCAGGGTTTTATCGCCATCTACCGTAACCGAACTTTTAGTCCGCATATTTACTTCAAGGTTTGTTCCCTCTAAAGTAAAGTTTCCTTCGGCGTGGAGTAGCGTCGCGTCCCAGGTAATTGTCGTACTTTTTCCCTGGGTATAAACCAGTTGCAGCGTCCAGGTAATTTCAGTTTCATAAGGCGGAAGCCAGGCCCGCATGTCTTTTTCGAGCATATTGATAAAACCCGGGATTTGAAAATAAGCGTAATACGACATTGCGGGGGGTGGAATCGCAATGTCAAGTCCAATATCAAAACCATCGGTAGCATCGGGATGGCCACCAAAGGTTCGGGTTAAAGTGACGTTTTCACTGGTAATCGTGAGCGGCACCGTCCAACTGGCTCTGCCAGTGGCGCTATATTTAATTTGGATTTCTGAATCACCGGCAATAGTCAGCGAGTCTTCTGTGCGCATGTTGAGGGTTGCATTGGACCATTCGATGGTAAAGGTACCTTCTGTGGGTAGTTTGGCCGGGTCCCAGGTGAAAACCGTATTTTTCGCCTGGGTATTCAGGACTTTCAAATTCCAGGAAATATCGGTATCGTAGGGTTCAATCCAGGCACGAATGTCCTCGCCTAAGGAATAAGGGAGTTTCTCGATTTGAAAATACGCATAAAAATTCATCGCTGAGGGGGGGACCGCAATGTCTAAACCCAGATCAAAACTATCCGTGGCAGCAGGATGGCCGCCAAACGTTCGGACCAGCGTAATGTCTTCACAATTAATACTAATGGGTACTTTCCAGCTCAAATCAGGGGCCGCGCGGTAAAGAATCTGCAGGGACTTGTCGCCATTGAAACGCACTGAATCCTGGGCACGCATATCAACGGGTCCGTTGGCACCCGTCACCGTGAAAATGCCTTGAATTGGCAGTTGGGTGGGGTCCCAGGTGATAGTCGAATTTTTTCCGGCCGAATTCATGACCTTTAAAGTCCAGGTAATATCGGCATCGTAAGGTTCAATCCAGGCCCGCAGGTCGGTCTGTAGGGCGTTAATAAAGCCGGCAATTTCGAAATAAGCATAATACGCCATTGAAGATGGGGGGGCTGCAATGTCAAGTCCAATGTCAAAATTGTCAGTGGCACTGGGATCGCCCCCAAAGGCACAGGTCACCGTATCACCTTCACAGGCGACTTTCAACTCTGCTTTCCAGCTTTCATTGGATGCCCGGTTGTATTGTGCCTTTACAATCTGAGGTAAAACAAACATTATCATACAAATTAACATCAGTGTCGTTATTTTCTGTATTATTTTGTTCATGGTTACCTCCCTGATAATTAAATTGGATAGTTGGTTAAATTTAATAAAATGGATTTTTTGTCTCTTTAAAATATTACAGCAAATGGCAAATGGGGAATTGTATTAAAAGGTTGTCGCGTCTCTCCTTAATTTATTGATAAGTTGTCGTTTGAATATAAAGAATTCTGGTTAACGAATTAAAATAATTGAATATATTTGATGAAAGATTAATCAAATAGTGAGAGGATCAGGGTGGATGCAGAGATCGAGGCCCTACCAGGATTAAAAATAAGCTCCCAACCGCGGTGATATTTTTACTCGTCTTCAAGATCATTTTTATCTTCCTAATTAAGCCCGTTGTAGGGGACAAAGAACTAAAAAAGCGTCATGAACAGCTCCATCCAGAAAAGAGTAGGTGCTCCTTTTTAATTCAAAGTCCGTTATTTATTCCTAAAAGGAACCTTCTTTTCAAATCCCGAGCAGCTTGTTCCGGGACAAAAAGAAAGTTCAAGTTCAGGTTAATAAAAGTAACTTATTTTGATATTGATCTTAGATTGAAGAGACGAATCGAGATCCACATTCTCTTATCAGAAGCCGTAGAAATCAAATTTTCGAGTGGAGGAGGTGAATTTCATGAATTATCCAATTCTATCTTTTTTACTAAAAAGACATCTAATCTGGTTGCCCGTGCTAAGGTGTGTGATTCGCTGGAAACAAATACCGTCTATTGATTAATGTAACATAATGTATACAAAAAAAAACAAAAAGTCAAGCTATTTTAAGTATAATAACAATAACAGATCGCTCACTCTGAATTAAATTTTTTATTTCCTGAATATATCTATTTGCCATCTAATAATCAAAGCAAGCAACCTGAAAAATACGGACTTGTCAATAAATAACTTCCAAATAAATATCGATTAATCAATCTCTCAAAATTTTTGCACCGTGAGCGAACTGGCCTTACCGGCTCTTAATAGTTCTGTTTCGAGCAGCATTTGAATGAGTAGTAAGAGAACTGAGAGGTATTAATATAGTCAAAAACAAGTATTAATTCTGTATCGGTGATCACAGTAAATAAATAATGATCGAATAATCTCACCAGACAGCGGCTATGAGGTTATTTTGTATTTGATTAGAACGCTTTCTTTTTTTTTGAAATGAGCACGGTAAATAAAGCTATTATTTACCAAATAAAAAAAATCGTGCATATTTTACCTGAGAAGAAAAGCGATTTACTATGATCCCTGTATTAAGAAAATTTTAAAAATGAGTTAAAATTACCGAACAACCCGGCATTAACTCAGCTTGAAAATCTAGTGAGAGCATTGTTAAATTTAAAATTTATTTTTAAAATGTCAAGATATTTTTTAATTCTTAATAGAGGTTAATCTAATTTTTTTATTTAACTAATATTATTTTAAAGTGTTAAGTTTGATTTAAAATTATTTGAAGGCGATTTTTGTATAAATATTAGCTGAGGTTTTATGAATATTGGGAATTGGGGGGGGGGAAGTCAGGGCCATTCCAAAGCGGATTTTAACCCCTAATTGCCCGTACCCCATGCTCCCTTAAATCAAACTCCCAATCATCGTGCAAACAGTGGAGCGTGGCACCAGTCCAGGCCAGAGGAGTCTCCGAAGATGAGGTAGAGTGTGGCTGCGCCGATAAAAAATCAATGATAATTGTGGGCGTGTTGCCACTAAAACGAAGCGTTTTGTCTGAAGTCAGCGTGAAAGTGCTTTCTTGATCGGCTAAAATACCCAACGTCGCCTGCTGGTTTTGTAGTGCTTCGAATAATGTCCGGATTTTCAAGGGGAAATGCGATTCGTCTTTCAATAAATTGGAGATAATAATCGTATTTTTCAGGTAGTTTAAACCGCCAATGAGTTCATAAGCGTTTATGTCATTGGCATCGCCGGGCTTTTTGGATTGGAGGAACCACCGGCCGCCTAGTTCAATTGCCCCATTGAGTAAGAGCAGCGGAACACTGGCTTTTACCCGCGTACGCAGGGCTTTCGCCACCGGTAAATTCGAGCGCAGAAATGTCAGCATTTCTTTCAGATTATTTCCGGTAATAATAATACCATTGGATTGTTTCACCAGCGGTGCCTGGATCATACTTTCCGGTTTATTCTCGGTAATAGGGATAACGGCTATTTCCGGGTTGCTGGTCAGTTTCAGGACTTTCTGGAAATCCAGGGCTATTTCGTACGACTGTTGGCTGGTGATGATAGAAATATGGGTTGACTTTTTGGTAAAACGCTGCAACAACGGTGTGTTGCCGGAATTAGAATCTGGCAGCGGATGCTTCGCTGGTCTGGTACTTGTAAAAATAAGCTCATTCGAAATCGACGGATGAGTGACAAATTTTTCCGAAGGCTGTTCCGTTTGTTTGTCGCAGACGGTTTGCTTATTAAAATCATACCGCAATCCTGCAACGAGGCGATGCAATTCGAGATGGGTATATTCAGGCGCTTTAGGAAATTCAAACCGAACCTGTGACGAAGGAGTTGGTTTTAAAATTGTAATTGTTTCTGAACCAATTACCTCACCAATTAATTCAGAGCTAATTAGCAGGGCAGCGTGTTGGTCAATCCCCACGCCGGTAATGGTTTTATGATGGGTTTGAGCATAACGGATTAATAACGGTATCATACGGAGCAAATTGCCATGATCGGTAAAATGGACGTCAAGCATGACCTCTGGCAATAAATTGAGAAATTTATCAATCAGTGAAATTGATTGTAAATATGGATTTCGAAAAAGCGTTTTCGGTTGAACGTCACCATTCTTGGTTAGAAAGAAAACATCAGAAAAAATCATGGCGCCAGCGCCATGACCAGCAATGATTTTTCCGGATTGATAGGCATCTCTAATTACTTTTTCCAGTAGTGTATTTTTCCAGGTGTCATAAAATTTACCCGGCTCATCCCCATCGAGAAAGATGATTTCATACTCTCGTATAAGCGCCGGCAATTCGGTTGCATCCGCACGCTGGGGGTTGGGAATAACGAATGAACGGACATCGGTGGCACCCAGCCAGCGAAAATAGTTGATTAGCCAATCATCCATCTCTTGATAGCGAACCAGCGCAATTTTGCTATTCGACTTCAGATCGATTATTGTACTATAAATCAGGTCAGACCATGAATGATAACTCGGTTTCCCTCCCCCAATTAAACAGAGAATCCCCCGTTGTTGTCCCTTAGATTGAGCCATTTCCTGTTCCTCGAAGCATTTAAGCGTCTTTAATTGACTTTTTATCAGTCAGGTTCATCCGCGAACTGGTGTCCGATTGGATATTATACGCAAGAAAGATGGTTTTGGTAAATACGAATAAGAAGCGACGTGTAATGTGGGCAGCCAGATTTGAATAAATATTAAGGCGCAGATTTTAAAAACCATACGCTCGCGAAATTATTATTTATAAAATTTGGGTGAGCCTTAAATGAATGTTTTTAAGTAAGCCTCATTCCAGCGGTGGCATGGCTTATTAGATTGTTTTTCGTTCTGCAATTATCAAGCCATGTGAACGTCAAGATTCATGTATCCAGTTGTCCAGGTAAAATTTTCTCATTTCAACATTTAATTGTTTGAAAATAAGTGCTGGTAATTGATTTTCTTAAATATTTCGGATTGGTATTGAGGGCTTTATTTTTTTGGTATTCAGGAATACCTACGTTCATTTTCATGATTGTAATTTCTGGAATTGAATCTTGGATCTACAATGCGGCTAATTATTAAAAGTAGAGGGATTAAAAATATTGATCAGGATCATCATAAAAATTATTCAGTCCCTATTTGACAAAAATGATTTTCAATTTTGAGACTGGTTTTTAAGGCTTGTGAGAGCGCACGCTGAATAAAATTTGGAATAAATTTTGCTTAAACAATGACATTTAAGTTTGAAGGCAAATGATAACTTATTGAAGTTTTTTAAAATATATTTATAATAATGATAATATCAAGCACTCTGCCCGATGTGAGTTCTTGAAAATAAAAAGAGTTTAGATGATGCTGATACATTAGTGGCGTATTTTCTAACACTAATGCACAAAAAATAGACAATGTTTCCGGGCGAAACAAAATTGTACACCAACTAAAGGAGATCAGGTAGTGAGAAAAATAGTCGTCTATATTATTATGTGTGGACTATTTTCAAGTTGTGCGACTTCTGTTTATCGCCAGGCTGATCTTGCCTTAGACCAGGGATCGAGTCAAAGGGCATTAAAAGAATATTTAAGAATCATCCACGAAGATAAGCGAAGAAATGGGACATATACCGATGTACGGGCATTACTTGGTGCTGCCGCTGCCTATTATCAATTGCAGAAATATCGTAATACCCAAAAAATGTGCAAATGGATTCTGAAAATTGATTCACGACACGGGGGGGCACTGTTTTATGCAGGAAGTAGCCTGGAGGCAATGGGCAAGAAAGAGGTGGCATTTAAATTTTATCGACAATATGCGCGGCTGAACTCGAATGATCCCTTTCGACCCTTTCTTGAAGCGCGCTATAATAAATTCCTGAACCAGGCGCTGGCGCAGAAAATGCGCGCCGCGATTCGTCGGGAACGGAGTATCAATGTTGATAAAATCCCTGATAATACCATTGCCGTGCTTTATTTCGTCAATTCGGATCGGAGTGTGGAAGGCGACGCGATTAGCAAAGGACTGGCCGAACTGATGACAAGTGATCTCATGAATGTTCGACAATTGAGAGTGATCGAGCGAATTCGGTTAAATATCCTTTTAAATGAACTTCAAATAAGTCCTTCTGAATTAACCGATCCGAATACGATAACCCGCATCGGAAAATTACTCCATGTCCGCACCCTGGTGAATGGAGCCTTTACTTTAGCCGGATCGGATATTCATATTACGATGAATTTAACCGATGTCACTGGCACCAAATCGTTTGACGTGGGAAAATATTACGGTCAGTTTGAAAATATTATGAGCGTTGAAAAAGATGTAGTAAATGGTATTTTAGAACAACTCAGAATTCAATTATCCTATTCGGACCAGGATAAGCTGCTTAAGGTGTCGACGAAAAATTTTCAGGCGTTTATGGCCTTTTGCTATGGTATTGATTTAATGGATCAGGAACGCTATTCCAGCGCAATTTCAAATTTGAAAAAGGCAGTAGAATTCGATCCCTATTTTCAAGTTGCCCAGCAAAAGTACCAACTGATTACGGCAATGAACGCCGCCTCGGATGAAGCCTCTATTCTTAACATTGTCTATGCTGCCGAAAAACGGGCAGCCCAGCGACAGGGCGGAACCGCGGCGTTTGCCCACTCAAGAATGCCATTGACAGTCGGGAGTGAGGGCCGGTTAAATCGAATGAGCTATCATCTGGATTTAGGGGTGATTCCCGGCAAAGAATCCCGTCAGGATGCGGCTGAACTCCAGATGAATGGGGTATCTGTCAAGCGGCGAAAGTTACCGGAACCACCACCGCCACCGGTTACGCCGTAATCAAATTTTCTTGCGTGAAATATTTTTGAGTGCTGTTCAAGCACACCAGGCGCCGGGATGAGCTTGTGTTACTGTTCCAGGCGCTTTCATTTATATATTAATCTTATGTTCAATGAAGTCGAAGTCTGAATTTCCTGTCCCTTGAAGTTTATGAGAATTACGACGGAGAAGAAAATGAAATTAATACATTTAGTGTTACTTTTGAGTTTGAGTCTGATTTTTTCGATAAATTTACTCGCCCAAAATAGTGCGCCCGAGGTAACCAATGTTCATGCGGAGCAGCGAGAAAATACAATGCTGGTTGACGTGACTTATGATGTGGCGGATGCGGACAATGATCTGCTTTTTATTACCATGCTCGCTTCAGATGACAGCGGAAAAACCTTTAACGTTCCGGTGGCGCACCTGAGTGATAGTGTCGGATTTGGGATTGTTCCCGGTCCGGGTAAAAAGATTGTCTGGAATGCCGGCGAAGATTATCCCGAGCAATACGGCGATAAATTTCAGGTAAAAGTCGTGGCGATTGATGCCCCAATCGGAAAATTCGTAAAGGTACCTACGGATACTTTTACAATGGGAAATGATGAGGACCTGATTCAATTCAAACCCGCCCACACGGTTGAAGTGAGTGCTTTTTATGTGAGCACCACTGAAATTACCAATATTCAATACCAACAATTTTGTGATGCCACAGCGCGGGATTATCCGGGGAATCCGATCGCGAATTATTTACAAAATTATCCCGATTACCCCGTTGTGAATGTTACCTGGTTCGATGCCATTGCCTATTGCAACTGGCGCAGCGAAATCGAAGGATTGGAACCCTGTTATGATTTAAATACAAATACTTGTGATACGTCGAAAACTGGTTATCGCCTGCCAACCGAAGCCGAATGGGAACGGATTGCTCGCGGCGGTGTCTTTGGAAAAACCTATCCGTGGGGAACCGATACATTGCAGGTAGATTCTTGTAACTTTCAAATGTATTCTGGTCCCTTGGCGGGAAAACGGGCCGCTTTCAAGGACAATCGCGGACCCTTGCCGGTGGCCAGTTTTAATCCATACGGATTTGGGGTGTATGACATGGCCGGCAATGTGAGTGAATGGGTAAATGACTGGTTCGATGATTATAATCCGGAGATTAAAAAAGACCCGGCTGGTCCGGAGACCGGTACGGAGCGGGGGTTACGCGGCGGTGACTGGGACAATGCGGCAATATATCTACGGGTGTTCCATCGAGATAGTAAGGAACCAGATAAAACTGTTAATGGATACTATCGCGGATTTCGGATTGTTCGTCGCGTTAAGTCTTAAGCACTTTTTTTCTGATACCCGTTGTTCATAAATCGTTTCTGAACGAAAAGTCCCCCAAATCTCATTCTGAGGCGTTTTTTGTCGAAGAATCTTTTAACGTCAAGATACTTATTAAATTTAGATGGCGGACGATGTGAATCTGGGTTGATAGATGTGAGCAGAGTAAGGAATACAATGAATTTCTATTGAGAGGACAACATGAACAGGCTGCAGATAAAATCACGGATGACTTTGATTTTCTTTTTTTATGCCCTGAGCCTATTTTTCGTTACACCAGGCCAGGCCGATGTCGGGACGGCTGTCAGTAATATCTTTCAGCTAGATACCCGTGAAAATCTTCCCCCGGATGGTCCGTGGCAAATATTAACCAATAAAAGTAATACCTATAATGAAGATTTAATCATCGATAATCACGGCAAAGTCTGGGCTTTCTACCTGCGTAGTAAAGGCACCGGCCAACCGGTTTATATGAAAATTTTACGCTCA
>Ga0180438_10009714_pt1 | contig 11927 bp, 10 predicted proteins | sample SS_ome_12_FD_132455 | JGI IMG/M metagenome (GOLD analysis project Ga0180438, IMG submission 132455) | Hypersaline lake sediment archaeal communities from the Salton Sea, California, USA - SS_3_D_2 metaG | ecosystem: Environmental > Aquatic > Non-marine Saline and Alkaline > Hypersaline >...
ACCGACACTCGTACTCCACGGTACGGAGGACCCAATGGTTCCACCGGGACACGGAGCCAAGTACGCTCAGCACATTCCGGGTGCAAAGCTCGTCTGGATGGAGGGAGTGGGCCACGAACTGCCGGCCGGCATCATGGAGCTGATGCACAGGGAAATGCTCGATCTGTTCGGAAGAGCGTCCGTAGGCTCAACTTGATCGTTCGGTGCTGTAGGAGCTTCGGCTCCGATTTGCTTGGGCTCCGGTTCAGTCGATTGTCTTGTGGAACCGGGCAACGGCCAGGGAAAAAACGATTGCCCCGAGCGAAAAGAGCATGAAGAACTGGGGTGCCAGGATAAACAGACCGTTCCCCTTGAGGATCACGCCGCGCACGATCACGAGAAAGTACCGGAGCGGATTTGCATAGGTCAGCCACTGGGCCGGTTCGGGCATGTTGGCGATCGGGAACATGAGGCCGGAAAGGAGGGTGGAGGTCATCATGACCATCAAGGCAAGAAAGACCGCCTGCTGCTGGGTGTGAGACAGGGTCGAAATGAGCAGACCCATGCCCAGGGTGGTGAACAGGAAGATGGATGTGGCGAAGTAGAGCAACCCGATGGAACCCACCATAGGCAACCTGAAGTGGCCTGCGGCAACAACCAGAATCAACGTCACGTCCACCATCCCGATGATGGCAAAGGGAATCATCTTTCCGGCCACGAGCTGCCAGGGCTTGATGGGCGTCACCACCAGTTGTTCCATCGTACCGATTTCTCTCTCGCGGGTGATGGCGAGACTCGTCAGAATCATGGTGACCACCAGGAGGATCATGCCGAGCACGCCCGGAACCATGTACCAGCTCGACTTGAGTTCCGGATTGCATTGATACCGCACCTCCGGGTTGACCCACGGTTCCGGTCTCTTTCCGCTCCCCGTCAATCCGGACAAGCGGTCCATCCGCGCGTCGATCTGCCCGCGCCCGTATGTGACGAGTATCTTCTGCAGATATCCCATGGCCACGCCGGACGAGTTGGATTCTGACCCATCCATCAGGGCCTGTAGTGGCGCAGCCTCACCCCTGTCCAGTCTGTCGGAAAATCGTTCCGGGAAAACGAGGACCACATCCGCCCGGGTGTTGACAAGGGCCTCGGAGATCTCTTCCTCCGTATCGACCTCACCGACAAAGGTGAAATAGCCGGAGTTGAGCACCGATCGGACGAGATCCCGGCTCGCAAGGCTCCGGTCGCGGTCCATGACGGCCACGGTGATGTTGTTCACGTCCGTGGTCACCGCATAGCCGAAGAGGAAGAGCTGGAAGATCGGCGCGATGAAGATGATCATGATCATTCGAGGATCCCGGAAGGTCTGGATGAATTCCTTGCGCACTATGTGGATGATCCGACCCATCTCTCCCTCATAGCTTCTTCTCGAAACGGACCACAGCCAGAGACAGCAGAACCGCCCCAAAGACAATCAGAAAGACCGTCGGGCGTACCAGGTTGACTGCCGGTTGGGCCTTGAGCATGATGCCTCGACAAATCGTAACGAAGTATCGGGCGGGCAGCGCGTAGGTAAAAACCTGCAGCCACCCGGGCATGGACTTGATCGGAAACATGAATCCCGAAAGCATGAGGCTAGGAAGCATGGTGGTGAGAATGACGATCTGGTTTGCCAGGACCTGGTTGCTCGCAACCACGCTGGCAAGCAACCCGATCGACAACCCGGCAACGGCGAAGACCAGGGCCGTCCCGGCAAAGAGCAAGAGGCTGCCCGCAAAGGGTACATTGAAGACGACCACCCCGATCATGGCCACCATCAAGCAGTCGATCAGGGTGAGGGCCAGATAGGGAGCATCTTCCCCATGATGATCTCGTACTTGCGCGCCGGCGTGGCGATCAACCCTTCCAGACTGCCCAGTTCCCGCTCGCGCACCACCGTGAGGCTCGTGAGCAGTGCAGCGATGACCACCATGATCACGGCAACCAGTCCAGGTACGATCGTATAGGTGCTGTTCACCTCCGGGTTGAACCAGACGCGGATCTGCATGTCCACCGGTGGGATCCCCCGTGACGGGACGCCCCCTCGCGACAGCACTTCCTTGACCGTAGAGATATTCAGCCCCGCGAGAATCGCCTCCACATAGCCCGCTGCGATCGTGGCGGTGTTCGACTCGGAGCCGTCGAGAAGGACCTGCACCGTGTCGCCCTCCCAACGTTCGATGTTCCTGCCGTAGTCCTTCGGGATCGAAAGGACGATCTGAGCTTCGCCGGAATCGAGCAGGGCGATGAGGTCCCCTGGATCCGAAGCAGTAGCCACCAGACGGAAATAGCGGCTTCCGGTGAACCTCTCCATCAGTGCACGGCTCGCGGCCGTCCGATCCTCGTCGGCAACGGCCAGCTTCAGGTCACGAATGTCAAAGGTGATTGCGAACCCGAAGAGCAGGATCAGCAGGATGGGCAGGACGAATGCGATCAGCAGGGTCCGCCAGTCCCTGATGATGTGCAGGAATTCCTTCCGTGCGATGGCCGGTATGCGTGTCTTCACCGGGTCCGTCCCCCCTCTGCGGCAATGCGTTCGTCCTCGAGTTCGATCAGGCGCATGAAAGCGTCCTCCAGGCTGGCCCGGATCGGGCGGACCTGGGCCTCTGGCCAACCGGCTTCAGACAAAAGGTCCTTGAGACGTTCGACCGCTGTCGAACCGTCTTCGATCAACACACGGCTGGTCAGGCCGAAGATCTGCACCCGTTTCACCTGGCTGCCCGACGCCACCCGCTCCACGACCTCCCGGGGCGGAGGGCCGGAAACCTCGAGCATGGTCCCTGCAATGACATCGGTCACCAGCTCCCGCGGGGAGGCCTCGGCGATCTTCCGCCCCGCGTAGATCAGGATCAGGCGGTCACAGTGCTCGGCCTCGTCCATGTAATGGGTCGTCACAAAGACCGTGACCCCCTGCCGGCGAAGCTGCGAAATCAGGTCCCAGAAGTCCCTCCTGCTGGCAGGGTCCACCCCGGCGGTCGGCTCGTCGAGGAACACGATTCGAGGTTCGTGGAGGATCGCCGCGCCCAGGGCCAGCCGTTGCTTTACACCTCCGGCCAGGGTTCCGGTCAGGCGGTGTTCGAGCCCCCGAAGGCCGGCGATTCCCAGGGCCATGTCGATCCTCGAAGCACGCCTCTTCCGGGGAATGCTGTAGATGCCGGCATAGAAATCAAGGTTCTGCTTGACCGTCAGGTCTGCATAGAGCGAGAACTTCTGGCTCATGTAGCCGATGCTCTCCTTGATCTTGTCCGGCTCTCGGCCCACGTCGAAGCCGGCCACCGTTGCACTCCCCTCTGAGGGTGCGAGAAGGCCGCAGAGCATACGGATCGTGGTGGTCTTGCCCGCTCCGTTCGGGCCGAGAAACCCGAAGATGGAGCCTTCGGCTACTTCGAAGGAGACACGATCGACCGCCGTGAAATCGCCAAAGCGCCTGACGAGACCCTCTGCTTTGACTGCGTTCATTCGTGCCTCCCCTCCCAGGACAAGAAGACGTCCTCAAAGGTCGGGGCCACTGTCTCGACCGAGGTGGCAGGCGCACCGGCCTCTTTCAAGGCACCCTCGATGTCTTCGGGCCGGAACCCGGGACTGCAGGCGATCTTGAGTGCCTCACCCGAGGGGTAGGTGCGCAGCACACCGTCCACCTCTTCCAGGGCCGCTCGCGCCGAGAATGTCTCGGGAACCAGGGCCTCGAAGATCCTCTCCGGGAAGGAGGCCAGGATCTGCTTCGGCGTGTCGGTCTGCAGGAACCGGCCCCCGGACATCAGGGCCACCCGGTGGCACCGCTCGGCCTCGTCCATGTACGGGGTGCTGACCACGATGGCCACTCCGTCTGCAGCAAAGGCGTAGAGGATCTCCCACAGCTCTCGTCGCGACAAGGGATCCACGCCCGTGGTCGGCTCGTCCAACAGCAGGAGTTTCGGGCTGTGGATCATGTTGCACGACAGGGCCAGCTTCTTGTACATCCCCCCTGAGAGCTGGCCCGCCCGCCGCTGGGCGTACGGCTCGAGGCGGGAGAATTCGTAGAGCCGGGCGAGCCGGGCCTTGCGGTCGGCTCGGGCGACAAAATACATGTCAGCAAAGAACCGAAGATTTTCGGCAACCGTCAGGTCCGCGTACAGGCTGTACTGCTGCGGCATGTAACCCAGCCGCTCACGGGCCCGGTCCGGGTCCTTGTCCACTCGCAGGCCGTCCAGGGAGGCATGACCCTGGTCGGGATCTAGGACCCCCACCAACAAGCGGAGCGTGGTGGTCTTGCCCGCACCGTCCGGCCCTACGAGGCCGAAGATCTCCCCGGGCTCCACGTCCAGGTCGACCCCGGCCACGGCAGTGACGTCCTCGAATCGCTTGTGCAGGTCGCGGGCCTCGAGCAGAGCCATGGCTACCCCTCGACGAACCAGGCATCCACTGGCATGCCCGTCTTGAGGATGCCGTCCGAGTTCTGAACACGTACCTTGACCTGGTAGACCAACCGCACACGCTCGTCACGGGTCTGTACGTTCTTGGGTGTGAATTCCGCTTCATCCGCGATCGTTGCCACGGCTCCGCGGAAGGTACGGTCCGGATAGCTGTCGGTAACCAGATCCACCCCTTGACCAATCCGGATCTTTCCGAGCATCGGACCGGGGATGTACACCTTGACCTCCATGGTCGACAGGTCGGCCAGGGTCATCAGCGCTGAACCCGGCAGGACGGTCTCGCCCAATTCCACATCCCGGCGGATGACGGTTCCGCTCACGGGCGCGTCGATATGTGTGTATGAGAGTTGTGTCTCTGCCAGATGCAGAGCCGTCTCTGCATTCACGACCTGAGCGCGGACGACCTTTTCCTGTGCCTTCAGGACCGACTCCTTTGTCTCGACTTCGTCCAGCTGCATCTCCGTGGCGGAACCCGTGGAGCGCAGCTTCCGTATTCGGGCGAGAGCAATGCGAACCCCCTTCAGCTCCGCCTTCAAGACGGCAAACTGGCTCTTTGCCGACGCAACCGCTGCACGGGCCTGCTCGACCTGTGCCCGGTAGAGCAGGTCGTCGATCGTCGCCACGGGCAGGCCCTGTTCGACCCGTTGGCCCTCGTCGACAAAGAGCCCGGTAATCCGGCCTGTCACCTGGGCGCTCACCAGGACCTCCACCGCCTCCACCGTGCCGTAGAACGACGCGTCCTGTTCGAGGGCCTTGCGTTGGGACCAGAAACGGTGTCCGAAGAACCCGACCAGGGTCAGTATCAAAACGAGGGGTACGATTCGCTTTGCCATGTTCTCACCTCCCGATGGATGTCAGGTCACCGGTAGCGGCTGCCAGGTGGATCTGCGCATTCCGATAGTCGAAAAGGGCCTTCAGGTGCTCCAGCCTCGCCGTGGTGGCCGCGAACTGGGCGTCGATAACCTCCACGTTGGTGGCGGCCCCTGCGGCATAGCTGTGTTTTGAGATGTCCAGCATCTGGTCCGCCCGATCCTTGTTGTCCTTCGTCGAATTCATCCGGACAGCCGCCTCACGGAGGGCCAACACCGCGGTCCGCACCTCGGTGCGGACGTTGGCGTGGGTTTGCACGGTGGCCAGGGTGATCGTCTCGGCAGCGGCCCGCGCACGGCGCATGCCTCGATAGGACTCGAGCCCATCGAAAAGAGGAACCTGGAGGCCAACGCCCACTGTGAAGACCTGCTCCCACTCATTGATCGCGAAGTAAGGCTTTTCATACCCGAAGGTGCTGGTCAACTGCATCATCGGGAGCATGCCCCCCCGCTCGGACAAGGCCAGGTCCTCCGTGGCGGACTGGCTGTGTTCGAGCACCTTGAACTCCGGGCGCATGGCACGGGCGCGCTCAAGTTCCTCTTCCTCGTCGATCGGCTCGACCTCGGCTTTGAGGGGACTCGTCAGGTCGATTTCCACCTCACGGCCCAGGCCCGTTGCCCTTCGCAGCAGAATCAAAGAGGTTTCGATCCCCTGTTCCGCCTCGATGACCCTCGGCTCCACGTTCGACACCTCGACCTGTGCACGCAACAGTTCCAGCCGGTTGGCCACGCCGGCATCGTAGCGGTTCTGGACCTGTTCCAGATGGGCCTGGGCCGTGGACAGGGCCTCTCGCTGAACGTCGGTGACCGCCTCGGCGATCAGCACCGACAAGTAGGCTTGCGCCGTCTGCTGCGCCACCCCAAGCTTCACGGTCTCTTCCTCCTGGCGGGACGACTCGACCCGTTTTGCGGCCGCCCGATGGGCGTAGTACACCCTCCCCGATGCGAACAGCAACTGGTTCAAGCTCAACCGGGCGAGCCAATTGTCGTTCGCACCGATCTCCTTCACATCCTGGAACGTGACGGGTGGAACACCGGGGACCGGGCTGTCCAACTGGATGTTGGTCTCGATCCGGGGGACATTGTCCAGGTACTTGTAGCCCGCATCGATCGCGAGGTCCGGGAGGAAGTTGGAGAAGACCTCCCCCTTGGCCTCTTCCTTCTCCGCGACCCTGCTGTGCGCAACCGCCACGTCAGGGCTGTGCTCGAGTGCGTATCCGATTGCCTCACGAACAGACCACTGCAACGGCTCCATCGCTCGAGCCCCCATGGCCGAAGCCAGCAGAGCGGCCACGACCAACGCGGGCAGGCTCGGAAGTAGCTTCTTCCGTCTCATTCCCATTTTTCTACCCCTCCTTCCTCAGGGCTGTCGATAAACGGAGAACATCTCACTACCCGTCATTCCCGCACACGCGGGAACGGGAGTGACGACGGTTAGGTGTCTTTCGACACCCTATCTCGGGGACAAGGACACCCTGCAACAACAGGTCTTTGAATGTGGAAATAAACTGATCGAAGCTGAGACCCTGTTCCACCATGAATCGTGGATGGGCCACGTTGGTCAGTATGCCCTGAATCAGCTTGCCCGCCACGGTCGGATCGATGTCCGGACGAATCGAGCCTTCCTTCTGTCCTCTGCGAAGCAAATCCGTGATGATGCCCACGGCTCCTCCACGCAACTGATCGAATCGGTCCCAGAGCTCGGGCATGAGGACCTGGACGTCTACCATCACCTGGGTCGATACCCTCGAGAAGACGTCGTGAATCAGGAGGTCGAAGTGCTTCTTGAGAATCCTGTCCACGGGTTCGGGAGAGGTCAGGTTTTCGATGATCGACGGGACGTAGTCTGCGACCCTCTCCCCGAGGATGGCCTCGACGAGGGCATCCCTGTCCGGGAAATGTCGGTAGAAGGTCCGTTTGCTCATCCCCATGTCCGCACACAGCTCCTCGACAGTCACCTTCCGAAAACCCCGTTCTCCGAATACCCGGTCCGCGTGCACCATGATCCTCTTTCGGGTCTTTGCCGTTCGGCTTGGCCTGCCGCTCTCGATCTCTTTCATCTTCCAACCTTCATTATGCTCTTATATAAACGTTTTACGTATCTATCGTTTCCTTTATAGCATTCCTGTGGGTCCTCTGTCAAGCCTTTTTCGGGACAAATCACGCTAGCCCTGCTGGAATACGGACCCAGCAAGGCATGGCTCCTTCGTGGTTCCTTCTATATTGGTCTTGTGTCGGGTGCGGGCGCGGGCGGGCATACTGAATCTAAAGCTCAAAGCTTGGGAGTCTAACGGGTCAAACCGGTGGGTTACCCGTCAATGACTTAGCCGGAGGCCTCAAGATCGTATCAACCTTCTCGTACAACACGGATAGGCCTCCTGACTTCTGGAAGTGGGCGTCAACCCCGAGGTGGAGCAATTCTTCGTGTTCCCCGACGAGGGGATTGGCAGAGAGAATGATGACGGGCAGGTCCGAGGTCTTCGGCTCGTTTCGAATCCACCGAAGGACTTCGTGGCCGTTTTTCCTCGGCATGATGATATCAAGGATCACGAGATCAGGGAGCCGGATCTTAAGTTGATCGATCGCCTCTTCTCCGTCCTGGGCCACATCAACCGAGAAGCCCCTGTCTTCCAGCTGGAGCCGGAGCGATTCCGAGACGGCGGGGTCATCGTCCACCACGAGGATGCAACGCTTCTCCTTTCCGAGCAGACACTGGACCTTCTCGATCAACGCCCCCTGCCGGAATGGTTTGTTGAGGTAGTCGCTGGCTCCCAGAAGGATGCCCTTTTCCTTGTCCTCCACCACCGAGATGATCAGGACCGGTATGTCCTTTGTCGTCGGGTCCTCGGTGAGCATCCCAAGCAAGTCGTAGCCGCTCATCGTGGGCATCATCAGGTCCAGGGTGATCAGATCGACATGGGTCCTGTGGACCTTCTCCAGGGCCTCGCTCCCGGTGGCCGCCTCGAGAACCCTGTACCCCCAATGCTGGAACTGATACCGCAGCAGCTTGCGCATGTTGTAGTTGTCGTCCACCAGCAGGATCGTCTTCTTGCCGTTGTCCGCTACCTGGTCTTCAGCGGGCTGGATTCCTTCGATGGACCTCATAGACGCCGGGACGGCAGGCAGCGTAAAGAAGAAGGTGCTCCCCCCTCCTTCGCGGCCTTCCACCCAGAGGTTTCCGTCATAATAGGCAACGATCTCCTTGCAGATAGGCAGGCCCAACCCGGTCCCTTTCGGTTTTTCTGTCAAGTGGTCGGTCAAGCCCTGACGGAACTTGTCGAAAATGAACTCTCGATCCCTCTCTTCGATGCCAACACCCTCGTCCGACACACTCACCTTGATCCACTCCGAAGCCTCGCGAGATCGCTTGCCCTCGAACACGCCGGCTCCTATCCGGATCTCGCCCCCCTGGAAGGAAAACTTGATGGCATTCCCCAAGAGATTCGTGATCACCTGATGGATCCTGTCCCGATCCGCAAAGACGAAGGGCAAATCCTCCGGTATGTCGAGCGACAAACGAAGGGACTTCTCTCCCAGCGCGCAGTGTTGAGCCCTTGCCGTCTCCCTGATCACCTCCGTCAGCGACATGAGGTCATCATGCCAGACCATCTTGCCCGACTCGATCCGAGACAGATCCAAGAGGTCATTGATCAGGCGGGTCAGCCTTTCGCTCTCGGAATTGATGATCTCCAGGAATTCCCTCCGATCCTCCGGGGCAACCTCTTCATAGCTGAGAAGGATCTCCGAAAAGGACCGTATAGATGTCAGGGGGGTACGCAACTCGTGAGATACCGACGAAAGGAAGGCATCCTTCATGTTGTCCAGCTTCTTCAGGTCTTCGTAGGCCTCCTGGAGTTGCCGGGTCCGCTCGCTGACCCGGGACTCCAATTCAGCGTTGGCCTGTCGAAGTCCACGCTCCGCGTCCCACTTCGCGCTCAAGGCGGAGGCAAACTGCTGGATCTCCTGGGGATGGAAGGGCTTTCGAATGTAGAGAAGTTTCTCCGAAGGCGGGGCACGTTTCGCAACCTCCAGGGGATCGACGTCCGCGTTGCCCGTCATCAGCACGATCTGTGTGTCCGGGTCCAGCCTCCGAATCTGTTCTGCTGCCCACACGCCATCCGGCCCCGGGGGCATGCAGACGTCCAGGAAGACCACCGCAAAGGGCCGGTTCTTCTTCCTGGCACCCCGGACGGCGTCGACGGCTTCCTCCGCCTGACGACAACAGACGAGATCAAAGGGCGTAGCCTGAGGTTCCCTCAGGCTCTTCTCATCACAAAGGATCTGCCTGTGGAAATCCAGGATGACCCGTTCGTCGTCGGCAACGAGGATACGTAAAGGGAACGGTGCTTTCTTGTTCATGTCCGCAATCCGGCGGTTCGTGCCATATCCATGGTCTACCCCAACCTAAAGAATCGGATTTTTTCAAGAAAAAGATGAAAATCGGGTCTCTTTTCCCGGTAGAAAACCTTTCTGGGTTACAGATTTTTTTCCTTCTTGCCGAAGAGAAGGAGTGTCCGGGACTACTGTCTCTAGGCAACAGGGGGGAAATCATGGATCCGGTCCGCAAAGAGGAAACCGCCCACGACCCAGAAGACCAGGAAGATCCCATCGAAGGGAACATCGCTTTAGAGGAAATCAACCCGGGTGAGGGCCCGGGCGATTTTTATTGCGACGACCTATCGGTTGACTTGCCCCTTCTTCCGGATGAGGAAATCCCCTCGAAGGGACTCCATGTCAAGACGATGGGATCCTCTGTGGTCGACAAGCTGGCAGAAGTCAACAAGGAATTGTGGCTGATCCTTTCGTTGCTGGCCATCGCCGGCCTGATGAACTACCTGATGACCGGCCACCGCGTGCTCCTCGGTCTGTACACCCTGCCCACCCTGTTTTCGGCTTACTTCTATGGTCGGCGCCACGCAACCCTGACCGCCTTTGCCAGTGTCTTTCTGGTCGGACTCCTTGCGCATTTCAACACCAAGCTTTTCAACGGTTCCCTTGAGATCCAGTTCGTCCAGGGTCGCTGGTATGACATCACGGCTTGGGGAGGCATTCTCGTGGTAACGGCCTATGCCATGGGAACCCTCCACGAAAACAGTCGAAACCGCCTGCAGGAACTGCGAGAGACCTACCACGGGCTTTTGCTCATCCTTCGGCAGTTTGTCTCCAAGGACAAGTACACGGAAAACCACTCGTACCGGGTCTCCATTTACGCAACCAGGATTGCTGCCTACATGCGGTTCAGTTCCCAACGGATCGAGGACGTTCGGGCTGCCTCCCTCCTGCACGACATCGGGAAACTCGATACGAGCCGGAAGCTTCTCTACAAAGCTGCTAGCCTCTCCCAGGATGAATTCGCCGAGATGAAGCAACACGTGCAAAAAAGCGCCTCCATGTTGGAACCGGCAGGTGGGGCGCTGCGTCGGATCATCCCGATCATCCTTGCCCATCACGACAAATTCGACGGCTCGGGCTACAACCCCAAGACCGGAGAGGAAATCCCCCTGGAGGCACGCGTCATCGCGGTTGCCGACGTCTACGATTCCCTCACCAGCGACCGCCCCTATCGGAAGGCCATGTCTCCCTTCGAGGCCAAGGCGATCATCGCAAAGGGCTCGGGTACCGAGTTCGATCCGAAAGTGGTCAGGGCCTTTCTCGCAGCCTTCGCGAAAGGCGAAATGGAGGCACCCGAGGTCGTCCTATAGGGTGCTTTCCCTGTGCCGTCTCGGTTTTCTTGGGCTCCGTCCCCCTCTCTCCCTGCAAAGTCGCCCGGCACAGAGGAATTTCGCCAGACGTCCCGCACCCGCACCCGAAGATAAGCGGAGGGGCTGGGCAGGGCCTGACACCTAACACCTGATAGCTGATAGCTTCCCTTCCTCCCTTGACTGTTCTTGGACAATGCACTTAGATAATAGGTTGCCTTTTGAACCGGCAATCGAGGGGATGTGCCATGCGGATGGGTTTCGATATCGGCTCTTGTTACGTCAAGGCCGTTGCATTGGATCCCTCCGGGAGGGTGGTCGATCATCACTTCGGTCCCCACAACGGGCAACCCCTCGAGGCAGTCGGCCGTTTTCGAAAGGACTTCCAGCAAGATGTGACGGCGGTGGGTGTCACGGGCTCTCTCTCGAGTCTCGTTTCCAGGGGACCGAATCATCGCATCGATGATGTTCAATCGATGATCCGGGGAAGCTCACATCTCGATGGCCATTTCCGCAACATCCTGTACCTCGGTGCAAGCAGCATCTCCCTGATCAAGGTCAACGAAGGTGGCGAACTCATAGATTTCCGGACCAACTCCGTCTGTGCAGCCGGAACGGGCTCTTTCCTCGACCAGCAGGCCGGAAGGATGCGGATCGGCATCTCCGAGTGTTCTCGGCTCAAGGGCGTGGACGATCCTCCTTCTGTCGCGGCCAGGTGTGCGGTTTTCGCCAAGTCGGACCTGATTCACCGACAACAGGAGGGTTATTCGATACCCCAGCTCTGGTGCGGCTTGTGTCGGGGGCTTTCCTTTACGATCGCGAACACCCTCCTTTTGGGTGAGACCCTGAGCGGAAAGACCGGGGTCATTGGTGGCGTAGCCTTGAACAACGAGGTGGTCAGATGGCTGAAAAAGGTCATCGGACAGGATCTG
>Ga0180438_10009715_pt1 | contig 11926 bp, 9 predicted proteins | sample SS_ome_12_FD_132455 | JGI IMG/M metagenome (GOLD analysis project Ga0180438, IMG submission 132455) | Hypersaline lake sediment archaeal communities from the Salton Sea, California, USA - SS_3_D_2 metaG | ecosystem: Environmental > Aquatic > Non-marine Saline and Alkaline > Hypersaline >...
CGTCGTCGCGAGGTACCCCACCCATTGCGTGCTGATGTTCAGCACATCGACCTGGAAGATCGGGATTACGGGACCCATCATCAGGTTCCCGAGGCCCCACAGGAAAAACCCGGCCGCGTAGAGTCGAAACAGCCGGTCGCTCGCCAGCAGACGAAAGGCGTCCCACACCCGCGCCCGCGCCGGAGGCGCGCCGGGCGCCGCCGGCACGCCGATCCGAGAGAATGCCGCGACCGCCAGAATGCCCACAACGGCCAGCCCCGGGAAGACCCACCGATAGCTCGCGCGCGCGAGCAAGAAGCCACCCAGCAGCGCCCCCACCATCGACCCGCCGACGAAGAGCACCCGCACGATCCCCATCAGGAACCCCCGCCGCTCCACGGGATATGCGTCCCGGATCACGGCCGCATACGCGGGCGCAGAGAGCGCCCCGATCGCCGCGGCGAACAGGCAGACGCCGACGAAGCTGGGCGCAGTCATCGCGAGCGGCATCAGGAAAAAGAACGCGCGGCTCACAATCTGGGGGTAGATCACGTACGGCAGCTTCGGCCGCCGCCTGATGTAGTGCGCGATCAGCGGATTGAAGAAGTTCCCCACCGACCACGACGCCCCCAGCATGGCGATGAGATAGGAGGAGGCTTCAAGATCCCGCCGCGCGATCACGGCGAGAAACGGAAACAGCGCCCCAGCACTGAGGCCGCCCACGCCGGCGGAGATCGAGTCCCACTTCAGCGCGCGTCGAACTGGGTTGGCGACAGCAGGCAGCCTGAGCATGTCTCGCAGCGCTCACGCGCCGAGTGCGCGTTCGCCGCACGCGCAGCCTGCCCCTCCCACACGCCCCCGCGCCTTCCCACCCTCGAGCAAGGCCGCTGCTCTACAGACGCGCGCCGGGCGCGCCATCCGCGCTCTCCTCCGCCAGCTCCGAGAACAGCGCGGTCGACAGGTACCGCTCGCCCGTGCTCGGGTGCACGGTCAGCACGGTCTTGCCGGCGTTTTCCGGACGCGTCGCCACCTGCACCGCCGCCCAGGTGTTCGCGCCGGACGAGATCCCGCACAGAATCCCTTCCTCTCGGATCACCCGCCTCGCCATCGCAAAGGCATCCTCGTCGGTCACCTGAACGATCTCGTCCACCACGGCCATGTCGAGCACCTCAGGCTCAAACCCGGCGCCGATCCCCTGAATCTTGTGCGGCCCCGGCTGCCCTCCGGAGAGCACGGCCGAACCGGACGGCTCCACGGCAACCACCTTCAGGTCCGGCAGTCGCGGCTTCAACGCCCGGCCCACTCCCGTGATGGTGCCGCCGGTCCCGACGCCGGCCACGAAGATGTCCAACTCTCCCCCCGTATCTCGCCAGATTTCCTCAGCCGTCGTCTCCCGATGCACCTTCGGATTGGCCGGATTCCGGAACTGCTGGGGCATGAAGCTGCCGGGCATTTCGGCGAGCAGCTCTTCGGCCCGCGCCACCGCGCCGCGCATACCCTTGTCGCCGGGCGTAAGCACCAGCTCCGCCCCGAACGCGCGCAGCAGCGTCCGCCGCTCCATGCTCATCGTCTCCGGCATCGTCAGGATCAGCCGATACCCCTTCGTGGCGGCCACCATGGCCAGCCCAATGCCCGTGTTACCGCTCGTCGGCTCTATCAGCGTGTTGCGGCCGGGCCGAATCCGTCCCTCCCGCTCGGCCGCGTCGATCATCGACAACCCGATGCGGTCCTTCACACTGCCCGCCGGGTTGAAGAACTCGAGCTTCGCCACCACCCGCGCGGCCGCACCGTCGGTCACGCGGTTGAGCTCCACGAGCGGAGTGTTGCCGATCAGCTCGGTGATGTCCTGAGCAATGTTCGCCATGTGCGACCTCCCGCAGAGCCAGTCAGAGTGGGGATCGGCGGCAGTCTTCGGCCCCGGCCGCATTTCCCTGCGCTGTTGCAGGCGCCGGGAAGTTCCCTCCGGCTCCATTCGTCAGCGGGCCACGCACGCCTGCCGGCCTTCTGGTGGCCCGTGGCGCCATCGAATCATAGACCCGTTGTTGCGACCGGCCGAGTGCGGTATAATTGGTATGCAATGCGAGCAGCCATGACTGCAGCCGCTGCCGGGAGCACTCGCGCGACCGCCGTGTCTATCCTCGTGGTCGCGGCGCTCGCGGGGCTGCTGGCCGGCCCCGCATCGAGCAGTCCGGAGGCCGAATTCAAGCGCTCTGTCGCAGAGATGAACGCGTGCGACGTCGTCAGCGGCCCCCAACTGAAGCAGGCGCGCCGTGCCGAGCCGAGCCGCGCCCTTCAGCTCTCCGGCGTCATCAAGGGCGTCTTCGCCAGCGGCGAGCACAGGACCATCATCCTGGAGCTTGTGGACGGAGCCACCGTACACCTTGACTGCGCGGGAGCCCCCGAAGAGGCACGCGCACGCGCCCGAGTCCGCTGTCTCGCGAAGCCGACCGACACCTCTCCGGCTGCCCGCCTCGAGCTCGTGGACATAACCTGGGACAAGACCCCGCTGGAGGTGCTGCAGGAGAGCGCTCGCGCCGCCCTCAAGATCCCGCCCAAGGACCGGGCCGAGATCGCCCGCTCCGCCGCCGAACTCAGGCGAGACTACCCGATGCCAACGCGCGGCGGCGATCCCGCCATTATCTGCAAGCGCGCCATCGCACACCTGAACCCCGGGCTGACGGCACAAGAGGTCGGCCTCATCGCCGACAGCATCATCTCCTACTCGACCAAGTACGGCGTCGATCCCTATCTCGTGGTGGCTGTGATCGCGGCCGAATCCCGCTTCAACCCGAATGCTCGCTCGTACAAGGGAGCGATGGGGCTGGGACAGCTCATGCCGGCCACCGCCGCCGCTCACAACGTCGATGCCTACAACCCTGTGGCCAACCTGCATGTGGCGGTTCGCATCATCAGCCGCAACCTCAAGAAATACAACGGCGACATCAACAAGGCCCTCGCCGCCTACAACGCCGGAGTTGGCGCCGTCAAGCGCTATGACGGCGTGCCCCCCTACCGGGAGACCCGCGAGTACCTCTGGCGGATATACGAGTACTGGTGCTGGCTCAACGGCACCACGCCGCAGGCCCGGCCGCGCTAGTGGCGCGGCCCCGGCCGACAGCACGAGCTCCAGATTCGGCCCCAGACGAACGAATAACTGAGGCCGACGCAACATGATCGTCGCCGTCCACGCACTGACCGGAGCAGCCCTCGCACGACTCTGCAGCACCCGCGCTCGCGCCTTCCTCCTCGGCGCGCTCTCCCACCTGGCCGCCGACGCAGCGCCCCACCGCGACCTCGACGTGGCGCGGGAGACGCTGCTGCTGGCCGGGGCCCTCGGCTTCGTCGGTCTCACCCGCGGCCTCCACTCGCGAGAGTTCGCGGGGGCCGTCGGCGCGGCCGTACCCGACCTCGAGAACGCGGTCGCGCGCGCCTTCGGAATACCGGACGAACGCCTGCTCCTGCCCACCCACAGCAGATACCACGGACCGGAAACGCGCGGACTCGGAGGACAGCTCGCGCTCGCCCTCATCTGCGCGGCGGCCCTGCTCCCGCCCCGACGCGAGTAGCGAGCTCGGGCCCATACGTGGTAACTGATCGCGATGAGATTCGGCACCGAGAAGCCTGCTGTCCTGCCTGCGAGCTTCGGGCGAGCTCTGCAGGCCTTTCTCGACGGCCTCGTCGTAGAGCGCGGGCTGGCGACCAACACCGTTCGCGCATACGAGCGCGATCTGCGGGCCCACCTCTCGTTCCTGCGCTCCCAAGGTCTCCGCGACCTCCGGCGAGTCGAGGAGTCGCACCTGATCGTCTACCTCGGTCGACTCCGCCGCAGCGGCGCTGCCCCAGCAACGGTGATGCGTAAGCTCTCGGCGGCTCGCGGCTTCTACCGCCACCTGCTGCGGGAGGAAGCGATAGACTCCGACCCGAGTGCGAACCTGCCCGCGGCCCAGCTCCGGCGTCGCCTCCCATCGGTCCTCTCCGTAGAGGAGGTGACCCGCCTCCTCGCACAGCCCGACGCCGGCACCCAGCGCGGGCTTCGAGATCGCGCGATGCTCGAGCTGTTGTACGCAACCGGATTGCGGGTGTCAGAGTTGCTCCGCCTCGATCGCGGCGACATCAACTTCGACCTCGGCCTCGTGCGCTGCCTCGGGAAGGGATCGAAGGAGCGCATTGTGCCTGTCGGCGCCCCGGCGCTGGAAGCAGTCCGAAGCTACCTGTCAGCCCGCGGGGACGCGGCCCCCGCGCTCTTCCTCGGCAACAAAGGGCGGCATCTCACTCGGGTTGCCTTCTGGCGTATCGTCCGTCGCTGCGCGCGGCAGGCCGGGATTCGCACGAGCATCTCTCCCCACACGCTGCGTCACTCGTTTGCCACCCACATGCTGGACGGCGGAGCCGACCTGCGCGCCATCCAAGAGCTGCTGGGCCACGCCAGCATCGCCACCACCCAGATCTACACCCACGTATCGGTAGACCGGCTCAGAGAGGTCTACCGCGCCTCCCACCCTCGGGCCTGACTCCGTCCGTCCGGCCCCGCTCCCCGCGGGAGGAGTTGGCGATCGGCGAAGAGAAGCCAGAACCTATCCTCGAAAGTTAGGCTGCCTCTGTGTCACCTCTCGCTCGGTGCCAAGCCGCAGTCGTTCTGTGCGGCCTCGCCCTGCTCGGTGTGTCGACCTCTTCCGCCGGCTCATCGCCCGCCCGCGAGTGCCTGGATCAGGCTCTCGCCGCGGCGCGGGAGATCAGGCTGACCGGCGATCAGTCTGCCGCGCTGCGGTCCATCGCTTTGCTGCTCGCCGAGATCGATCCCCAGGCCGCACGCACCGCAGCCGGCGAAATGCGTCGGCCCTCCGATGCCGCCCGCTCGCTCGCTGCTGTCGCCGCCGCAACTGCCGGCGTCGCCCCGGAAACCGCCATAATCGACGTGAGCGCCGCCGGACGCATCTTGCTGCGTATGCCCGACGAGGACCACCGGCGCACCGAGCAGCGGCTGCTGATCGGCGAGACCGCCGCGCTCGGCGAGAGTGCCCTCCTTGGAGCCTCGGAGCTGGAGGCCGCCGACGCGCAGCTCACAGTCGTGCTCGCCCGTGCCAGATCCGATCCCGCGGCGGCGCTCGATCTACTCAATGCCTGGGAGCTCGAGCAGACCGCCAGGGACCACGCGCTCGCGGCGATCGCCGCGGGAATGGCGGCGGCAAACCCGGAGCAGGCGATCGAGCTGGCCGGCACCATCCCATCTACACGCATGCGCGACCGCGTCCTCTGGTCGGTCGCCGAGCGGCGTCCGCCGGCCGAAGCGGTCGGGATAGCCCAGCGCGTCTCCGACCCAGTCGTCAGATCTGCGCTTCTCGCGAGCAGTGCGGTCCGGGCGGCCCCCGACGATCCAGACGCCGCATTGCTCGCCGCCGAGCAGGTGCCGGTGGCCCCCGCCTCGGCCCTCGCCCAGGTCGCCACCGCCCTCGTCGCGTCGAGCCGTTCGCAGGCGCTCGAACTCGCGCGCCGGCTGCCCCCCCGGCCCCGCGACTGGGCCCTTGGACGCATCGCAGTCGAGCTGGCCGCCTCCGCTCCCGAGCAGTGCGAGGGACTCCTCGCGGAGATCGGATATCACCCGGAGGCGGTCCGACTCGCCGTCGGTCCCATGGCCGCCACCGATCCGGATCGCGCAGTGCGAATCGCCCGCTCTCTATCCGATGCCGATGCGCGCGATGCAGCGCTCGCCGAGGCGGCGCGCGCGCTCGCACGCTCGGACCCCAGCCGCGCCGGCCGGCTGGCCTGGGAGATCGACTCGCCCCCCGCGCGCACCCGGGCCGTCGAGCCCCTCGTCTTGGCTGCCGCAGACACCGACTTCGACGCCGCTACCTCCCTCATCGGGCTCGTCCCCGACCCCAGGCCGGCGGGCCGACTGTGCGCCGAAGTGGCCGCACGCACAGCTCCCCATGACCCCCGGACTGCGGCCCGCCTGCTGGGCGCCTTACCGCCATCGCCCTACCGCGGCGATCTCGCCCTCCGCGCCGCAGTGGCGGTCGTCTCCTCGGGCGGGTCCGTCGAGGACGCGCTCGCCCTCGCCGAGGCAGACTTCGAATCCGGCCCCGCCCTCCGCTGGATCGTCCCCGCCCTTGCCCACAGTCGAACGCGAAGCCCGATAAACCTCGCCGCCGACATCCAGGACCCATATCTGCGCGCTCTCGCTCTCGTGGACACGGCGCGAGAGTTCCTGGATGGCGACCGGCGATGTCCGCCCGCTCCTGCGAGAGCGCGACAGGTTCGTCCCATCGTCGAATGGGAGGGACGCTGATGCGACACGTCAGCATGGCGGCCGCGGCGACGTTTGCCGCCTTCCTGGTGTGCTCCTCGGCGGCCGCGGCCGCCGACCTCGAGATCGTCGCCGGCACTCCCGCCCTGCTCACCGCGCGCCTGCGCGGCGTGGAACCCGACCGCCTTTACCGCATCGCCTACGACGACGGCGAGCATCGCTTCGTCTGGGAGAACCTGAGCCCCGCCCAAGATGGGATGGTTCGCTTGGGGGATGACAAGCACCTCCGGCCCGAGTATCGGCTTGGCTGCGAATCGCAAACCGGCATCGCCGATCCCGTGGTCTTCAACGACCTCTTGAAGGCGCCCATCGCCGGAAAGCGCCGCCTGCGCTTCGGCGTGCCCGTCAGCACCTTCGGCGGCCCAGGCTACCTCGTGCCCGGGCTCTCCGACCTCGAGCGAGACGACTACGGGAACTTCTGGCTCTACCTCGATCGGCCCCCGTACGCCATCCTGAAGTACAACGGGGACTGGGAGTATCAGTTTGCTCTGCTGGCGCCGGGCCCGGTGCTCGCGCACGACGTAGACGCTCAGGGAAACCTCTACCTCCTTCACCCCGACAACTGGCTCTCGAAGCACGGGCCCCTGGGGAATCCGGTCCAAGCATGGGACCTTCCGTTCGGCCGCGATGCAGGTGAGTTTGTCTCCGCCTCCGGCATGGCCATCGACCGCACGTCGGGCATCATCTACCTCGCCGACGAGACGCTCGGTCGCGTGCAGCGCTTCACCCTCGACCTCGTCCTGCGGCCCTTCCTCCACAGCCCGTGGGGATGGATCGGCCGCGAGAACCTCGCCCACACCCGGCCCGGCGCGTATGACCGGGCGCGCATGTACTACCACCTCGACCGGCCTCGCCAGCTCTGCCTCGACGACCAGGGCAACTTGCTCGTAAGCTGCGAGCACTATATCAGCAGGTTCTCCCTGGCCACCGGCCGCCAGATCGACTTCGGCCGGAACCCGGCGCTCGGCTGGGGCGGGACCTTCAGCGATTCGCCGCACTCGCGCTCGGCCGCGCTCGCGGGTCATTGGCAGCACCACTGGCTCGCCGGCGTCGATTCCTCCGGCAACGTCTACGTCGCGGATCGCGAGAACGAGTTCGTCGTGGACGCCCGGCTTCAGGTGTTCGGGCCGGACGGGGTCCTCCTGCACTGCTACGACATCGAGACCGAGGTCCGGGCCGCGAGCGGAGAACCGGTCCATATCACGGCCGTCAGGGGCCTTGCCAGATCGCACGACAGGGTGTGGCTGCTCGACGCGGCGGGCCGCGTCTACGAAAGCCCGCCCGGCGGCGGCCTGCGCGGCGGGGGGCGGCTTCTTCTCGGTCCCGGCGCCGCCGGACGTCAGTTCGACCTCACGCAGGCGAACCCGGCCGACTTCACCGTGGAAGCTCAGACCGCTCGCGTCAGGCATCTCTCGCGCGGTTCGGTTCTCGCCTACCCCAGCGGAGAGCGCGGCACGGGCAACTGCGAGCGCGAAGGAGGGCCGGTGCTCGACCCGGGAAAGACGTCGATGTGGATGCCGGCACGCCTCGGCGAGCCCTTCCGCGTCAGCCTGCTCGATGCCGACGGCAGCGAGATCCCAGCCTCCGAATATGACGTGGAGCTGGAGGAAAGGCCGGGGCTCTTCGGCACTCACTACGACTTCTTCCGCGTGACCAACCGCAGCGGCCGCGCCTGGCGCGACGTGCGATTCGTCGCCGAAAGTCTCGAGTAGGGCCGCTCCGTATGCCGAAGCTCTCTCCTCTCAGCTACGGTGTGGCCGCCGTCCTGCTCTGCTACGGTCTCGTGCTCTTCCTCTTCGGGCCCTGCCTCACGGCCATGGCCGACACCTTCGGCGTGCCGCTGGGCCACATGGGCCTGCTCTTCACCGTGTTCTCCCTCGGCCTCATACCATCGGTGCTGCTCGCGGGCTATCTTTCCGAGTCGATCGGGAAACACCGGATCCTGCTCGCCTCGCTGCTGCTCATGGCGGTTTCCGCCGCGCTCTTCGGCGCTGTGCCCTCTGTCGGCGCGCAGCCCAGCTTCCTGCTGGCCCTGCTCGTGATCGCACTCATGGGAGTCGCGGGAGGCGGCGTCGAGGCGCTCACCAATGCCCTCATCGCCGATGACAACCAGCCCGCTCCCGCCTTTGCCCTCAACTTCGCCCACGCCTTCTTCGCCGTGGGAGCCGTCCTCGGACCGGCCGCCGCCGGCCTTCTGCTGAACGCCCAACTCCCCTGGCAGTACGCGTTCTTCGGCGCCTCCGGATTGTTCGCAGCGATGTTCCTCGTGCTGCTCTTCCAACAGGCGCCCGCCCTCAGTCCCACTGACTTCAACCCAGCCGCCGCGCTGGTGCTCCTGCGTTCGGGAGTGCTGTGGGCGCTTCTCCTCGTACTCGGCGTGTACGTGGGTGCCGAAGTCGGCCTGACCGCGTGGGTGAGCCCTCTCATGGAGGAGGTGCTGCATTCAGCGCGCGGCACGGCGGCTCTGTCACTCTCCGTCTTCTGGGTGTTCATGATCGTCGGCCGGCTGGCAACCAGCGTCGTAGCCACGCGGCTGCGAGCAGCACCACTTGTTCTTGCGCTCTCGATCGGCAGCGCGGCCGCGGCCCTGGCCGTCGCCAGGGCCCCGACCGCCATCCTGTGCCTGGCGAGCTCCGCGGCCGTCGGCCTCTTCATGTCCGGCATCTTCGGCCTGGTCATGACAGATGCCGCCCGCCGATTCCCACGCCATACGGGCCCGGTATTCGGCCTCCTCGTCGCGGGCGTCGGCATCGGCGCGCTCGTCGTCCCCGCGCTCATGGGATGGGTCGCCACCATCTCCGATCTTCGCGCCGCGATGCTCATCCCCTCCGGACTCATGGCGGCGGTCGCCGGCGCCTACGTGCTGCTGTGGCGCCAGTGAGCCATCGGCAGGCAGGGAGCAGGGCCCACATGCCAGAACAATGAGCGGCGGAACACCCAAAGGAGCACGGAGATGAAGCTCGCAGTGTTCACCGACGAGGTCTCGCAAGACCTCCAAACAGCACTGAGGCTGGCGGCACATTACCAGCTGGACGCCATCGAGATCCGAACCCTGTGGAGCAGACCGGTACAGCATTTGTCCTCGGAGCAGGTCGACCGGGTGAGCCGCATGCTTCGGGAGCGCGAACTCAACCTCGCCGCCATCGCCTCTTCGGTCTTCAAGTGTGAGCTCGACGACGAGGCCGCCCAGCGCGACAATCTCGATTACCTCCGCAGCTGCAGCCGGATCGCCAAGCAGCTGGGCACGAACCTCATCCGCGTCTTCACCTTCTGGAAGCGCGGCCCTTCTGCGCCCGTCTGGGAGCGCGTGAAGAAGCAGTTTCGCGCCGCCATCCCGATCGCCGAGGAAGAAGGCATCATCCTCGGCGTCGAAAACGAGCACACCACGTACTGCGCCACCGCCGCGGAGACCCAGCGTTTTGTCGCCGAGATGGACTCCCCCGTCGTCAAGGTCGTCTGGGATCCCTGCAACGAAGTATGCGCCGAAGAGGGAATCACGCCCTACCCCGACGCCTATCGGCTGGTCGCACCCTCGGTCGTGCATGTACACGTCAAAGATGCAGAACGACCCTCGGGAGGAGGCCCTGCCCGGCATACGCCTGTGGGCGAGGGCAGCATCGACTGGAAGGGCCAGTTCACAGATCTGCTGAGAAGCGGCTACGATGGATACGCCTCGTTGGAGACGCACTGGCGGCCCCGGTCCCTTCCCAACTCGGCCCTCAACCAGCCGGGCGGAGCCGGCTTCTCAGAGGCCGGGGAATACGCCAGCGACCTCTGCTTGCGTAACCTGCTGGCCATTCTTGCAGAGGCCCGCAGAGAGGCCGGCTAGCACTCGAGCTTGCGGCCGTGTGCTTCGATCAGCTCATCCTCCCGCGGGTAGTTGAATGGTTCCTCGATCCCCGGCCACGTCCATTCATCGCCGCGCGGCTGCTGGCATAACCAGGCCAGCGTGAGCTCGAGCCCGTCGCGCGGGATCATGCGGTCGCGGTAGCGGAGGCGCCCCCTGGCCTTGCGCAGGTCGAAGAAGACCGTGCGATCGTAAGGGGTTCGCCACCGATGGCCCGGCACCGAGAAGATGTCCCACTCGTGGTCCATAGCGCGGGCCACGCCCCGGGCGAGCTGGGCAAGGGTGTAGAGCTTCTCTTCCCCAAGATTGAAGACCTGGCCGGGCGCGCGCGCCGCGGTGACTGCCTTCGCGACGCCGCGGGCCATGTTCTGCACGAACCCGCGGTGACAGATGGCGAGGCCGGCGTCGGGCACGGCGATGTGGGGACGGCCGTCGAGGGCGCGCCTGGCGAAGAACCACTCGGCGCAGCGAGGATCGCGGGGACCGTAGAGCTCGGGCAGGCGGAGGATGACGGCAGGGGCGCCTTCCTCGATGGCGGAGAGAACGACCTGATCAGCTTCGGCCAAGGCCGCGATGGGGGCGGGGGCCGTGTCCGGACGAACGAGATCCGCTTCTTCGTCGACCGGGCAGATCGGATCGGGACCATAGACCGCGCCGGAGCTGAGGTGGACCGAGCGCGTGACCTTCCCGGCGCAGGCGGCCAGAACGGCCTGCGCGTGTGCGGGCGTGTCGTGGAGCATGTCGATGACGGCGTCCGGCCGCCAGGAGCGGACGGCCGCGGCGATAGCAGCGGCGTCGGCGGGGTCCTCGCGGAGTGAGCGGACGGATTCGCCGAAGTCGAACTTGCAGCGGGTGAGGACGGCGACCTCCTGGCGCGCGGCCGCGAGAGCCTCCGCAATGAAGGGCGCGAAGAACTCGCCAGCGCCCAGCAGCAGGACCTTCACCGGTGCGACTCCCGGGTCGCGCGTCGGCTCCGACTAGTCGGGAGAGAGACCAATTTGCAGCACCTCGGCGATGCGCTTAGGGATGTCGGTGTTGTCCAGGTCGCCGCAGAAGCGCTTTCCGCCGGGGCCCAGGGCGAACACGGGCACCGGCGCCGCGGTGTGGCCGGAGGTGGTGAAGCTCCCGTCCGGCTGAAGGCCGCCGGTTTCGTGATCGGCCGTGACGACGACGAGGGTGCGGCCGCGGCTGCGGGCCGCATCGGCGGCGATGCCGACGGCCTTGTCGAGCTCGCGAACCTCCCTCAGAGCGGCGGCGAGCTGGTGCTCGTGGCACTCCCAGTCGATCCGGGCTCCCTCGACGACGAGGAAGAAGCCGCGTGGATTCGCGGAGAGACGAGCCAGCGCGGCCGAGACCATGTCGGCGACGGAGGGGGCCTCCGGGCCGTCATCGAAGAGCCCCAGGAGCTTCTGGCCTTTGGCCTGGAGAAGCTGGTCCCGCGTGTAGACCACCTCGAACCCCTTGCCTTCCAGCTCGGCGATGAGGTCGCGGCCGTCCTCCCGCTTGCCGCCGGAGGACTTGGGTAGGAACTCGCCCTTCCAGAAGCCGAGCATCACATCGGCGGGCGCGGCAGCTATCTGGGCCGCGATCCCCGCGCGCTTGCCCCGGTCATCGACGTGAGCGATGAAGCTGGCGGGCGTGGCTCCGTGGAGCGCGTCCGTCGTGATGATCCCGGTCGCCTTGTACATGGAGCGGGCCCGCTCGAGAATGGTTTCGAGCCGACGGCCCTCCGGGTTGACGCTGACCATGCCGTTATTGGTCTTGCAGCCGGTGGCGAGGGCGGTGCCGCCGGCGGC
>Ga0180438_10009718_pt1 | contig 11922 bp, 11 predicted proteins | sample SS_ome_12_FD_132455 | JGI IMG/M metagenome (GOLD analysis project Ga0180438, IMG submission 132455) | Hypersaline lake sediment archaeal communities from the Salton Sea, California, USA - SS_3_D_2 metaG | ecosystem: Environmental > Aquatic > Non-marine Saline and Alkaline > Hypersaline >...
AATTTTTTCATGGGCGGAGGTAACAATAAGGGAATTAGCATCTGTATCATTTTCAATCTCATCCAAGATCGTGAGAAAGCAGTCTAAAAATGCGAGATTGAACCGATTTTCGCCATCGTTCATGGTAATAATAGCCACTCTTTCATCTAATGTATATTCTACTCGCGTCATTTTCCGCTTCTCCTTAATGATAAGAGTTTTCGTAACATTTTAGCTCTTTTAAAACTCACCCTGGCCTTTAAACAAAGCAACAGAGGTATCCTTGGTGATTTGCATGAGCATGGGGATGTCTTTTTTTACATCATGCCCTCACAAAGACGATTCGGTAGGCCGCTTCACACCAGTGCACACGGACAGAGTTCCTCAAAGACAATGACAAGTTGCTCGTGCACATGGTGTGAAGCGGCACGCTGAGGCATCATGTTAGAGGGCACGATGTAAAAAAAGACATCCCCATGCTTATGCACCAGGTAATTTCAAAGAGCTAAAATGTTACGAATTTTCTTTGCTGGGAGGATAGAATAAAATGAAAAAGCGTTGTGTGTCAAAGTAAAAAGGCTACAAGATATACGGTAGTGAGATGAGGTTATGATACGAAATACGCGCCTGATAGCTGTCGTTCTCGCTCAGGCCCTGCCCGTCATAAATCTGACAGGCGGCCCTACGGTCGATAAGAGGGAAGTGAGATGAAGTTTTCATTAGCACCCCTCATATTTTTCCTCTCTAGACAATCGTGTCCAATCGTATAAGGCATCAATTACCATATTTACAGTATCGTCAGTCCATTCCACATCTTCGAGTACCTTTATGAAATATTTTTCAATGCTTTTTACCAGGTCCATTTTCCTATCCTGTTCCCTGGTGAATTTAGTGCTGAATAACAAAATATAGATTACAAAAGCGAACCAGACAACCAGAAGAAACAATATAATAAATCCCATCATCCACGTAGAAAACCCTGTCGGAATAATAGTTACAACTGGAAGGACAAGAAAAAGGATACTGATTAATAAATAATGCCACTCTGTGTGAGTAATGCCTAAGATATTTGTTTTTGTCATTTTTTTACTCTCCCTCTTGAAAATTTCCCTAAGATGAAAAACCCTCACCAAATCCTATGAGAAATAAAGCCTTAAAAGTTCGCTCACGGTATACTTAATTACGGGCTACTTTGATATAAATGCGTTTTTTATGATATGAGTATAGGGCAGTGAGAATTGAAGGTCAAGGGGAGCATAAACAGGGTATGTTTTCATTGTAGGCAGAAAACATGCTATGTGGCTGACAATTTAACCATTTCGTAATGTTAGATCATGATGCAAATAGCATTTCTGACATAAAAAATTCATTCGCGGTACGCGGAGAAGGGGTGGTCCTCAAGTTTGAGTTGATAATTAATATTTTTCAGATGTTTGCTTAACACGTCCGAATCTCCTTTAATTTTCATTTTTTTCTGTCTTCTCTATAGGTTTCAGTGATAGTAAAAGCAACAGCCCCAAAGTACTCATCAATGTGCAGAGCCAGAAAGCCAGACTATATCCAGCGGTGACGTCAAAAATGTATGCTGTCAGAATAGGGCCAATAGCACCGCCAACAGTGCCACTGAAGACAATGATGCCAAAGAGAACACCATGAGCGTTTAATCCGAAAAACTCGGCAACGATGGTCGATATAGTAGTGAAATGTCCGCCATAGGCAATGCCGTAAATCACGGCAAAAACATAGAGCATCCACAGCACTTTGGCCATTTGCAGCCACAAAAGCCCGACGATGAGCAGGATAGAGCATAAGATCATTGCCTTTTTGCTGCCGATTCGATCAATGGTAATCCCGGTAATAAAGCGACCTACCATGCTCACGCCGCCAATAGCAGCGAGAACGGTTGCAGCTCTGATTGCGGAGATTTTTATATCTTGGGCGTGAGGGACGATGTGCATCATGATACTCATGAAGCAAAAGATGATGGCCAGATTAACTGCGCAAATTGTCCAGAATTGCCTCGTACGGACTGTCTCGCCGAGGGAAAGACCTTCACTATCTAAACCCGATGTACTCCCTGAGGTTTCCTTATCGCAATCTGGCAACGGAGAAATCTGGCTTGGGTCACGTCTGAGTAATTGAGCGATAGCAACAAGCGATAAGAGCACCCCCGCACCAATAATGATGTATGAAGTCCGCCAGCCGTAGCTTGTGATGAGCATACTAGCCACAAAGGGAATGATGAATTGGCCGGTGCCAGTACCGATTTTAACAATGCCGGTCATAATTCCCCTTTTCTTGACAAACCACCGCGCTGTTGTGCTTAAGGCGATCACATCAACGGAACTTAAGCCGACGCCGATAATAATGCCGTAGAACAGATAAAGCTGCCAGGTGGCACTAAGCCTGGACATGAGCAAATGGCCCAGCCCGAATAAAAATCCCGTGACAGCCATTACATTCCTCGGTCCTATTTTATCGTTAAGCCTGCCCACAAAGATGCCGAACAGACCCATAAGAAAAAGAGCTATCGAAGATGCGCTGGAGATAGCCACTCGTGACCATCCGAATTCATATGCTAAAGAGCTAAAAAATACCCCGTAGGACATATACGTGCCGACACCTATTGCCTGGATGCTAAAACAGGCGCCGGCGATTACATAACCGTAGTAATAGGTATGTTTTTTTATCTTATCCATACACAACAATCTTGAATCAAAATAACTCTGTTATACAAAACATCGGCATTCATTAAATGCCGATGTTTTGTATAATAAAATCATTCCTAATGAAAGTAAAAAGAGTAAAGCCTCATCATTTATCAAGAGCAATCACAAAATGTTTATTATTGAAACTAAAAAAACTCTTCTTTTTAAAATGAAAAGTTGCTATCTTGCATAGATTAGGTACTCTTATTTCTTTCAACTCAAGGATTAAATTCCTTTCGTATACCCTATTATCCATCCTACTTCTGTTTGAAATTATTGACTATTTAGGGAGTTTTTGGATGGTTTTCATAAAGGAGAGGTGTTAAGTTCTTGGCTGTGTGCATAAAGACAAAGGCCTCCCTTCGTCCTGATTAAATTGCAGCTCAGGCCATCTCACTTAATGCCGAGTGTCTGCGCTATCTTATATTGACATGTTGATAAATTTACTGTCAGAGCGGAGCGAGAACTACAGGAGAATCTGGGTTTCCATGGATCGAGATTCCCCTGCAGATATTACTCGAATAGCTGGTAATCCCTTCACCGGGCATTTATACTCACATATGCCGCAACCCACGCACGTTTTGAGATCTACATAAGGCAATTGCACAAGGCTTTCCTTGCCATCAGGTCCTGCCACAATGCCTTTCCGAAAATAAATAGCCTTGGGTGAAGTGGGGCAGTGCTCTTCACACACAATGCAAGGTCCGTTACCGGACCAGGGAAGACATCTGCCTCTCTCTATATAGACGGAGCCGATTCTTATGGGGCGTTCGGTCTTTTGCTTTGATGAAAACTCGGCTATTGCCCCAGTGGGACACACATCACCACATAATGTACAGGTGTACTCACAGTAGCCTTGTGTCATAACAAGATGTGGTGTCCAAAAACCGGCCATTCCAGCCTCTGTGAGTGTTGGATTGATCACATTTGTGGGACACGCCTTCATGCAAAGTCCACATCTCTGGCAAAGGGTAAGAAAATCCTTTTCAGCAAGAGATCCTGGCGGTCTTATCAAACGGGGATTTGTTACGTTATGTGCCTGACCATCAAGTCTTCCTAAGAGTGGCAAAGAAACACCGGTAAGTATTCCTGCCAGGATTGCACGCCTTCCCATGTCAGGTTTTTTATTTGATTGCGGTGATGATCGCCTGAACCTGAAAGACAGGGCATCTTCAGGGCAAGAGTCAAAGCAATTAAAACACATCAAACACTCGGCACTCTGCCACTCCTTTCCGGGCTCGGGTTCAGCAGCGCCCTGACAGTTTTTTGTACATGCATTACAACTTGTGCATTTTTCTTCATCCTTGACAAGGGTAAGGATGGTGAATCTGGAGAATATTCCTAACAGGGCTCCCAACGGACACAGAAAACGACACCAAAAGCGCGGGCGAATTCTATTAAGAAAAAGGATCGCCAAAAAAAGCAATCCGATAAACCATGCAGTTTTAAAGACCTCGTAGGTGTAGCCGAACACAGGTGAGAGCAAAACCTCTCCATACGCAAGGAGATTCAGGATTTTTACATCGCTGCCAGCCATTAATTCAAATATCTCTTTCGCTCCTGTCCCGAGACCTGGAATGATGGCCAGGGCAATTGAGCGAAAAAGCATTGCAATGGGATCCATCAACCCTGTGAAATTGACACCTATGAGTGTTCCCGTAATAAGGGTGATAAGAAGGAAGTACTTGACCCTCTGGCCGGGGGATTTCTGATTGACCCTGACCATTCGCTCTCCCTTGAGTGTTGGTTTAACCCAGCTTACCAAATGATGAATAGTGCCTAAGGGGCAAATAAATCCACAGAAAACCCTTCCTAAAAACAGGGTCACCACAAGCAACCCTATCGCCCACCAGAAACCCTTAATGATATGATGTCCCGATAGCAGGGATGAAAGAAACACAAGGGGATCGAGTTGAAAGAAAAATCTCACAGGCCATTCGATGCTGATTTCCTGAGCATTGGAAAACACATACGAATACACAACAAATATATCCTGTGGGAGACGGCTTTCAATCAAGAGAAAAAGGAAGAGCAGGAGGAAAAAAGCCTGACTTGCTCGTCTGACCCAGATCAGATGCCGCGCCTTCAAATAACCACCTTTTTTCGATTGAGTTTCAATAAATCCGCGGTACCGAGGCCCCACTTTTCTCCCAACCCAATAAATCCCAGATTCGCTGGATTGACGCCAAAGAGCTTTGCAGCCGAAGCATCCGCGGCAACCTGGTCATTGCTTAAGATCAGTGTGTTTTTCTCGGCAACATCGGAGAGGCTTCCTCCAGAGGGACCGTTTGTTACCATGATTCTGGTAGCGTCAATCAAGGTAACGGTGGGTTTGAAGAACTGGGCTAAGTCAATAATGGTTTGGTGTATATCCTGGTGAAGGGCATATCTTCTGCCACCCACACCCCCTATCCAATTCTTTATACCAAGAGTCAGGGCACTCAGCCCATGATCCTTGGCGATTGGAAGGTTAATTACCTTGTCGGCCTCTACCAGCGGAATAAACACGGGCCAGATGTCAAGACGGTGGCCGTGAATCTTCATCTTTCTCATTAGAGATGATCTTGGTATGACAAGATCGGCATCGGTTTTTTTGGCCACCGACCCCACACCAGTGATAGCAAAGCAACGTCGTGCGTCATGAATCGTATGATCAGCAATCCGCACTTTTTTAGCACCACAGTCATAGCATAGTTCTATCACTGCCTCCAGTACTTGAGGATTAGTGGTTGCCGCTAGTTCAGGTCGCCGTGCCCAGGAGACATTCGGTTTAATCACCACTACGTCTCCTCGTGAGATAAAACGTGCGATACCTCCTGCTGCGTCAAAGATCTTTTTGGTTAACTCTTTAATGGAATATCCCTCTGTTTGTCCAAGGCCTTCCACAATAAACCCAGTTCCTGATTTTTGAGCCCATATCTCCTCTGTTCCACGCAGAGGCCAATCAATTAAAGCAGAAAAGGCCATGGCGCCCGAGATTTTAAACAATTTTTTCACAGCCGTTCTTCTCGTGATACGTTTTTTCATGTTTCAGTTACTCCTTCTCCAGAAAATATTTGAAACGTCATATCGATTCTCAGGTTAGCATATACATAGAGAACACTAATATTTAAAACAATGAATTTAAAATGCATTGCTTCTTTTGCCATGTGGAATGTATACATATGATAGAATAACCATCATAAACAGAAATATCAACACTGTTAAGGTATTTGAGAAGAATTGCTCTTGTAGAACCAATAGAATCTTTCAACCTTGATTAGAAAAGAGAAGCCAAAAAATGCTCTTAGTTTCTTTTAGGAGTATACCAGTACCTACTATTTGAGATATGGCGGAAGGGTAATGTACATAGATATAGAAGTCGCAAGCAAATGAAGTGGAAATATGTATATATTGAGGGATTCAACATACTCTCTATGTATCTACAACTTTGTCTACGCCTTTATTTTCCAGCTCAGCAATAAGGTTGGCAGCACATCTGGTGGCACTACCAACCACTGTTGTACATGCTGTTGAATGCCCGCTGCTTCTAAAATGCTTTCCACTCTTCATACATTAAAATAACCTTCCCATCAGCTTCTTTTGTATTTCACTGCATGTAACTGTCTTATATTCATCCAAAAATTTATTTACTAATTTCTCGCTGAGCCTATATGCCACAAACCTTTTTCTTTCAGGATCTTCTATATTTTCTAATTCTCTTCGTAGATATTGCTCAACACCATTATTGTGCCTGTCAACGCACCACAGCTTCCAAAGGGAGATAATCCTATTCCGCCACCAAGGCCGGTTGCAGATTTAAATATTGCTTTGTTTTTTAACTCAGGAAACATTTTATATAATGCTCCGATCGCACATTGAGCGCAACCACCGTAATTTTTTTCATACGCAAAAGCCTAATTCATACGCTTTTTCACTTATTTTATCATACATATTTGTTTTCCCCGTTTCATGTTTAATGCTTCAAACTCATTCTTTATAAGTTGCTTTACTACCGTGATTGTCAATGCTAAATCTGATGTTTAGGATGTTTCCAACCTGAACAATATAATCTTTTCTTTCTATGGCTAAGCAAACCCTTTTTGTCTACTCCCTTTTCAGATCCGTATTTACAAATACTCAATGGGTTCAGCACTTGATATGAGACTTTGCGCAAATCAAGGTATAATGTATTATTTGATCTCTTTTTGCTGGGAGGGGAGGGTGTAGAGTTAATAGTTATGCTTTGTTAAAGAATCCATTGCCTTTTTTTATCAGGCAGGTAGTAATTTCATTCAGCATTTCATTAGCCCATTTTACTGCTGTTTCGGTATCCTTTGGTTTTTCTCCCTCTATTCTAAAACGCCCTTCTGCACCATAGAAACTCTTAACACGTATACAGCCGCTAATAATGAGGAATTTACCCAAAATGGTTGCGATCGGGGGTATGCTACTCCTAAAGGCCCTATCCATCTCACGAATAAACAGTTCATCATTTTGATAGGAAAGATAAAGCTGACCACCCGGCCTGATTATAGTTCCTATGAGTTCAAATAAACCATCTGCCAGATTCTCCTCAATGAGATTGACTGCTGAATTCTCAAAGTAAACCAGGGGAAAGAACTGGGCATCAAAGAAGTGATACGAGGCATCCTTACGACCTTTTGAATAAAGACCACGTATACATGGTCCTCTGCTCTTTGTACCATTTTTATTGTTAAGATACACTGAGAGGTCAAAATGTCCATGAACACGCATTGCCTTATACCGTATTCCCAGGGTATACACCCCCAGTTTTTTACCTTCCAGGCTATTCATTGTTATTAAGAGTAATAAGAATGAGGGTAAAATGGGTTAATCTGTATTCTTCTTTTCAAGAAGAAAAGCCTTTAATATGGAACATCCCTGATGCGCCGCTGCGGAAATCCAGAAAACTAAATCATCCCAGCAAAAAATATAGTGTATTTGACCTATCCCCTGAAATTGATAAATATTGATTCCCTGAAGTTCACGCTGCGCTGGATGGTGAAACGAGGAATAGGGGGTTGCACTCGCCGTAACCCATTAATGATTTCTAGGAACAGGGAGGTAAGGGGGTCAGGTTTCCTGTCACAAGCAGCAACCGGTAGAATGGCAACAAGGATTGTAGATATAATAAGGTGTATATTATTCATTCTGTTCTTATCGCTTGATTATTCTATCATACACGTCTTAAAATAAGGTATTGTTATAGCAGGATCAAGTTTTATATATCGCCATTACGATATGATATTACCTCTCTTCAATTACCAATTTTAAGTTGTCCTCAAAGCAATGTCCCTTTTGCGCTTTTACTGGTATTATTATAATGGCTTTAGGAAAAAATTGTCTCACAAGAATAAAAAAAATTCACTTCCAACCCTGATTTTTAAAGTATAATATAATAATTTGGCAAAACCTGGATGTAGGCAGTAAAATCGTTGTCAAAGGTAAATTTATTATTGACCAAAGGTATGTAAAAAATCGTATAGTAATATCTGAATTTTTATTTAAAATTGGGTCTTAATTTATTTATTTGGTGAATACCATGGCTGCAGATGAGAAAAGAATAGACCAAAGAGTCGAATCGGCTAACCTTTTATCCTACATTTGTCTTGATGAAAACAACCATGAAATGATGCAAGGAATGGGAAGGACTTTAAACGTAAGTGAGGGTGGAATTCTGCTGGAAACACATGTTCCCATTGATCCACAGTATATTGTGTCTCTGACTATGGCTCTTGAAGATGACCTCATGGATTTCAAGGGTAAGATTGTCTATTCCAGGAAACGAGACGATGGCAAGTTTGAATCTGGAATTGAGTTTATAGAGATGGATGAAGAAAAACACCAGTTTTTTAAACAATATATACTTATTTTCAAGGGGCAAGAAAATAAAATATAATATGAAGGATTTGATGTAAAATCTAAAAAAGTGTTTAGTGAGGGGATTCAATGTCTGATAAGGAAAGAATAAAGACCTTGATAAAAGAAGCGGCACTGTATCAAAAACAGGGCCTCTTTGAAGAATCTAAAGAAAAATACGAGGAAATTCTTACATTCATCCAACATGATGAAAGATATGTAAAGGACAAAAAATTAATAGACGCTGTTCAAGGCAAAATACGAATTATAGAAGAAAATCTGGATGAGATTGGTAAATCTGCAGAGACACCCATGCTGTCTGAAGAAGTACAAAATCTCATCAGTCGATTATTTTCATCTTCACAAGATAAAGACATGGCCGCAATCGAAGGAGCTGTTGCTCTTGCCAAGTTTGGTCAATACCAGAAAGCGTTAGACGAATTTCAAAGACTAATAGAGGAAGGGAAAATGCCTCTTGTAGCGGCCAAGAATGCCCTCATGTGTCACATGGCAGTTTCTTCACCGGATGCGGCTATCGAGCAGTTCTCACAATGGGTGACTGGAGAAGCATTCTCCAGAAGTGATCTACAATACATACGAACATTTCTCGAGAATACGTTGGAAAAGCAGGGCATTACAGTTGATCTTCCGAAGGAGGATGAAGCTCCTGCCGAAGAAGGTGAACATGAGGATAAAGAAGGAGACGTCATTGATATATCTTCAGTGAGGGTACAATTACCTAATGGCCTTCGCAAGGGTGAAACGGTGGAGTTAGAAGTAACCTTTCAGTTAGGGAATAAAATTAGTATTATTATTTCAGCTCAACAGAGAGATTTGGCGAATGCTTTTAAGACTGGACTCGGACTACCAGAGATGCAGTGTTTTTCTCCTTTAGCTATATTCAATGCCAGAGGGACCGTTTCCGATCTGAGAATGATTACGTCCGGCCCGAGGCGCGGGGATCATGCGTTGGATATCACAATAAATAGTATGTAATCACTTGAATGAAAAGGCTATCAGTTTCAGCTCACATATTTGGGTTAAAGAGGATGAGGATTTTTAGCCCTCATTTTACAGAAAGAATCTTTGAAAGGTAATATACGTTTTATGGCTGTCTTCAATCCTAAAGATAGAGTTATTGAATGTAAGATTGTGTATTATGGTCCGGGGAGAAGTGGAAAGACTACCAATTTGGAATATATTTTTAAAGCGGGGAAAAAATATACGAATAGCGAGTTGGTTAGCATAAACACAAAGGGTGATCGCACCCTATTCTTTGATTTTCTTCCACTCGGCTTGGGCAAAATCAGAGGCTGTGACGTCAAGGTTCAACTCTATACCGTCCCGGGACAGGCAAAATATAATTCCACCAGAAAACTGGTCCTAAAAAATGTAGACGGTGTAGTTTTTGTTGCAGATTCATTAGAGATTCGGCGGAAAGAAAACCTCCTATCTTTAAAGGATCTACAGCAAAACCTTGCGGAAAAGAACATAAATATATTCAAAATTCCACTCGTTATTCAATATAACAAGCGGGATCTTGGCGCACAAGGTATTCCCGTTATGCCTTTAGAAGTCATGGAGCGTGAACTGAATAGTAAGCTCAACGTTCCCACTTTTGAGGCAAGTGCCTTAAAAGGAAAAGGTGTAAGGGATACCCTGAAGAAGTGCTTAGTTCTCACCTTACGTCATCTCCAAAAAGAGCTACAGTGGTCGCAATAGAGGTTTACCATGAGTGCTAAAGCGGCACTTGCAGGAAGTTTGAGCTTTATTAGCCTGGCAGATATCTTTCAAATACTTGGTGGAAACAGTAGCACTGGGGTAATGCGAATTACGAGTCAACATGCTCCAGATCCTGGACTCATATATTTTGTCAATGGTGATCCTATAAATGCTACGAGTGGTCCTTTGAGCGGTTTAGATGCAATTTACGCCTTGTTTGGGTGGATTGAAGGAAAATTCGAATTTTATGAAGAAAAGGTTCAAATTGGACATGTAATTAAAAAGAATAGAATGGAGATATTGCTCGACGCAATGAGGATGCTTGATGACGGATTAATCAAGAAAGTGGGTTCGCTCTCTTTTGATGAGGTAGCTTCCATAGAAAGCAGTAAAACCAAATCTGAGGAAAAAGGGGCTCCCCAAGTCATTAAAGGACCACTGGTAGATTACTCACATGTCCTTGATGAAGAAGAATACCATGCTGGAGAGAGAATAGCAAGAGCTGGGGGTCATGGTAAATGGATTTGGATCATATTGAAAGGATCGGTAAATGTAAGCAGGGAAACACCCAACGGTTCCATGAACATAGCGAATCTTGGGGAAGGATGCTTTATTGGAGGTTTCACCATTTTGCCATTTATGGAATACACTCGTAGTGTTACAATAACTGCTTTAGACGATGTTCAGTTGGGCTTGCTGGATACCGAGTTTCTCTATCGAGATTTTATGTCTCTATCGCCCGATTTCAGAAAAATCCTTCTTAGCCTGGATGGTAGACTAAGAAAGATTACGGATAGGACTGTAGAGTTGTTTATGAAAGAGGACAAGACCAAGGGATTTACCAAAAATAAGAAGATAGTTATAGAGAAGGGTTCTTCGAAACAAGATGCGTTCGCCATATTAGAAGGTGAGACATACGTGATTGGTCAGACCCAGAAAGGTTACCTGCCGCTATTGACACTTGAAAAAGATGAGGTCTTTGGCTATATGCCGTTCGCGGATATGGGCCATGAACCTCGGTCTGCCTTGGTTTTAGCATCAAAGGATTTAAAGGTGCATAGACTCAAAACAGAAAGCCTTCAAAAAGAGTACGAGAATCTTTCAGGGACATTCAGAAACATGATTTATAATGCATGTACGTGTACTTTTCTCACGACAAAACTGGCGTATCACCTGCATGAGGCGAAATAGCTACACTTCTTTTTTTTAAAGAACAGGGTGATGTACCAGAATCACAATAGAAAATTTTAACTTCTCCTCCATATTCCCATCACTCAAGCCATTTACGCCCTCAATAACTGATGTAATAGTTCTCAGAGGATAGCTCTTTAGTAATTTTTCGTCAATTAGCAGGATACTGAAAAGGTCGTCACCGACTTTAATAAGATCGGCGGCTTTAATCTCAGTGGGACTATCATGATTTATGCCGATAGTCTGCCCTTCGTACTTTTTGAGTAAATCCTTGATTTTCGCCTTTGGTTTTAACACATTTGTGATATCTTCTATCTTTTTTTGAAGCTCTTTTTTTTCTTCTTCCTTCTGTTTTCTTAAGGCCTCTGCCCTTTCTTCTTCTTCCTTTTGTCGTCTCAGAGCCTCAGCCCTTTCTTCCTCCTCTTGTTGCCTTCTCAGAGCCTCAGCCCTTTCCTCTTCT
>Ga0180438_10009719_pt1 | contig 11922 bp, 11 predicted proteins | sample SS_ome_12_FD_132455 | JGI IMG/M metagenome (GOLD analysis project Ga0180438, IMG submission 132455) | Hypersaline lake sediment archaeal communities from the Salton Sea, California, USA - SS_3_D_2 metaG | ecosystem: Environmental > Aquatic > Non-marine Saline and Alkaline > Hypersaline >...
CTGACCCTCCGGCGCACAGCATTTGCCGCTCCTTGATGGTTTTTCGGCATACAACGAGGTGACAATTGCTTAATCTTTTCGATAAAGTCGGCGAAAATGAGAGTGAGATGAAGCGGCGACAAAGCGGGCATTCGGTCGGATTCACCTGTTCTTTATCGGAAATCACCACCTCCCGTAGGTGAGAAAATATTACCGCCCGCCGCCAGTCCTATAACTCTGTTCCGTTGGAGATTTCTGTCGAAAGAGATGCGTGATTCCGCCCCTCCTGCATCAGCCGGTTTCACCATCGTTTTGCAATAAGTGTGGCTAAGGTGATTTCAACTTCGCCGGCATCGAGAACGCTGTTACCGTTGAGGTCATTTCCGACTGAAACTGTAATTTGCCGCAGGTCGGCGGTTATCGCGCTGTCGGCCACGTTGCACAGGTATGAGCCGTCCATTACCGAGTCGGTCTCGGCGAATGACTCATCGTACTTGTACATTGATTCGGACCTTATTTCATCAAGTTTTGCCTGAGCGAGCATGAGACTTCTGGTCCGGCGTTCAATAATTGAGCTGCTGACCTGGGCGCTGGTCAGGGCTTTTAGAATTGGGACTATCACAGCAATCAGGATGGCCGACGCCATAACAACCTCGGAGATGGTGAAGCCCGATGCTCGATTCTTGATTCTCGGCCGTAAGGCGTCCCTCACGGGAGATTCTCGGTGCTCGTAACTTGATATTCTCCCTTTACAGGCCCGCCTGCAATCCGCCGCCGAGCGAGTATCAGGCATCGGGTATCCGGAATCGAGGTTTTTTAGTTTTCGACGCACTTGGTCACCGCCGTTGCACCAGAGACTGTGATTGTGAAGCTCCTGCCCTCGGCAGAGACGGTGAGCTGCCCGTCGCCCGTCTGCATAGTCCCCAAAGGCTCGAACTTGAACGCACTGTCGCCGGTAACTGAGATATCCGAGTCGATCGTGCAGGTGTTGACTATCGCCTTGGTATCGGCGTTCTCAATCTCGAAGCCGGTATACGGGCTTCCGCCAAGCATATTGAGATCAAATCCCTTGGGATTAGTTGCGGCTTCTGAAATAGCAAGCGCGCGAGCCAGGCGGAGGCCGGTTACGATTTTTCTCGCCTCGGCCTCAGCTTTGTATCTTTTTACTATACCGTAATCCAATCTCGGCACGGCTATGGCGGCGAATACGCCGAGAATCACCACAATCAGCATCAGCTCGGCCAGGCTGAAGGCCCTGCGATTCTCAGTTGGGGCCGGCACTGACCGTTTAACGCTGTCCCTGCTGATGTCTTCTGCTTCAATCAACACACCAATCCCTTTAAACCAATCTGCTTTCCTGCCGTTTACCCGCTCTTCGCACTCTCCGGTACCGCTGCTTGTCTTCTGGAAAGTTCGGTGATTGCCTGTTGCAGCTCCTCGTTGGCGGCCGCTAATTTATCCCTTTCCTTACGTAGCTTGAAGGTGGTGACCGTTAAATCGGTAATGTTCTGTTTAAAATTGGCCTCGGTGCGTCTGCGCTTGACGGCTACCCAGAACAGAAGCACAACCGCTAAAGCCAGAGCAACAATCGCGAACGCCGTCAACAGCCACTCGGTATGAGAACCATCCTTGAGCGAACTGCCGGCTCCCGACCACCGATCTCGCGCTGTTACCGCCAAGGTTATAGCTTGTAGGCCTTGTATCCACATGGCTGCTCCTTCTACAAAGGTTGAACATAGCTGCCTGCCGCCTTGCAGCAGCCGGTTTAAAACAACTTATGGGTCTTCTACCCGATAGTCTCGGCATGATGCAGACGAATAATACACTTCAGAACATCCGGTCTGCTGACAATTCCAACCAATCGCCCCATTTCTGACGCTGATGTTACAGGAACCCTTCTGAAGTGATTAGATATCATGAAATCGCAAATATCTTTTAGTCTTTCGTTCTCCTGAAAGAAGATCGCAGGGGCGGTCATAAAATCTTCGACGACTCCGTCCTGCTCGTCTTCACTAATATGGAGCAATCTCAGCAAGTCTTTCTCCGAGAGAATTCCCACCAGGATCATGTCGTCATCCACAACGGGCATGCCGGTAATCTCGTGTTTTATGAGCAGTTCGGCAGCCTCATAGACCGGCGTTTGCCTCTTTACAAAGACAACATTCCTTGTCATAATGTCACTCGCCTCGATCATTTCGGACCTCTCTTTCTGTAACTTATGACCAGGTTGTCTAATATCCTCCACGTGATTCAGTATAGAAACTACCTCTCCGGCACGCGCGTCCCCCATTTACTGAAAGAGTTCAATTCCTCGGAGTCCGTGCCGGGATTCACTACCTAATCGCTCACTGCACCGGCAATCTTCTGCTGAGGGTCCTTTTGGCTCGCGGATATTTCGGCAATTGTCTGCCGCAGATCTTTGTTAGTGCACGTCAATTCCTCATTTGCACGCCTTAGCTCGGCATTGTTCGCCATCAGATTGGTAAGCCTCTGAGCAAGATCATCCTGAATACGTTTGTGCCCGACTGTTACACAAAAGAAAAGTGCTACAGACAAGGCCAGGGAAACGATGGCGAAAGCCGTTAACAACCACTCGACGCCGGATGAAAAACCCAGCAGCCCCGTGGCTCCGACCGATTGATCTATCGCGATTGACAATAATGAGATGGCTTGTAGAACTTGAATCATCGCATTTCTCCTTCTCTACAAAGTAATAACTGAACTTTTGCAAAAGTTCAGTAATAAGAGTGAGCACCGAAGGCTTTGCTCGCGGTCCTGCTTGCCTACGGAGAAACCCTTTCCACTCTTCAACCAAGGAGAAGCCCATGTAGTATGCGCGGTGGTTTTCTCCATCGCGCAGCAGAGCCTCTGGAGAAGTCCGGAGACTTCTCCCCGGTATTTGCTCTCCTGTTAGTGGGCATGCCCGCTGGCGTCCACCCTGTGGTCGGCAGTGAGTGCTTTGGGATATACTGCCCCGCTTACCGGACAGACTGGTTCGCCATCGGGGAAGTAGTCCGTATCCTTAGTAACAACTTCCAAATCAGCCGGCCAACCGCCGGTATTGGCATAGTACAATTCGATCTGGGAGTTGATCAGGTCAATGTTTGTTTTGCAGCCGTTGGCCTTGGCGGTTGCCGCTCCTCCCAGGATCCTCGGGATGGCAATCGCCGCCAGCGCTCCGAGAATCAGAACAACGATCATCAGCTCAACCAGTGTAAACCCTCTTCTTTTCCGCATTTCATTGTCCTTTCTCAATTGGACGATAAGCTCTTCCGTTCCGTTATTGTTTGTCGGCATAATATGCCGGCTGCTTTATTACTATGGCCAAGAATAGGTATTTTTGCTTATTATCTATCGAGACAGCTTTATATCTGATTTCTCCGCTGAATTAGTACGCCCAAGGCGATAGTAATTTGTTATCGGGCGGACGAGTTCATTTGAGACCTTATCTTTATTTCAAATGCTGCATATAATCGAACATCGGCAGATATACGGACATGAGAATGAATCCGACAACGGATCCCATGACCACTGTCATCGCCGGCTCCAATTTCACAACCAAAGCGTTCAACGTTCTGTCGATGTCCTTGTCGAGAAAATCGGCGCCTTTATTCAACATCTGGGGCGCCTGCCCCACCTCTTCACCCGAAACGGCCATTTGCACAATCATAGGAGGGAATATGTCATAGTGCTTCAGGGACGCCCCTATGCTGCTGCCCTTCTCGATAACTTCCTGCAATTCGGCGGCGACTTCGGTCATTCTATGATTGTGGGCGACTGTTGCCGCAACATCCAGGGCTCTAATTGGCGAGACACCCACCGAAGTCAACATTCCGAAGGTCCGCGTAAAATTGGAGGTGACAATCATTCTATTGACTTTGCCCAAAACGGGCATATTGAGCTTGAACTCGTCCCACCTGGCCCTGACCGCGGGGTTCCTCGACAGCCGCCACAAGAGTATCCCTGCGCATACCAAAACAAAGGGTATCGCCCACCAGTAACCTCTGAGCAGAGCGCTTAAGATTACAAGAGCGCGCGTGGGGCCGGGCAAGGGAACGTGCAACTGCCTGTACAGTTTCGAGAATATGGGCACGACAAAGGCCAGGAGGCAACCTACAACCACAATACAAACACCGCCGACTACTACCGGATAGGTAAGGGCTGCTTTTACCTTTCGCCTCATGTCCATCTGTTTTTCGAGGTATGAAGCGCTCATTTCAAGAGTCTCGGATAGCGTTCCTCCGGACTCGCCGGCCTCAAGCATTCCTGCGAAGAAATCCGAGAATACGTGTCTGTACTTTCCAAAAGCACTTTCCAGGCTTTGGCCGTTTTCGATGTCCTGCTTTATGTCGCCGATTATTTGTGTGAAAGTGGGATTCTCGGACTGCTCTTCCAGCACTTCGAGAGACCTCGTGATTGAAAGTCCCGCCGAGTACATCTCCGAAAACTTGTAAATGAAAGTGACAACCTCCTGCCGCTTTACTTTCCTTCTCTTTTGCTTCTGGTTCTTCCGCCGGCGCGCCTTGACCAGGGAATAGCCCGTCTTCTCCAGCTCCTGACGCAGAAGGGCGACACTGTTGACGTCATCGTAGGCGCCAATGACCGTATTGCCAACTCCATCTTTTGCCGTGTAGTCGTATGTCGCCATCATTCCACCTCGACGTCTATGACTCGCGTCAGCTCATCCACAGTTGTGGTGCCTTCCAGAACTTCATCAATCGCGCTCTGAAGAAGTGTTCTCATGCCTTTTTCGACCGCTTTTTGTTTAATGTTCTGATCGCTGTCTCTGCTTGTGATCATCCGCCTTATTTCCGGAGAAACAGTCAGTATTTCCAGAACGCTCTTTCGTCCGTGATATCCCGTGTTGCCGCAGTTCTCACATCCGGCTCCACGAACCAGTTTCGTCCTCTTCTTATCATTACAGGATTTGCCGAAGAGACACTTTAACTCTCGTTCAGACGGTTTATAGGGTTTGGTGCAGTTTGGACATGATGTCCTCACAAGTCTTTGGCCCGCGGCCGCCAGAAGCGCCGAAGCAACCAAAAACGGCGGCACTCCAAGGTCAATCAGGCGCGAGATTGCACCGGCCGCGTCGTTGGTGTGCAGAGTGCTTAAGACCAGGTGGCCGGTCTGAGCTGCGCTGACGGCAATTTCGGCGGTTTCCAGGTCACGAATCTCGCCGATCAGGATTATATCCGGATCCTGCCGGAGGATGCTCCTCAGAGCCGAGGCGAAAGTCCTGCCGGCAACCGGGTTTACCTGGACCTGGGTGATGCCCTCAAGATGATATTCTACAGGATCTTCAACGGTAACGATGTTTCGTTCGGGCGTATTTAGCAACTGCAGCAGAGCATAGAGGGTAGTGGTCTTGCCGCATCCCGTCGGGCCGGTCAGAAGGAGCATCCCGTAGGGGTTTGCAACTATTGATCGCAGTTTCTGATTGTCCTCGGGAGAAGTTACGATCTGATCGATCGACCATCTGTTTGTGCCCTTGTTGAGGATCCTGACTACTATCTTCTCTCCTTCTATGGCCGGCAGTGATGAGACTCGAAGATCGTAATCCTGGCCGTCGTGCGGCATAGTCATGTGTCCATCCTGAGGAACCCTTCGCTCGGAGATGTCCATGTTCGCCATAATCTTGATGTGCGAGACCATTTCCTGGTGCACCGACAAAGGCACGTTGACGGCGGGACGTAATGTTCCGTCGACGCGATACCTCACTCTGACATCCGACATCTGCGGCTCGATATGTATATCGCTTGCCCTGGCGTCAATTGCACCGTCTATTACCGAAGCAACGAGCTTGGCGACGGGAGAGTCGCTGACTTTTATCGATGCATGCTCGGTCTTGGCGGGTTGGCCGCTTGTAGCAGGCCCTTGCTCCATCCGCATTGAGACTATGGCCTGCCTGGTTACATTTGTCACGTCGAAATGGTACTGTATTGCACGCCTTATGGCCGTGGGTGTCGCGGCAACGGGAACGACCTTATAGCCGGTTTGCATTTCGATCTGATCCCGGACGGCCAGATTCAAGGGAGAGCTCATCGCAACGCGCAGCCGGTTGTCCTCTCTCCTTATCGGAATCACATTGTGCTGACTGGCTGTTTTGTAGGACACCAGGTGGGCCACCATAGGCTCCACCATTTCGGGTGCAAGGTTTACAAACTCGATTCCGCTGGTAGTGGCAACGACCTTCGTCAGCTGCTCTTCATCAAGAAGATTGCCGTTCTTCAATATAGCGATCAGGCTTTGCCCTGTTTCTTCGTGCCGACTGATCGCAGAGGCAAGAGTCTTCTCATCGAGTATGCTCTCTTCCATGAGAAGTGAAATCAGCGGGTCTTTCTTTTTCATGGCAGTTTGGTGCTCCTCACAACTACGGACCTAATCCGCAAAAAGTATCGGCGATGCCGCGGTTCGACTTGAAGACAAACACACGGCGAGATCACCCCATTGGGCTGCGCCACGAGAATCAGATTCATTGATCAGCCTGACTCTGTGATTGTCATTTGTGTTTGACGGCAGCATTATTGGAACAACGCTGCTTGTGCGAAGACGATCTATGCAAATTTGCCGCATATTGATGAAATTGCCTGCCTATTCAACCAAAATCGCGACATTAGATTTTTTGTAGGGTAAAAATACGTAGTTTTACTTAATTGAATCGAGGCAAAATAGCGGTGACGAGGGGCAATGACTACAGTCGTTCCACTAATGCACTATCTGTTTTTTGACGACAATATACAACACTACTACTCGATGATACTACATAGAACGCGCTAAATGGTCACATTCCACACCGGCTACGGGGAAAAGCGTAAAAGAAAGTAGGGTACATTCATAGCAGGCCCTTCAGTGGGACGCGGAAGGGGCAATTTAAGATTTAAGGTGTGAAAAGTGCAAATAAGCCAGAGATTGAATCTTGGATTCTTGGCAATTGCGATGTGGGCCGCAGTGTTGGGACACATTTCACTGCTTAAACTGAAGGAAATCTCCGACCCGTTGAAGTCCGAAAACACGAAAAGTCCGGAATCAACGAACGGGACAGAGGATTTGGCTTACCTGGCTCAAATCATGCTGTACTATGATGAGGTCTCAATGCAGTCTGTCAGGAATTATGCTTTCACTAAAGACGCCGAGTGGAAAGAGCGCTACAGAGACGTAAGGCCAAAAACAGCCGGTATCATGAGGGCAATGATCGACAAGGCAACAGGAAGAGATATAGACACTCTACGGAACACCGATAAAGAGCGTCTTTCACTTGCAGAGTTAGAGGATGCGTCCATCGAACTTGTCAAAAATGGTAGAGCTGAAGAAGCCATAGAATTATTGGAAAGCAACAGATATCAAGGCCAAAGAACTGTCTATACAGGGTTTCTGAAGGACTACGCTGATAAGACACAAGCAAAACACGATAGTGTGCTTCTGCGTTCGTTGGTAAAACGTGTACAAAATTCAACCGAATCGAGCAGGCGGTTAGTCTCTATCTTTGCACTGACGGCGTTACTTGTAGCTTTAGGTTCAGGATTATTCATCTCCCGTTCTATTTCCAAACCTCTGGCCAAGCTCAGAGCCGCCGCGGCTGAAATAGGCAAGGGCCGCTTGGATACCGAAATAGAGGTCAATTCGGACGACGAAATCGGTTTATTGGCATCTTCCTTCAAAAAGATGAAGGATGATCTGAAGAAGACGACTACGTCTATAGATGATCTAAACCGAGAAATACAGGAACGTAGAAAAACGGAGGAAAGCCTTAGCCTTGCCTATGAAAAACTTGAGAAGGCAAACCGAGAGTTGAAAGAAATGCAGTCTCAACAGGTGCAAAATGCGAAAATGATATCTATAGGGCAGCTTGCTGCCGGTGTCGCACATGAGCTGAACACGCCGATAGGCTTCGTTGGCTACAATTTCAGCACGCTAAAGAGCTACGTGGAGAAAATAGAGAACGTTCTTCGGATGTACGCCGAAATTATCGACGACATTGAATCCAAGAATAAATCAGAACTTTTGAACAGAGCAGGCATCGTGAGGGAAACGTGGGATTCAATGCAAATAGACTACATTATCGACGACCTCGCTCAACTATTTGAAGATTCGCAGCAAGGTCTCACAAGAATTACTAATATTGTAACGTCATTGAAAGGCTTCTCAAGAATCGCCGAGTTGACAGACCTCAACGAATACAACATTAACGACGGTATTGAGACAACTCTGGTCGTGGCGAACAATGAGATCAAGTACCATGCCGACGTCGAGACAGAGCTGGCGGAAGTGCCGTTAATTATTTGCAACGCGGGCCAGATAAATCAGGTGGTCCTCAACCTTCTGGTAAATGCCGCTCAAGCCATCAAATCTCAGGAAAGAGACGACAGAGGCCTCATCACGATAAAGACATATTCGACGGATAATAAGGTCGTCTGTGAAATATCCGATAACGGCCCCGGCATAGAGGCTGAAAACTTACAGCACATATTCGATCCTTTCTTTACAACCAAGCCCATCGGCACGGGCACAGGTCTGGGCTTGAGCATCTCGTATGATATTATCGCAACGAAGCACAACGGCAAACTTCTGGTCGATAGCACCGTGGGCGAAGGAACAACATTCACGATAGAGCTTCCAGTTAAACATGCCAAAATCAACCATAAATGTAAGGTAGAGAATAATGGAAACGAGAACCGTCTTATTTGTGGATGACGACGAACTAATGTTGCGATCTCTTCAACGCGGCTTCCTGGACGAGCAATTTGACAGGTATTTTGCCGGGAGCGGCGCCGAAGCACTCGAAATCCTCCGGCGAGAAGAAGTGCATGTACTTGTAACTGATATCTATATGCCCGAGATGTTGGGCACCGAACTTATCAGGATCGTCAATAAGGAATATCCCCATGTCGTTAGTGTTATTCTGTCCGGATCTCCGCCGGATGATGATCTTATCAAGGCAAAACACCTGGGAAATATTTTCAAGTTCGTTTCCAAAACGTTGACACTCGAGAAAGATCTTAAGCCGATTGTGCAACAGGCTATAGACCACTTCAACGCACGGACCGAACGCAAAGAATTGGTGACAAATCCGGAGATGTCCTGAAAACTCCTAAATCCAAATTGGACGATAAAACAACCGCTGAGATTATGGAACAGACCAGGTACCGAATCCTGCTGATCGAAGATGATAAGTTAGACCAGATGGCCTTTGAGCGATTTGTGAGGAGTGAGAAGCTTCCATACGATTACAGAATCGCCGGCTCAGTCTCCGAAGCCAGGAAAATACTGGACTGTGAGCAATTCGATGTAATCGTCGCTGATTACTCACTTGGAGACGGCACAGCGATGGATATCCTGAGCTCTGTGGAGGATCTCCCCATTATCCTTACGACCGGGGCCGCCGACGAACGCGTGGCTATTGAAGCCTGGAAAGCCGGCGCCTACGACTATATTGCAAAAGACTCCGACCGAACCTATCTCAAGGCTATTCCAAAGGCCGTCGAGAATGCCATCGATCGCATGAAGATGGAAAAGGCGCTTGAAAGAAAGCAGAAGAATCTGGAAGCAATATTCGACGCGGCGCCTATAGGTATGTTGCTGGCCAATGAGAACATGGTGATAACTCGCGTCAATTATGCCGTCAGGCAAATGCTTCACAGGGATTATCCGCAGATCATAAACCGTCAAATCGGCGATGCTCTGGGTTGCATTCGTGGTAGTCACGGTCAGAGAGGGTGCGAAAACTGCTTTTTTAGTTCAGGGTGTCTGCTAAGGCAGGCTATGGAGATTGTTCGAGATTTAGAACGGCCTGTTCACGATGTCGAGATGTATACAACACTTAAGATTTACAATCAGGAGACTAAGCTTTGGTTGCGTATAAGTGCTGAGCCGGTCAGGATAGACGATCGCAAATACGTGCTTCTTGCAATTGATGACATTACCGAACGTAAGCAGGCGGAAGAGGAACACAGGTTGGCCGAGGAGAAACTCAAAGAGACAATGGAGCTAAAATCACAATTTATATCCACCGTCTCACATGAAATTAGAACACCTCTGGCTGCCATCAAAGAAGGAATCGCAATCGTTCTGGATGGAGTTACCGGCCCGATCAACGAAGGGCAGAAAAAATTCCTGGATGTTGTAAAGAGAAATACCGACAGACTTGGCGCTTTGATTAATGATGTCCTGGATTTCCAGAAACTTAAATCAGGCAATAAGATATTGGACTTTCAAAGTAACGATATCGAGCAAATTCTCTCAGATGTTCATGAAACGATGGCCCTATACGCAAAGAGAAGCGAGGTTGAGCTGTCGGTTGACTGTGCACGGGGACTGCCAAAGGCTGAATTCGACCGCGATAAGATCATTCAGGTCTTGACGAATCTCGTCAGTAACGCCATAAAATTCACACCCCGGCAGGGCCGCGTGTCAGTTAACGTCAGGCACCGGGAAGGCGAACTGGTGATTGGCATAAGCGACACCGGCATGGGAATACCAAAAGAGGCGCTTCCGAAGATATTCGAACGTTTCTATCGTGTGAAAAGGCCCGGAAAGGAAATCCAGGGCACCGGCCTGGGTCTTGCCATAGTGCACAAAATCGTGATGATGCACGGCGGCAGAATCGAGGTTGAAAGCGAGATCGACCGGGGCACGGCCTTCACGGTCTTTCTGCCCGTAAAGGCCAAATCCCCACCGGAGCAATCATCGACTCAGATGGATGAGCTACTGGAAAACTCCATAACCGGGTAATCATGCCGTTGCGGCACTCCTGTACAAGACTTTCCGAATAATCTTTGCTATCTGTTCCCTGGTGACCGGCTTTAGGACGAACTCTTTTATTCCTACGCTTCTGAGCCGGTCGGGGCCGACGTTCTCCGGAAATCCGGAACACAGAATTATCGGTATGTCCTGCCGTATTTCAATGAGCTTTTCGGCCAGTTGCGTGCCCGTCATGTTCGGCATGACCTGGTCTGTGATGACAAGATCGAACTTCCCGGGCTCGGCCTGAAAAGTCTTCAGGGCATCGACGCTGCTGGTCGTGGCAACAACCTCGAATCCGAGCCGTTGTAGTATCTGCTTTGTGACGTCAACCATCACTTCTTCATCGTCCACCAGGAGTATCACCTCATCGTCCTTGAAGGCCGGTTCCGAGTCTTGAGCCTCTTGAATCTGATCGCCTTCGATCCTGGGAAGGAATATGTCGAAGGTTGTGCCTTCGCCCGGGGTACTGTTGACGGTGATTGCACCGCCGTGGCTTTTGATGATTCCGGGACCCACCGACAGTCCCAGGCCGGTTCCCACATTCACCTTTCTTGTAGTGAAAAACGGCTCGAAGATCCGCTCCAGGACTTCCTTTTCCATGCCGCAGCCGGTGTCGCTGACGCTGATCTTCACGTAGTGGCCGGATTCCAAAAGCTCCTCCCCGATTCTGGTCTCCGACTCAAGATCGATATCTACCAGGGCAACGTCCAACTGTCCGCCCGTATCACGCATTGCGTGCGAGGCGTTTGTGCACAGGTTCACCAACACCTGATGAATTTGAGTAGGATCGGCCAGCACCACGCTGGTATCCGAGTGGATCTTTTGGTGGAACTTGATCGTTGCCGGCAGTGACGATCGCATCATCCCGTGGACTTCCTTGACGATAGAGCTAATCCGAATCTGTTCCTTCTCCTGTTCCTGCTGGTTCTTGCGGCTGAAAGTCAGAATCTGCCTCACCAGCTTCGTTGCGCGGCCGACGCACGATGTCATTTTCTCAAGATGATCGGCCAATGCAGCCTCGTCAGAAAGGTCGTCAAGCGACAACTCCAGGTAACCCTGCATCGCCGCAAGGATATTGTTGAAATCGTGCGCGATGCCCCCGGCCAGCGTGCCGATGGCTTCCATCTTCTGCTGCTGGCCGAGCTGAAGCTCGAGGTCGGTCTTTTCCTTCTCCGCCTTCTTGCGCTTGGTAATATCAAG
>Ga0180438_10009723_pt1 | contig 11918 bp, 9 predicted proteins | sample SS_ome_12_FD_132455 | JGI IMG/M metagenome (GOLD analysis project Ga0180438, IMG submission 132455) | Hypersaline lake sediment archaeal communities from the Salton Sea, California, USA - SS_3_D_2 metaG | ecosystem: Environmental > Aquatic > Non-marine Saline and Alkaline > Hypersaline >...
AAGGCTAAAATTGAGCTTTCAGGGACACAATCAACTGAAATTAACCAACCATTTATCACTATGGACGCATCAGGTCCTAAACACTTAACATTAACTCTAACTCGCGCAAAACTTGAGAGCCTAGTCGATCACTTAGTACAAAGGACCAAAGAGCCTTGCCTAAAGGCGATTAAAGATGCAGGGATACCTGTTGATTCCATTGATGAAGTAATACTAGTTGGTGGTATGAGCCGTATGCCTATAGTCCAAAAAATGGTGAACGAAATCTTTAAAAAAGAGCCTCATCAGGGTGTGAATCCCGACGAAGTTGTATCCATCGGAGCTGCAATCCAAGGTGGTGTACTAACTGGTGAAGTAAAAGATGTACTTCTTTTAGATGTTGTCCCTCTTTCACTTGGTATTGAAACACTAGGTGGTGTGATGACAAAGTTAATCGAAAGAAATACAACCATCCCAACACAAAAAAAACAAGTCTTTTCTACAGCTGCAGATAATCAACCTGCTGTAACTATCTTGGTTTTACAAGGTGAAAGGGAAATGGCAAGTGATAACAAAAAAATTGGACAATTTGATCTTGCAGAAATTCCTCCTGCTCCTCGAGGGATGCCGCAAATTGAAGTTACATTTGACATCGATGCCGATGGTATTTTAAATGTTTCTGCTAAAGATAAACAGTCAGGGAAAGAGCAGAAAATTAAAATCGAAGCATCATCTGGTCTTTCAGAATCTGAAATTAACCAAGCTATTAAAGATGCTGAAGCTCATGCTGATGAAGATAAAAAACGTAGAGAATCTGTGGACACAAAAAATGAATGTGAAGCTCTTATCTTTAGAGCGGAGAAGTCCTTAAAAGATTACGGCGATAAAGTTCCTGAAGATGTAAAAAAACAAATTCAAGAAAAAATTGACGCAGCAAAAGAAGCGGTCAAGTCAGATGATATTGAAAAAATCACTGCTGCAAAAGATGATCTAAATGCGACTATCCAAAAAATTGGAGAATCCATGAAAGGCGCAGAAGGCCCTGCAGAGGGAGCCCCAGACGGGCAAGCAGGTGCGCAAGCTGAACACACAGGTCCTAATGTTTCTGCAGACGACATCAAACGTGCAAGCAGTAAGGCAAATGGCGACCAAGCTTCTAAAGATGATAACATCGAAGAAGCTGAAGTTGAAGTTGTCGACGACAAAAAATAATCTCTACCAAAAAGGGGCTGTTATATTCATAGCGGCCCCTTCTAATTAATTCCCAAATCTGACCAGATCGCCACAAACTGCAACAAAAATAAGATGATGGTGTCATAATAGTCATTTAAATCACTATATAAAAAATAGCATGGATCATTGTCAAACCCCTAAAACTCAATTTTCCAAAAAAGTTTCAATTGAATCTTATTTAATGGGCCTGTTGAAAAAGTCCATACTGGTAAAAAACAGCATCTTTTTTCGAAAAACACGCTTTCTCTAAGTCCTTCATATTTAATAATATGTGAACTTAGAATCAAAAGTGCTTTTCAAAAAAATCTGCAATTTTTTACAAAGTAGCGACTTTCTAAACAGGCCCTTAATTTATTAACACTAATATTTTTATAATATTCATGAGATAATTCTATGGAATATAAAGTAAAATATATTATTTTGAAGTCAAGTGACTATAAACCCTCTAATTTGGAACTCAGGCTATGACTAAAACAAGTAACTACAAATTTATGATCTTCTTTAGACTAATCGCTGGTCTAGTTTTATTGGTATTTGGAATTATACATTTCCTTAAGCCCGAACCTTTACAGAATATATTAATTGCCAGTGGTATCCCAATGGTTGAACTAAACCTCTATCTTGTGCCTTTTGCCGAAACTTTATCTGGAATACTCATGTTACTTGGCTGGTATACCCGTATTGGTGGGCTTATTGGCGCTGGAACTATGCTGGGTGCTGTCTACTCAACAATTGTGCTAGCTAAAATGACAGTAGCTAATCTACCCGATGGCTTGACAGAAATTCCATTTGTTCCCGCCTTACCTATCCCTATTGGCGTATTAATTTGCACATTAGTAATAATAATTCTAGGTGGTGGCGCTTGGAGTTTAGATCTATATAATCAAAGAACAAATTAATAACAATTAATATAAAAAGACTTTATTTAGCATTTATTGTATAATCATTTCCTCCATAAAGGAATAATATGTTAACAATAAATCAAAATAATCCCTTTCAGGCCACTTGGAATGACGCTAATAATAAGCTGAACCCTAATAAGGGTGACTGTTTAGAGCGTACGATCAGAAAAATTAAAAATTTTATTTTTTATATTCCTAATAGCTTGATAGCTTGCTGTGTTAATCCCAGACCTGAATCAACATATACCCCTTCACGCACTGTTGAGCAAGATCAAGGCACTATTTCCTTTAGAAAAGAAATTATTACCCCAGATGAAGTTCATTTACAAGCAAATGTCCATATTATAGAAAATTCTAATACACATACACCTACAATAATTTTATTTAATCCTTTAGGAACTTCAGATTCTGTACATCGGAATTTAAAAAACGCACTACTTAATAAAATGTGCAATGTTATCACCTTTGATTATCGTGGACTAGGTAGTACCTGGAGGGCTAAAGACCTTGTTGTTGATGGCGAAAGCGTTTACCAATATGTAACTAATGAATTAGGTATAACTGCTAATAAAGTGCACTTTTATGGACACTCTTTAGGTGGAGCCATTGCAGCTCAAGTTAAAGCTCTACACCCTGAATCGCAAGGTAAATATGTAGGAGATCGAACTTTTAAATCTGTAAAACTCTTTCTCGCATCTAATTGCTCCCTAACAAGATTTGGACAACTACTACAACAGATTACTTTTATAATTTCTTATATCTTTCTTACCTTCCCTATTTACATCTTAGGCTGGGAATGGGACGGTGGACAGGCATTGTCTATTATGCATGGAGAAAAACGTATTATCTATCACCCTAATGATGGTTTAATACCTTTTCGAGCAAGTCTTGCTGCAGTCTCTAAAGACAACACCAAAGAAACTATTCGACTAGATTCACATGTTACTAGTTTTTCCGGAACACATTTTCCTCCGATAGACCAACACCAAACAGATGAAGATAAGTCTGCGTTAGAAGTCGTTACAAATTTTTTAATGACGGAAAACCTGCATTAGGGGCCTGTTTAGAAAGTCGCTACTTTGTAAAAAATCTAACATGTTTCTACCAAAACTCTATACATTTTCTTACCGAAGAAAGAGCCTGGAAACATCCTGATAGGTAATATACACAAAAAACATGATAAGTAGGATTACAAAAGGGAGAACTAATCTTTCCATGGTTTTTGAAGATATTGGCTTTTTTGTGATCATCTCCCAAATAGAAAAGGAAATATGGCCACCATCTAAAACCGGTATTGGCAATAAATTAATGATACCTAGATTTAACGAAATTAGAGCAATCCAATAAAGCGCTTCTTTTATACCTGTTTTCCAACCATCGTGCATTACTTTGACAATTCCAACGGGTCCAGACAACCATTTAGGACTAAGCGTTCCTGTTGCTAACGACGAAAGGGTGTACCAAGTTTCAAAAATAACCTCTTTGAAAACGGTAATTGGCGTTGGATTATACACTACAGATTGATCCTGAAGCCTTGATCCTAAAAATAGATATTTATATTTTGTAGAAAAATCTTTTTGGCCAGCAAAAGAATTATCAGTTGGATGTATACCTTTTTGTTGATCAAGAAATTCCTTGTGAGAAATTGGTGTAATTGGCTTTAAAACTTTAAAATGGTCGTTTTCTAAATTTTTTGCATTTGTTCCAATCTGATTTGCAAGTATGGCCAAATTTTTCCAATCAACACTTTTTATAAAAGCTTCATCTTCATTTTCCCAAGAAACTAAAGGTCTATCAATAGCTTTTTGAACAATCAGACTTATCTTTTTCTCCCTCATCTTTTCAAATAATGACAGACCACTTGTAACTTTTTCACCAAATACAGCAATAATTTGATCACCTATTTGCAAAGGTATATCTAGTCCATTTGCCTTATATTGATTTTTATTACTTTCTTCTATTAAATCGCTATCTATGTAAGAAAACTTTGCATCTACATACCCTAGAGAGTCAATTTCATATGGGATACTATACAAATTTTCTACGGATTCTTTCAGACCTAGTGCTCTTTTCCAATCGAGAAATTCATCTTTTTGAAAAGCTGTTAAATGTAGATCCCCGATAGGAACCCTTGGAGCTCTAACCTGTAGCGTTTTGCCGTCTCGGAGAATTGTCAAGAAAACAGACTCTTGATTGACTATATGACCTAATTGATTCGCAGAAAAGATAAACTCTCCATTGGCCCAAACAATCCTATCCCCTTTACTAATTTCACTACCATACATAGGGGAATATTTGCCTGTTTTCTGATCCCAACTATCGAATATCAGATAACTTGCAGGACTTAAAATGCCTATTGTACGCATCCCTTTCATCATTTGTGGAATGTAATACGAGGGAAGATCATATTGATAAGACACCTCTTTGCCCGTTGCATAATCAATTTTTTCACCAGAAATATCAATTTCATTTTCACTTAGTATGCCATTATAAACAAGATCTCGAAAGCCGTTAAATGGTTTCCCATTATAAGTTTCAATCAAATCACCTGGCTTCACTCCATTTTCAGCAAGCTCTGATGCTGGATCCATCCATCCAATAACCTTTGTAAACTCTTCAAAAGGCTTCATCCGGCCACCGGTTGCCCAAATCAACGTAAAAATAATTAGTGCAAAAACAATATTAACAATAGGACCCATTAAGGCTACTTTAATCCGATCCGCAGGACGCTTACCGTAAAAACCATCTTTTATCTCATAAGGCTCTTTACCATTTTCTTTTTCCATTCCAGCAATTTTTACATACCCTCCAAACAAGAGAAAGCAAATCTGCCACTTAACGCCTTTATGCATCCAAGTATAAATCGGTTTTCCAAATCCAATACTAAAAATTTCAACCCGCATCTTAGCGCGCCTTGCCATAATGTAGTGACCCAATTCATGGATAAACACCAAGAAACTTAAACCTAAACCTGCAAGAACAATATATAAAATATTTAAAATCATAATTTTTTATACCATAGAGGCTTGTAATCTGGCCTCTCTATCAACTTCTAATATTGAATCGACACTTAATTCTTTTAAAGTTTTGTGCCCATCTGTTAATGTTACTAACTTTTCTGCAATATCAAGCCAGCTTACCTCACCTTGACAAAAACGTTCAACCAATACCTCATTTGCAGCATTTAAAAAGCAAGGGTGCGTTCCCCCTTTCCTTAGTGCATCATAAGCTAAATCAAGACATCTAAATTTTTGAGCATTTGGCAAATAAAATTCAAACTTACTGTGTTCTGAAAAATTAAATGGTTTAGCTCTCCGGATTTTTCTCTCTGGATGTGTCAAGGCATATTGAATAGGCATCTCCATATCAGGGACGCCTATCTGAGCTTTGATCGATCCATCAATAAATTCTACAAAACTATGCACTAAACTTTGAGGATGAATCACAACTTCTATCTTTTCAATAGGAAGATCAAAAAGCCATCTAGCCTCCATCACCTCAAATCCTTTATTCATCAAAGTAGAACAGTCAATACTCACCTTATTTCCCATAGTCCATGTTGGGTGATTACATGCATCGAGTACTGAAACATTTTTAAGATCTGTAAGCTCATGATTTAAAAAAGGCCCACCTGAAGCGGTTAATATGACTCTATTTACACTTTCTATAGACTCTCCCTGAAGGCATTGGAAAATTGCACTGTGCTCACTATCGATAGGAATAAGTTTTACATTATGTTCTTTTGCCAAGTTAAATATATATTCACCGGCAGCTACTAATATTTCCTTATTTGCGAGACCAATATCAATCCCACTTTTAATAGCCTTTACAGCAGGCAAAATTCCTTTCGATCCCACCATTGCCAATACTGCAAAATTTGCATTATGCCAGCTTGCAACCTCACAGAGACCATCAACACCACAAACAATATTTACGCCAGAACAGCGTCTTTTTAATTCAAGCGCAGCCTTTTCTTCAAATACAGCCACAACTTCCGGTTTAAATTCATCAATTTGCGCTTCTAATAAATCAATATTGTTTTTCGCTGCTAGACCCACAACCTTTACAGATTTCCCTAGATTGCGTACTACATTCAATGTTTGACGCCCAATTGATCCTGTACTTCCTAATAGACTGATGGCCTTTGTCACATAAGCTCCATGTATATATGCTTCTATAATAAAATATCATTTAAGCTTAGTAAAAGTCAACTTGGATTAGCTGCAGTTACCCTAGAAACTGCATTAAAAAAATATTTAGCCAAAACACCCTTTTTAGGGGCAAACAATACACTCGCACCCCAAATAAAAAATTGACAAACCACCACAAGACCTGCTGTTGAAAGAGGCAAACCATATACAGACAAGAAGTGTCTAGAAAGGGCCACTGCAATTATTGCACCTAGTGCAGATGTAAGACATGCTAATAAAATCATTGATCTTAATCGATTGGTGTAAAGTCTTGCGGTCAATGGCGGAATGACTATAAGTGCCAATACTAAAACCACTCCAACAGCTCTCAATGCTCCGATAACCGTTGCGCTCGTCTGAAGGAGCAATAAATAAGTAAAAGCCCAGTTGGATATTTTTGAAAGCTTTGCAAAATTACTATCAAATGAGGTAATTAAATATTCTTTAAAAAATACTACTGTTAAAAGCACATTGCTCAATAAAAGGAATAATGCAATTTTCAAGTCATCTTTATGAACCATATCAATATTACCCATTATTATTTCCGATCCGATATGGGAATTTCTTGTGAAAATAGTTACTAAAACAATACCAATTGCAAATAATACAGTAAAAACCAACCCTATACTCGCATCTTTTTGTAATTTTAAAACTCGATTAAAAAAATCTGTTAAGAAAAGTGTTAAAAGACTAGAGATAAAACTTGCAAGCATAAGCAATTGCATATCAATTTGAAATGGTTTTTCTATATCCTTGAAAAAAAACCATTGAAGTATCACATGCGCAATTACAATCCCAATCAAAATCGTATGCGAAATGGAATTTGCAAGCATTGTCATTTTTCTAAGAACTAGGAAACTCCCGATAAGGGCACATGAAATGCCAATGAATACCAACACCAACACCTGAATTTCATCAATTGCTAAATTTTCAATAGAACAATTGCCTGCAATGAAACTTGCAAATGTGTAAAAAAAATGTTTTATAACACCGAAAAAATTCAATCCCCAATAACTCATCCATCCCCCGCAGGTATAATTTGATCATGTGGATCTAACTTTGGATCTTTTAACAATTGACTTAATTTTTTTTCTAAATTCGGAGTTATAATATGCTCCATTTCTTCTGCACTTTTATGAACATTTTCTGCCAAATACCCTAAATGTGTGTATAAATAAACTTCCCAAAGTCGATGCAAACGAATAATGCGACAAGCTTTTTTAGTTCCTTTATCTGACAAAATATAGAGTTTGTTTTCCTTACTAATCCATCCTTGAAGTCTCATTAAACAAACAACAATTAATAAAATTGGAGCAAAAATACGATGCCGTCTTCCAAGTTGAATAAAACTTTGACCTGAACCGGTTTTATACATTTCCTTTAAAATATTCTCTCTCAAAACCTTAAGCTGAAATTTTTGCCTCCGATATAGTCTCGTCACTAATCCTCGATTGGGAGCTAAGATTAAGCAAAGAAAAGTAATGCATGCAGCAACAATCAAAATCATTGGCCCTGTAGGCAAAGAGACTCTCCAAAGAGGTCTAACTTGCATTAAATAAATCGATAAATTCACAGAAAAATAATTTCCTAAAAAGCCACTTATTACTCCAAACAACCCCGAAAATAAAAACATTTTCGATAAATTATTTGTTAACTGACGCGCTGCTGCTGCCGGTGCAATAAGCATTCCCGACATTAAAACCACACCTACACTTCGAATTCCAATCACGACTGCAATTACTATTAGTATAAGAGTTAAAGATTCAATTAAATTTACCCTGAGGCCAAGTACTTTTGTATACATTTTATCAAATCCTATAGCTTGAATTTGATAAAATAAAAAAACCACAAACAATGCTATAATTAGCGTTAATATCGCATATAATATCACATGAATCGATAACATTGTTGCAGCTTGACCATAAAGAAACATTTGTATTTTTTGAAACCAAATCGGATGAGAAAACTGTAAGCGACTTGCAAAAAAAACACCAAATCCTAAAAACGTTGATAAGACAAAACAAAGAGCACTATCACTTTTAACCGACAGTTTTTCTTCCATAAACGTAATCAAGCGCATCCCTAATAAAGAAGAAATTAGAGCTCCAATCAATAATACAAACGGGAAAACTCCTGGTGCTTTTGTAAATAGACCGGCACACATAAGTACACTCAAAGCTATTCCAGGATATGTAGCATGAGATAATGCCTCTCCTATTAGAGATCGTCTTTTAATAAACACTATTACAGCCATTATTGAAGAAGCTAAGCACATCAACATTGAACTAATCGTTGAAGCTTGTAAAACAGGATCTGTAAAAAATTCCCAAAAGGGAATCAACTTATTCATTATATTTTAAACCTTCCTGACTTTTAGAAGTTAAATTTAAAGCCTCTTCAAAAATTAATCCACCTTGTCCAAATGTTTTTGTTAAATTTTCCATAGTGTACACCTTTTCGACAGGTCCTGCAGCGATAAGCCGTGTGTTAAGCATCACCACAGTATCAAAATAATTTTTTACTGTATTTAGATCATGATGAACAACAAATAAGGTCTTTCCTTCTGAAACTAACTGCTTAAAAATATCGATAATGAGCTGTTCTGTTGTCTTATCTATACAAACAAATGGTTCATCGAAGAAAAATACATCTGCATCTTGCAATAAAGCTCTAGCTACAAAAAGTCTTTGCTGCTGCCCCCCCGATAAATCTCCTATATGACAGTCAGCAAATTGATCCATTTTAAGGCTTTTTAAAACCTCTAAAACTCTTTCTTTTTCTCGCCGGCTTGGTCTTTTAAACAAACCTAAAGTGCTGTAAAGTCCCATTTGAACAACTTCAAACACCGTAATCGGAAAATCCCAATCAATACTTTTTCTCTGAGGAACATACCCTATCTTCCCTTTCATCTCGACATTGTCTTTTCCGAAAAAGTCAATTTCTCCAGATAATGGTTCAAGCAATCCTATCATTGTCTTAACTAATGTAGTCTTCCCCGCTCCATTTGGACCAATAATCCCAACACAAGACTGCCTAGGAATCGAAAAATCAAGATCCCATATCACAGGCTTTCTGTCATAACTAACTGTTAAATTTTTTATGTTAATTTGTTTTTTCATTATCCGTTCCTAAATTTCGACAAATAACCTCAACGTTATGATCTAACATCTCAAAATAAGTATTCCCTCCCATTGTATCACCAAATAAAACATCATTTGCCAATATAGTATTCATCCCTTTACGCCGGCACGCATCAACTACTTTATGTAAAGAATCCTGACTCAAATTCCTCTCTGAAAAAATCACAGGGATTTTATGTGTTAACACATACTTTACGACAGATGAAATTTCTAAAGGGCTAATTTGTTCATCCGGAGCCAATCCTTGGATAGCCACAACATGATTGTTCCAAGTGGCTCTTTCTCTTTGAAAATCATCAACAAAATAGCACCTTACAAAATAATTAAAAGCATCATGAGATGTAACGAGATATCGCTTTTCTATTGGAATTTGTGCTAATTTTCTTTTAATAATATTATGTTGATTATCAAATGCATATAAAGCAATTTGTGCATTTTTTTGGAAATCTTCGGCATGTAAAGGATCAAGTTTTGTTAAATTCTCAGCGATTGGGTTAATGCATTTTTTCCAAATCGTTAAATCCATCCAAATATGGGGATCTACCTGACCTTGAATATATATAATCTCCTTCGGATGGCTCTTCATGACCTCATCACCTAAAAAAACAACATTTTTATGCATCTTTAATTGATGACTTATGCTCGCAGAATGTTCTAAAGATAATCCATTTGCAAAAATTACCTGCGCTGTTGCAATTTTTTCTGCATCACCTCTCACAATCTCGTATGAATGGGGATCTAAGTCGCCCTCAATGAGAGAGATTATCTCAATATTTTCTCCTCCTATACGACTCACTAAATCTTCAATAATGGGGGTGGTGGTTAAAACTTTAATTTTATCATTACATCCCATCCATTTATTTAGTTTTGATATATTTATGTCAGAAGCAGTTGAGCATGCATACATTCCAAATAAAGCTAAAAAACTAATACCAAACAGAACTGTAGTAATAATTCTTTTTCTTAAAGATTTTTTAATATATCCCATGTATAAATTCCTTGTTGACATCCGGAGTTAAAATGAAAACGGAGTCCATAATTTCCTATTTTTTCAATTTCTTTAACTTCAACCCTAGGGTCCAGAGCCTCTTCTTCTATTACTCTAATACCTGAAACTTCATCTACGCACCTAGCACAGGGGCATTGTTTTTGCAAATCTGCATAACTTGCATTTATTTCAACTCCATCGAGTTTAATTGAAAAATGAAGATCATCTTGCTTATTCAGTTCAAAAAATGTTTTTTTTACACAAGTATGATCGCATATTTTATCCAAGATCTCAATTCCAATTTCTGTTAACACTTGTTTAGCTACTTTAGCCCCCTTTCCCTCAAAAATAGATTTACCGTTATCTAATCTATTACAAAGCTCTTCATCTAAAGGAACTTGACCTAAAAGAGGGATCTGAAATTCTTTTGCTAATTGAATACCTCCACCACTTCCGAAAATAAAATGTTTTTCAAAGGAAAACGGATCTAAATAATAACTCATATTTTCAATAACACCCAAAATAGGCACTTGCATCTTCTGGAAAAGTTCAACTGATTTTTTTACATCACTTACAGAAACATTTTGTGGAGTTGTTACAACTACAGCTCCATCTAGAGGAATTGATTGCATTAATGTTAAATGAATATCCCCTGTTCCTGGCGGTAAATCAATTAAAAGTATATCTAAATCACTCCACTTTACAGATTGAGTAAAGCGTTTAATCATTGCATTGACAATCGGAGCTCGAATCGCTGTATTTAATTTATTTTTATTAAAATAACTTATAGACATTACTTCAATGTTGGAAGAGTGGGCTGGATAAAGCCAACCATCTTTTTCAATAGGGGGCTTTTGATGAGGCAACATCACCCTCAAAGATGGACCATATATATCTGCATCTAAAACACCTACCTTTATTCCTAATGATTTTAAAACATAGGCTAAACAAACAGTTATAGAAGATTTACCTACCCCTCCTTTTCCAGAACCTATTGCAATTACTTTAGTGTTTTTTAAAGGCTTTTCATTATTTAATATTTTTAATTCCATCAGAAATTTTATCCTTTATTTATTTTCATAGAATACTACTTAATAACAGTAATAATCAATAGTCTTGCAGAAAACTTGATTTTGTTTTACTATCCGTCAAAATAAAAAGCTAAAAAAAAGCTTGTTAATTTTTTTAAAAATATTCAATAATTTTTTTTGACACTCTGAGATTTTAAAAAGGAAGGTTAATATGACATACAATGAAAATCAATATAAAGGCACAAAGCCACTAGAGCATGAAGATATCGAATATGTTATCGAAAAAGCAATCAAAAAAGTACAAGGTCGAAAAGAAAACGATTTATGTAAATATCTCCCAATGGCAAGTGGAGGCTATATGCACCATTTTACATTACGTAAAATGAAATTAAAACAACCTAAAGAATTAATGACTTTAATTGAAAAATTTATTATTAAATCTGACAAACCAAATG
>Ga0180438_10009724_pt1 | contig 11917 bp, 15 predicted proteins | sample SS_ome_12_FD_132455 | JGI IMG/M metagenome (GOLD analysis project Ga0180438, IMG submission 132455) | Hypersaline lake sediment archaeal communities from the Salton Sea, California, USA - SS_3_D_2 metaG | ecosystem: Environmental > Aquatic > Non-marine Saline and Alkaline > Hypersaline >...
ATTGGAGTTAATGAAAGAGCGCAAGATACACGGCACTACTCACTGTTCTATCGGTCAAGAGGCGATAGCAGTAACTTGTATTAATAACCTACAAGACAAGGATATCGTAGTATCAAACCATCGGGGGCACGGGCACTACTTAATCAAGACAAGAGACATAAAGGGGTTTTTTCATGAGCTTATGGGGAAGGATACGGGATGCTGTAAGGGTCGCGGGGGAAGTCAACATCTCCATAACAATAATTTCTTTTCCAGTGGGATACAGGGGAACTTGTTTCCAGTGGCAGCCGGGATGGCGTATGCACAAATGTTTAAAAAGACTGGTGCAGTTGTATGTATTTTTATCGGTGATGGTACATGGGGACAAGGTGTGGTTTATGAAACTCTAAACATGGCCTCTCTTTGGCAGCTCCCTCTCTTAGTAGTCGTTGAGAATAATCAATATGCTCAGTACACCCCCGTCACGAAAACGATGGCCGGAAATATCCGCAAACGGGCGGCGGCGTTTAATATATCCTATTTCCACTTAGAACAAGATATCGAGGCGATGGATGCGGCGTTCCACAAGATCATAGGACAGGTGCGGACAAAAGGCCCCGCAATCGTGGAGTGTGAGACTTATCGTTTATGCCCCCATAGTAAGGACAGGGACTATCGGGATGAAACAGAGATCCAGGCGGCGCGGATGCAGGATCCGTTAAAACACTTGAGTTATCAATTAGACACTCAAGTTATCGAACGAATAGAGAAGTATGTAGCGGAGAGGATAGCCGATGCGATACGGTGAATCCATAACACAAGCCCTTGACGCTCTCCTGGCTGAAGATGAAAAGATAATCCTACTCGGTGAGGATATCCACGACCCCTATGGTGGGGCGTTTATGATAACGAAAGGACTCAGTAAGAAATACCCAGACCGCGTGATATCGACCCCTATCTCCGAGGCGGGGTTTACCGGGATTGCCACGGGATTATCCTTGGAAGGTTATCGTCCAATCGTCGAGGTCATGTTTAGCGATTTTTTGACCTTGATCACTGATCAAGTTGTAAACGGTATGACTAAGTTTACTTGGTTGTATGATATGCCTTGTCCTGTGGTAATCCGCTCCCCCTCGGGTGGCCGCCGGGGATACGGGCCGACACACTCTCAGAGTTTGGAGAGTCTATTCTACCACGTACCTGGATTACAGATAGTCGCCCCTTCGATATTCCATGACCCCGGCGAAGAGTTACGACGGGCGGTGTACTCGGATAAGCCCACCCTATTTATCGAGGCGAAGATATCCTACCCGAAGAAATTACAAAATCTACCACAGATAGACGAAAGTGAGGTAACTATTATCACGTATGGGGGATTAGTGCAGATAGCATGGGAAGCGATACAGAAAACTAAAGTATCGGTGCAGTTGATACCATGCCTTGACCCCCGCGAGATATGGCGGAGAAAAGCATATTCGGGATTTGTATTGCTATATCCATATGAATGCAAAACCCATATCCCCGCCGCGATAGACCAAGAGGCGGAAGTGTTGATACAGGTAGAAGATATCGTGAGAGATATAGAGGAAATGGTATGATTCTCATCGTAGCTGCTCACCCGGACGATGAATGTCTCGGTGCGGGTGCGACTATATCTATTTTATCTACCATTCAAAACGTTAACCTCCTCTTGTTAGGTAAAGGCCGGGATAAGTCAGTAATAGAGTGTGTCAAGAAGTCCGCAGATGTTCTTAACATAGGACAGTTTGTAGCACTGGACTTCCCTGATCAAAAGTATGATACCGTGCCGATGTTAGAGATTAATCAAGCGGTGGAAGAGATAATCGACAAATGGAAACCAGAGATAATCTACACCCACCACCGTAACGACTTGAATAAGGACCACCGGATTTGTCATGGTGCGGTGATAACAGCTTGTCGTCCTCAACCGGGGGCGATAGTCAAGAAGATATACGCCTTCGAGATTCTATCAAGTACAGAATGGCAATATCCTTTTTCGTTCAATCCTAATGTCTATGTGCCGATAGACGGGGCGCTGCGGGCGAAAACAGTAGCTATGCAGATGTACGGACCAGAAACAAGGGAAGCCCCTCACCCCCGCTCGATACAGGGGATAGTGAACCTTGCTAAATACCGGGGACAACAGGTGGGGGTGGAGTTTGCGGAGGCGTTTGAATTGGTGCGAGAGATTACATGAAAGACAACCAGAAAGAAATAACAATCATCGTTGATACTCTTATCATCTTGTTATCTACACTAATACGGATAAATCGCGGGGAGGTGACACAGTTAGAAGCAGAAGAACTTATAAACGGAGCGTTAGGTACTCTTTATCCTCTCATGAGTAGGCGGATGAAAGAGATTGAAAGGTTGGTAAATTGAAACGAGTATGTGTGATATCAGACCTTCACTGTGGCCATCGTTCGGGATTGACGCCCCCGGAGTTTCAGTATGACCCGGAGAATGAAGAGCATAAATGGGCGAAGTTTGGCAAGCTCCAAATGATACTTTGGGATTTTTATTCTGAGACAATAGAAAAGTTAAAACCGATTGATGCTCTTATCGTTGTTGGGGATGCAATCGATGGGAAAGGTGGCCGCTCAGGAGGCACGGAACAAATCACAACGGATCGGAACATACAAGCGGATATGGCGGCACGGGCTATCTTATTAACAGAAGCCCCAAAGATTATCATGGTGCGAGGTACTCCCTACCATACGGGTGATCTCGAAGACTGGGAGGATTTGGTTGCCGAGAAAGTGGGTGCAAAAATCGGCAATCATGAGTGGATCAGTGTTGATGGGCTTATCTTTGATATACGTCATCATGTTGGTAGAAGTACGATTCCCCACGGGCGGTTGACAGCTCCTTTGCGGGAGCAACTATGGAACATGCTATGGGCGGAAGTGGCCGGATACCCAAAAGCTGATATCTTATTAAGAGGCCATGTTCATTATCACGTAGATGGCCAGATATTCGGTCGGCGTGTATTTATCTGCCCCGCGCTGCAACTGCATACTAAATACGGCAGTAAGTTAGCCACGGGGACGGTGGACGTGGGATTAATGCATTTCGATGTTGAAAGGGATGGTAGTTATACATGGAAGACTCATTTACTGAAACTATCCAGGGTAGCAGCCCAACCATTAAAAGTATAAAGATATCTAAAGAACTGGAAGAAGCGTTTGATGCCCTACCGGATGGCGGGCCGTTTAAACCCGCGAAAGAATGGACAGCGGAAGAGGACGCGATCCTACTGAAATATTGGCCCATCAAGAAACATTCGGCGGTAGCGATCCAATTAGGAGTAGCGGAGAACACGGCGCGGAAGCGATACCGAGAGTTAAATGCACGGCAATGATGTTGTAGAGCTATTCAATAATAAAGTACTTCGAAACTATCTCTGTTCCTGCGCCCGGAACTTCACGCGGAATCCAGAGCTTTGCGAAGACCTACTACAAGAGGGATGGATGGCTATCTGTGAAGAACCGGCGGGGCGGAGTACACGGTATTACATACACCGGGCCTTCCTGGCTATGAATCGGTATTATAGAAAAGATCTGCGGCAGCGGAAATTGTCAAAGAATGCTATCAAATGTAGGATGTATCGGCGCAAGAAAAAGATGCAAAATATGCAACTATGGTGTTGATATTATATTCATGGTATTAATATATTGAGATGTAGAGGCATAGGAAGTTCCTATTTAATAAAAATTGGGATTTTATATTACTTCCCGCCTCTATTTGGGAAATGTTGGGCATAGGGGGTTCCTAAAAAAATCTTTGCAATATTTTTTACCCCCCGCCCATTTTTTAGGGAGGGAAAATGAAATCTACAATCCGATTATTTAAAGCTCTTCCAATAACAGATGGGAAAACCAAAGTAGCGCCGCAAATGCTATTGGTAGAAACTTTGCGACGGGGTTTTGTTTTCTCTCCCGAAATCTTCGGCAACTATGATGCAGCGCAATTGCGGGATTTAATCAGAGTAATTGAGAAAGAGATAGGTTTAACCGCAGAACGGGCAAATAGTACGTTTCATAAATCATGGGGAAAGGTGAGCAGTACGCCGATTGAACAGTTGATTATCGAACAACTTGTTCATTACTTCACCACCTATGGATTTGAGCAACTTGGTATTTATTCACAAGATTCTGTTTATATTCCCAATGAAGAATTGGACATTCCCGACTTGCGGGAAGGAATACCTATAGTAGTAATCAGGGGCTATACCAAAGACAAATTGCGGGAAAAGATTACTGCGTTGCTGGGTTCGGGAATAGCCCTGGGCGAAGATACGATAAAGGATATTATTGATGTCTGTCTGTTTGTCGATATAGATGCGGCAGACCTTGAAAAAATCAAAAACAAGGAAGTTCGAATACAACTCTATGATTATCTCAATGTTGTACCCCGTTCTCCTGCGGAATTTTTGCGATATCTGATTTACAAGGCGATAGACAAAACATTGTTAATAAAGAGCAAAGAAGTAATAGAAGAAATCCAGGCGGGGGCAAATAAGCCGATTATTGTTGGGCTGTTTAGAAAATATAATCAAAAATATGGCTATAAGCGATTGGCCGAAATATTCTATAGGTTCAAGCCGCTTTTCTTGGCGTTCAAAGCTAATGACAGATTAAAGCCCATAATCAATAAGGTGCGGAAACTGGCTATTACATATCATAAACCAATGCCCGAGGATTTCTTAAATACAGTAACGGCCAAAGTAGCATTTGGTGAGATTAACGAGAAAACCCTTGTGGCAGCACTGGGAAATGCCAATATATTCAGAAAAATACGTTTGGCTTATGCCCTGAAATATAGAACTAGCGGGGTTGATTCAATTTTGTATCGCATTCGAAACGGCAAGGCATATGCAGATGATTTCAATTTCCAGAAAACCGAATTAGCAGACAAAGTGCTGTCAACAGTGATGGGATCTATTGTGGGGGATATTGGCAAGAAAGCGGGCGGCAAGAAAATCTATATTCCTGAATATATGCACTATGCACTCCCGGCGACTGAAAAACAGTTTACGGGATATTTCCCGACCGGAACATATGCATCAATTCCCAAAGATATGATTTTCGGGGTGAATTGGAATAATGTGAGAGATTGGCGAGTAGATTTGGACTTGTCGCTCGTCGGATTAGATGGCAAGTTTGGCTGGGATGCCTATTATCGGTCTCAAGATAAGGGGATTCTTTTCTCTGGCGACATGACGGATGCCAAGGGGAAGAATGGAGCTACCGAGTTGTTCTATATAAAACGACAGTCTCCGGCATCATATATCATGTTTGTTAATTATTACAATTACAGTGCAGAATATGAAGTTCCATTTAAGATATTGGTTGCCCATGAGAAAACAGAGCGTTTGTATAAGAATTATGTGGTCAATCCCAATAATATATTGGCGGTGGCGAAAACCAAGATAAATAAAAAGCAAATGATGCTTGGTCTTTTGGTTTTAACCGAGGAAGAATGTAAATTCTATTTTGCGGAAGCCTCGGTGGGGCGAAATATCACATCAAGCAGTTCCCCCACCACTGAGAAGACGCGAAAATATCTTGTACACTCGTTTACCAACGGGATTGATTTTAATCACTTCTTGGGACTTGCCGGGGCGGAAGTGGTAACTGAAAAAGACGGGTGTGATATAGACCTGTCCCCAGAAGCGATAGAGAAAGATACTTTTCTGTCATTGCTTGCATAAAAAATATCAAAAAACTTTTCTGAAAAACGACACAAAAACGTAATATAGAGTGACATATATATAGTAGAAGGGCAGAGTAAATTAGTTTTCCCCTCCCCCTTTTCGTGGCCGGTCGTAACACCGGCTTTTTTGCGCTGAGGCGCTTTTACTAAGGCTCTGCGGGGTGTGCCATAAACGCCCCGCTTTTTATTGCAATAAGGAGAGATAATGAAAGATTGGCCATGGCAGAAATGGTTGGGTAAGATTGCACCGATAGTAACGAGTTTACTTGCTGTTGGTGTATGGGAGTTTGCAGAACTGCCCGCTCCGGTATGGACTGGTATTGTAGCCGGTGCTATTACCTTCTTGGTACAGCAGGTGTTAGCACTATTCCCACCGAAAGAGTAAGAGAAGGGGGCCGAGTATGGCCCCTTTTACAGCGATATATCACCGATGGCAAGAGGAAAGAAAACGGGAGGCCGAGACTGGAAACCCGGAGAGTCGGGTAATCCTAACGGTGCGCCCCGAAAAGAAAACGCTCGAAGTAAGGTATTACGAGAACTTGCAACCGAGGTTGATGCAGACACGGGATTGTCGAACGGGGAGATTATCGCAAACAAGGTTGTAGAGCTTGCAAAGCAGGGCGTACAGTGGGCGGTGCGTGAATACTATGACCGCACCGAGGGCAAGGCAAAGCAAAGCATGGAGGTTATGGGAAACGTCCAATTCCCTACAGTTGTCGGATTTTACCCCGAAGATTTCAGTACTGCCGAAGATCCAGAAGCTGATAGCGAGTGATAAACGCTACAAGATAGCCTACGGCGGGCGGGGGTCCGGGAAGAGTTACGGTATCGCTCAGGTGTTAGCGCACCGAGCTTTAGCAGAGAAGTGCAAGATACTCTGTACCCGCGCCGTGCAGAACACGCTGAGAGATTCGGCGCTATCTATCCTCAAGCGGGTGGTAGAAGATAGCGAAATAGATATGTTCTTTGAACCTACAGTAGAGGGGCTGCGGTGTAAGAACGGCACGGAGTTTATTTTCCGAGGGATGCAGCATCCCGACCGGATTAAGAGCTTAGATGCGATTAAGTACTGTTGGGTGGAAGAGGCCCATGCGTTTTCTAAACTGGCCTGGGAGTACTTGATACCGACTATCCGTGAACCGGATTCGGAGATATGGATTACCTTTAACCCCGATCAAGCTACCGACCCAGTGTATCAGATGTTTGTCGCCGGGGAACGGGAAGATGCAGAAGTCGTCAAGATAGACTTCAGTGATAACTCGTTTTTCCCCGATGTACTGAAACGGGAGCTTGAGTACGACAAACGGATAGACTATGAGAAGTACTTGCATATCTGGGAGGGTGGATGCCGGACGATAAGCGATGCCCAGATATTCAAGCACAAGTATCGGGTAGCGGCGTTCGATACCCCGGAGGATGTAGACCGATTCTATTACGGTGCAGACTGGGGATTCTCACAGGATCCCACAGTGCTGATACGGTGTTTTATCTATAACGACATCTTATGGATAGACCATGAGGCGTATGGGGTGGGTGTGGATATAGACGAAACACCAGAATTGTTCAAGCGCATCCCCGAGGCGGAGCGGTGGCCGATAGTAGCCGATTCGGCCCGCCCGGAAACGATTAGCTATATGCAAAAACAGGGGTTTAAGATTCGGGGTGCGAATAAGGGCAAAGGGAGCATAGAAGATGGGATTGCGTTTATTCGCTCTTTTCCTGTTGTTGTAATCCATGAGCGGTGCAAACATACTGCCGATGAGTTTAAGTTGTACAGTTACAAAGAAGACAAGTTGACAGGCGACATCCTACCGAAAATAGAAGACCAACATAATCACTGTATCGACGCATTACGCTACGCTTTAGAGAAGCTCATGCAGCAACACGGCACGGCGCATAATTTGACGCTGGAGGCGTTGGCTATTTGATAGACTATTTAAACGATCCGATAGACAAGCTATTAAAACCCTCTGAACCGAAAAAGAAACCTATCCCCAAAACAGAAGAAGAAATATTAGCAAACATTTTACGAGCAGATATGGAAGTGATGATGGAAGTAGGCAAGAACGGGACTAAGCGAGATTTCCCCGATCCGGTGAGACCACAATGGAAAAACTAAAAGCAGATTTTCAAGTTACGGAAAAAGAGATTATCTCTATTGTTAACAAATACAAAGAAAAGGTAGTGCCAGATGTAGAGAAACGCACCGATTATGCAAAGGGAAACAATCCCTCTATTCTTGAGCGCAAAGTACCTGCAAACTCACCGGATAACCGTATCCCTATTAGTTATGCCCGCCGGATGGTGAACCTTGTTACCAGTTACCTGTATAAGCCGGGGCTTATTTCTTATGCTACCTTAGAAAATGCGGATAGTGGCGCGGAGGGATATCTTGATAAGCTAAACGAGATATTCCGTTACAACCTCGAACCGATGGAAACCGAGCAGATAGGACGGCAAGCGTCCATACAGGGGGTGGGGTATGAGCTATTCTACGGTGAGGGTGTAGGGGAGGTAGAGGTAAATGGGATTGTCGGCCCCGCTTCTGTGATACCACGATTTGTCAAAGTTCCCATCTCTCAGATAATCCCCATTTATAATTTCGATATCATCCCCAAACTCACGCACTTCATTCGATTCTGGACCGTGAAGGATAACGCAAACGAGCAGACGAAAGAGATAGAATATATCGATGTTTACGACAATACGACTATCTATTCGTTTTCACGTGGCGGGGAATCGGGAAACTTGGCGGCATTAGGTGAATATACACACGGATTTAACGAAGTGCCCCTAAATGTGTTTGAGAATAACGAAGACATGATCGGTGATTTCTCTTGTGTGGTTCCGCTGATCGATGCCTACGATGTCTTGATGTCGGATTCCATGAATGAGTTTGACAGATTCGCCTGGGCGTATCTTATCCTCAAGGGGTTAATGATGGATGAGGATAACGTCAAGGAGATTAAGAACAAGCGCGTCATCTCACTAATGAATAAAGATGATGCAATAGAGTTTTTGACGAAAGACATTAATCATGAGTTCTTGAAGTTTATGAGCGAGTGGATACGCGGTGAGATTCACAGACAATCGGGTATTCCGAATCTGGACGATTACAAGTTCGGCACGAACACAAGCGGTGAAACTTTAAGCAAGTGGATTTACTTAATGGAGTTATTCACCGATCCGAAGGAAAGTTATTTCAAGCAAGCCCTCCGGCGGCGTATCGAGATTATTACAAGCTACATGAATCTCGATGGGGATGCAGAAGATATCAATATCATTATGAACCGCAATATGCCAGACAAGAGTATGGAGCAAGCAGAGTTGATGGAGAAATATGCACCGTATATCTCGAAGAAAACCCTGTTGGAAAACTTCGCTGACTTCGTACCGGATGCCGAAGCGGAGATGAAACAGAAACAAGAAGAAGAGCAAGAACGAGCACAGGTGAATCTCGATAACTACGAACGCCGAGCGGAGATATTCGGACAGAATAATAAAGAAGAAGAGGAGGAGGAAGAAGAGTGAGTTGGGTAGATGATGCTATCAACACCCCCGAAGCGGTAACGACCGAGTTTGTTAAAGACCATCTCCCTCGTGCTTATCGAATGATTGTGCTATGGACGGACGAAGATGGTAATGTGACTTATCGCGCATCTTCGATGCAAGTACTTGAAGCGTTGGGGATGTTGGAAATGACAAAGGCGATGTTGTTTGACTATCTAAATGAGGAAGAGGATGCCATACCGGAGTAAAAAGCAACGAGCTTACATGCATATTCACCATCCCAAGATTGCAAAGAAGTGGGATAAGAAATACGGCACGAAGATTGTCAAAAAAAGAAAGAAGAAGAAATGAGCAAAAAGAAACCGTGCCCCGGTTCTAAGATTCGCAGTAAGGGTCAGGGCCGGGGATTGGGTAGAGGTAGGGGTAAGGGACCGCGAGGTATTCCCATCGGTCGCAAAAAGTGATATGGGGCGTTATCTGGTTTTTATTAATGGCGGCAATAGTTCTAATACTTTGGATGTTTGCATTTGGAAAAGCTTGAAGTAGAAATCTATCAGACAGAGGATAAATATTACCGGGTTCGTCCCCTGCCGACAAAACAGGAGCTAAGGAAACTATATACAGATAAGTACTATCAAGACAACCATTCCAATTATAAAGAGGAATATGAGGAAAAGCGGCGGAATACTTTTATCTACAAAGTAAAACAGAGGATTGTATTATTTCGCATTATGTTCGGCCAGCAACCGGGGAATATGCTCGACGTGGGATGCGGCGAAGGATGGGCATTAAAGACTTTCCATGAAAATGGATGGAAAGTAACGGGGCTGGATTATACCGATTATGCCTGTAGGCAGCACAACCCCGATATGACGGATAATATTATACTTGGCGATTCGTATGAAACGATGGAGGCAATAAAAACCAAGTATCAGATTATCCATCTCGATAACATCTTGGAGCACGTTATTGACCCGTTATATTTGTTGCAATTATGCAGAAAGCGGTTACGCCCTGACGGGGTATTAATAATAGAGGTGCCGCTTGAGAATTCGATTTTCCATCAGTATCTATTAAAACACTGTTTAATAAAAACAGTGTTTGAATATAAATATCCCGAACATTTGTCCATGTTCAACCTTGAAGGATTGCGGGGTATAACTAAACGAGCGGGATTCAAGGAACAGTTTATTGGCGACTTTTCGCCGACAAGACTTACTCTATCGCAAGATAGATTTGTGGTACTGGAAAATTTCTTGTTTACTTTGCCACTGGAACTATCTATGCGGTATTTTACGCTGAGTACTGAGTTGGGATTCGGTACAGAGATGATGGGATTTTTTACGAGGGAGGAGTAATGATTTATTTAGTGACGGAACAAATGATGAATGGAACTGTCACGATGGATATCGGAGCATATGGAATCGAGGCCAATAACCTTGACGAAGCTTATGAAAAGCTAGAAAAAAGAAAATGGTGGAATCGTGTTACATATATGCGGCGAACAAAACAAAGAATAGATTTTGGGATTCCGGCTCCACCCGGAGGGCTGGCGGTTTGGGGTTCAATGAAGAATGAACCGCTGGAGGTTATTAAATAAGATGGAACTGAAAATAAAGCTAAAGGTTAAGAACAAAGAGATTGAATTGACCAAAGAAGAGGCGCAGGAACTTGTCGAAACGCTGCGGGATATCTTTGGGAAAGAAAAGGAATATATACCGTATTATCCTTATACCTATCCTTGGTATAGACCGTGGGAAGTAACCTGGTGTGAAGATAATACAACTTATAAACCGAATGATACAATTACTATTTATTCAGAAGAATTGCTGCCCCAAACTACATGGACGGTGGCTTACGATATCAGTGATAATGTACAGATGAGTTATTCCTATAGTTAATGAGAACTCGTGATCTTACAAGGTTGCACAATCAAGTATTGCATAAGATCATGGCAATACAGGGCCGTTATGAGCGTGAGATTTTTGTCAATTATAAATCTGCTTTGGATAAGATAAGAACCGAGCTTGATATACTTTATCAGAAATATTCCAAGGCAGGGGCATTGACCTATGCTGAAATGTCGAAGTTCAATCGATTGGACAAACTCCACACACAGTTGTCCGATATACTTGGTCCGACACTCTCTCGGAACGGGCGCCTGGTTGAAGATTTGCGGAAGGTGTCTTATGAAGAGAGTTTTTATCGCCATGCTTGGAGTATTAATCAATCTGCGGGTGTGGATCTCCAGTGGGGTTTGCTTAATACTAAAACAATTAAGGCGGCGGTTAATGCGCCCGAGTGGAGAGAATTAAAAAATATTGCCATTAAGCGATGGAAGTTACAGAACTTTACACAGATGGACCGGGTTATTACCCAAGGATTGATACAGGGACAATCATATACTGAAATGACAAAGGGAATAAAAAAGGTATTGGGTAATAATGCCGAGGATGCGGCACGGATAGCCCGCACTGAAGCACATAGGGCTACTGTACAAGGGCAACTTGCCTCATATGATGAAGCGGAAGACTTAGGGGTGAACATAAAACGAGTATGGGATGCAACTCTTGACAGGGCTACCCGACCCGATCATGGGGCGATGGACGGTATCGCAACGGAAGAAGATGGCATGTTTCATACATCTTTTGGTATAACCGAAGGACCGGGGTTATCGGGGATACCAGAGCAG
>Ga0180438_10009725_pt1 | contig 11917 bp, 23 predicted proteins | sample SS_ome_12_FD_132455 | JGI IMG/M metagenome (GOLD analysis project Ga0180438, IMG submission 132455) | Hypersaline lake sediment archaeal communities from the Salton Sea, California, USA - SS_3_D_2 metaG | ecosystem: Environmental > Aquatic > Non-marine Saline and Alkaline > Hypersaline >...
CGCGCCCCCTCCCGGGGGTAGGGCCCGGGTGGGGGCGTGGGGGTGCTCGATTCGAGCGGGGGAGTCTGGAAGAGGAAGTGGGGCGTGGGTTAGGGGGTTGGGAGATTTTCAGAAAAAGTTCTTGACGAGCGCGCGCGGGCGGGGTAGAATAGTTGTAGAGATTGGGCCTTTTGAAAGGGGGCAGCAAATGACAGACAAGAAAAAGGACCAGAAGCCGGTAACGTTGGGGGTGGCGATTCGCAAGCACATAATGCCTAACGATACGCTAAAGCAAGTGCAGAAAGAAATCTCGGAGTTGTCGAACAAGGACCGGAGGGATTTGAGGGAGTGGTTTGAGGCTGAGGGTATCAAGATAATGGGAAGGGGGAGCAAGTGAAAATTGACCTTTATCGGGTTACTAACGCTACATGCGCTAGTTGTAGAATTGGCTTCAAGTCTAACATGCTCAAACTACACATAGCTATTGACCGTGAAACAGATGGGGTTTTATATTATCTTTGTCCAACCTGTTTTCACAAATTCCGCAGTTTTCTAAGCGTTGTTGATCGGGAAATTCTTTGCGAGAGAAGCTCTACCGATATAACTGTAAGCGGCTAAAGAGCTAAGATAATGTGCGATATTGCAATATTGAACCTTGACACCTGCCCTGGTATATGGTATACTGTGGGCAGAAACGACGGGAGAGGATTAGCCTTTCCCACGTCCCTATCGAAAGGGGAAACGAATGGAACAGGCAGCAGTCGCTAAGGTGCGGGCCGCCATGAAGGCGGGAGAGGATTACGTCAAGGCGCTAAAGAACTTTGAAATGGGAGATCTTCCCGCGCGCGCCAGCGGGAACGTTGTTACGCTTATCCGCAAAGTCTCGGATGTCAACCGCCTTTACTTTGCGGAAATCCTTACACCCCCGAAGAAGGGGTAACTCCCAACCCCTTCCAGGCTGCGCCCCTACTTCGTGCGCCGGGGGCGCAGCATTGAACGGGTTGGAGGATAAAAGATGTATACCGTTTGCCGCAAAACGATTCTAGAGTTAGAGCAACTTCTTGATCATTACGACATGGGGAAACTAAACGACTTGCGAGAAAATACTTGCGTTTTCTGCGATAGAGAACTTCACGCTAAGAATCAATCTAACTACGGTTGGCTTTGTCCCGGTTGCGTTCAAGAGTTTATCCGCGAATTCCTGGAAATCAATAGCATGCTGGAATGCACCCAATGAAAGGCGACGGCCACCTTTACATAGTTTATGATGCAAACGGTAAAGCGCTTGCGCGTCCCTACCGAATGCGTGGTATGGCGAAAGAGAAAGCCCGAAAGATCGGGGGTAGTGTGGAGGTTATTCTTGATGGCGTCAAAAGAAAGGAGAAAGAGAAAGAAGAGAAAGAAACTGAAGCGCAGGGGAACTTGGAAGGGGAAACCGAGTTATAGCCTTTTAGGCTAGGAAAGGGGGCGCATTGGACGCGGAAAGATTTTTTGCGGGAACTAGGGTTTTTGCCAAAGAGGGCGAACACTACTATTTCATCGGTGACCAGAACATGACAATCGTTCCGTCTACTCGACCAGGATACCAGAATCAATGTGGCTTTCGTGTGATTGCAAAGACAGAAGATGGCTTGAAGGCCCGCGATTTTGTGGTTTCCATGTCAATGGGCGCGAGTATCAATAGCATCTTCAAGACAACGAACTGGACGGGTTGGATAAAAGCCGTCAAGAAGAAGAACGCTAAGGGTCGTATCGCTTGGCAGGCTGAGAAGATCGACCGTGAGCCTATCGATCCTGGCAAGGTCTCGGAGCTAGTGACTGAGCTAGAGGCTTTGGGTGTGGCGCGCAACGGAACTGACGATGTTAGCGGCAGCGATGAAGATCTTCCATTTTAGCTTGACCGTGGTGGTGCTAGGGGGTATTCTGGTGATGGTACCCCCTAGCCTACTTACCGGGAGCGGCAGCGGTGCCGAAACGGCGCAAGAGAAAAAAACCGACACCATCGCAAGCTTTCAAATGGATAAAACATTACTACGGAACGGCGGAGAAATCCGCCGAAGCTTTCGGGATTTCGGTGGCAACTTGGCGACGCTGGAAACAAAAAGGAAAGCCGTCAAAGAAATACGCAAAACGTTTCAAGGAGATTGCTACGGAGGCTGAGTTTTTCAAGAATTTTGATTGGTATGTCTATATACTACTTATTCGCCCCGGCAAGTATCGTGTGGTACCTAGCATTACTAGTGTTAGCGATTTCCGGGAAGCTTTGGAAGAAGCGGCGAAAGAACTTGAACCTGTTGAAGATGTTGGGCTCAAGTTCCGAATTACTGACAAGCCGGGTGACCCGGATTGGAAACTCCGAGAAATGACTATGGACGATTGGCGAGAAATCATTGACGCCGCGAAGATTGTTGGCCCTTTCGCGGAGTTTGAAGCTATAAGCGCGGCAGAGCGTTGGCTAAAATTACAAGCCGATGGATTCCCGCTGAACTTAGGCGATGAAATGCAGTTGGAGTTACTATAATGAACCTTTGGATTTTTTGGGGCGTTGTCCTTTCGCTGATGGTAACCGCTTTCGGCTGTGGGTGTTTCATGGGTTGGATTCTTTTCGGCTAATGCGATTCGGAATAATAGACTTAGAAACTAAAGGCTTGGGCGGTGACATCGTTATCGTCGGCGTTTACGATGGCGAGAGATGTAACCTTTTCCCAACGCTCGAAAAGGCTATTGATTACATTCGTAATCATCTCTGGTGCCGAACATGGTACGCGCACAATGGGGGCGGATACGACTACCGTTATTTCCTTGATTCGCCTAACATCTTGCGATTGATAGATCGCGGTTCAATGCTGATGATAAACGGCCGCTTGGCATCTTTTCGCTTCAAGGACGGTGTTGCCTTCAAGGATTCTTTCTGCCTTTTGCCGCAAAGCCTAAATGCTCTCGCAAAAGGTTTCGGGTTCAAGCCGAAACTAGATTACGATGATTATGAAGAACACAAAGACAAAAAGAAGCTTTACGCTTATGTCAAATACGATTGCGAGTTACTACACGCAGTTATTCAGGAATTCAAGCGGCAAATTCCGGCTGAACCCCGCTTGACTCTTGCAAGTACGGCGCTTGCAATCTGGCGCGGCATGTATCCGAAGCTTTGGAAATGGCTACGGCAACACAAGCTTACGAAAGCCGCGCGGGAATTTGCGCGTGAAGGTTACTACGGCGGGCGTGTTGAGGTCTTTAGACAAATGGGCGCGGGCCTTTGCTACTACGATGTAAATTCTATGTATCCCGCTGTAATGCTTGATCCGGTTCCCTGGGGCTATTGGGAATGGGTTGGAAAGAGTTTTGCGGGGGGAGCATGGGCGCGCAATCTCCCGGGCCTTTATATGGCTAACGTTCTTGTCCCCCCGATGAATATTCCGCCACTACCGATTAAGCGGGGAGGTAAACTAATCTTTCCCATCGGTAGACTAACGGGCGTTTGGACTCAAATAGAATTAGCTTATGCGGTGTCAATTGGCTGTAAGGTTAAGAAGATTCACCGCGCGCTAGTTTTCAAGGAAACAAAATCAATCTTTAGCGATTACGTTGACCGCTTTTGGAAAATGAAGGCTGAAGGAACGGGCGCAAAGCGAACTATCGCAAAACTTCTCCTGAATTCCTGCTATGGGAAATTCGGCCAGCGTTGCGAATACACGTCAATTTGTGGACCGAAAGAAGCTATGAATCGAATAAGGGCCGGGGAGTCTATTGAAGTTTTCGATAGGGAGCTAGGGCTTTACTTAGTAGAGGAAATATCGACTCGTGACTTTATCCGCCCCGAGATTGCCGCATACATAACGGCGAGGGCGCGTGTTAGATTACATAAGGCTATTCGTTTTCTTGAATTGCGGGATTTCAATGTATATTATTGCGATACTGATTCAATTGTTGTTGACGGCGAAATCAAAAATTGTCTCAGGGATGAATTTAGAGTCGGTCGAAAACTCGGACAATGGAAACTTGAAAAGAAAATTACTGAAGGTGTCTTCCTTGCGCCGAAGACTTATGTATTATTGTTCGCTGATGGGCGGATAGAGACAGCGTTGAAGGGTATCCCCGCTGAAAGCGCAACCGATATGACAATTCACGACGTGCGCGCACTGATAAGCGGGCGAAGAAAATCACTTACAATGAAAGTCAAGCGCTTAGTTGGATTAGGGGAAGCATCGCGGCGGATTGATACACGTCGCGCGCAACATCGTTATCGCTCCCTAGTTGAACGCAATAGAACGATAAGGGTAAACGTAGACAAGCGACGGCGCGGTGAAGAATTCAAGACGCATCCGAAGTTTTATCGGGATTGGAGCTAACATGCCTGATAGAGTTAGCTTGGAGGAACTTGAAAATGACGAGCGAAAAAAGGCTAACCCGAGCGGGGCGACTCCTGAATTACCGCCGCAAAACGATCCGGGAAGAAGAAGCGCTCCTAATGCTGGCGCAACTGGCGGGAGCGCTGACAATTCTTCTGGTAATGTTTCTGTGGGGAGTGAGGAAAAGATAATGGTACCCCCTAAAAAGAAAGATGAAGATGAGACGCCAAAGAAGAAAAAGAAAGAGGGAAAAAAGAAGAAAGAGGATGAATCTAAGAAAAAGAAACAAGATAATAACTCTGAACCAAAAAAGGAAAAGCCGCCCAAGCGAGAAAAAGGTTTTATAGATAGTCTCTTTGACGGTTTCTGTCAGGAGTAAAGGTCGATGGATTACGACAGTGAAATGAATGATGAAAAGCCTAGCCTGGAGCAAGCGTTCCAGGATGCCACTAATGGAGAGGAATCGGCGGAGTCTGAAGGGGGCGCCCCATCGCAGGCGCCTGCACGGGTAGCGCCCCCGTCCGCCGATGAATTTATGTCGCGCGTTTGGCCGATGCTTGAAGGGGTGTTAGTTAGGACTGGTGGCCCCCATTGGAAGCTAACGGATGAAGAAAAAGGCGTGTGGTTCTTCTTGATGGGGGCCGCTTATCCTGAGTTTGACCCGGGGCGTTTTGCCAAACCCGCCTTTTGGGTTATTACCGCTGCAATCTTCGCCCCGCGTATTATCGTTAGTGTTGGAATCGCAGTAGGAAAGGCGCGGGGAAATGAAGAACGACCTAGCGACAGGAACGATAACGATTCTGGGGAAGCGGGGTTGCGGCAAGACGACGCTTAGTAACGCAATCGCAAGATTGCGGCCTAACGTTCTTTGCATAGACCCATTAGGCGATAACGATTTCGGCGCTGAAATCCTTTGGGAAGATTTGCCGAAGATTGACCGCCCAATGAAAAGCGGGCGACGCTATCGGGTTAGTTTAGTACGACGCGCGGGTATTGAAGATTTAGACATCATGGCCGCTAAGATTTTCCGTTTCATTCTTCTTGCGGCGGAAAGAGATTCCTTACCAAAGCCATTTACTCTTTACGTTGATGAAGCGGATAGGTTCGGTAACGCTTATTGGAACGACCGCTCCCTAAAGTACCTTGCGAACTACGGACGACATTGGGATATTAGCTTTATCGTCAATGCGCGTCGCTACGCTGCAATCCCTAAAGATTGGACTAGCCAAAGTGACGTTATCGTCATGGGGCCTAGCGTTGACATAATTGCTGATGGTCGAATAGTATCCGGTTTGATTGGGCGCGAGAGGATGAAGCAATGGGAAAGCTTAGAACGTTATCAATTTATTGGAAAGGGCCTTGACGGCATCGGGTATATTCGGTATAATGGGTATGATGAAGATGGGGGGTATATTGGATATACCAGGTTTTGATTGGAGGTAGTGTATGGCAAAGGCGAAGAAAGTCGCGGTGTTTGTGGGGAGCGTGATGGCCGTTGTGGCTTTCGCCCCAATCATCGCGGCGGGGCTTGACCGCGTAACGGGCGGGGCCTTTGGCAACGTTCTTTCTAGCTTGCAGACGACGGCCGCTTCTACGCTTGGCGTTGCGGGCGGGGTTGAGGCTGGCGCTGGTGGCCGCATTATTGCGGACTAGCCAGAGAAAGGATAATGTCAAATGCTTCTGCGCAAAGTAAAAGAAGATGCTGCCCTTTCTCTAGGAGACAACTTCGATTTCGACCTACCGAAAGACTCGACGCTTGAATTCATTGACGTTTTCATAAAGGCTACCGTTACCGGAGTAGGTGGCGGTACAGACATCGGCGCGCATAACATCATTGACAACATGCAGTTGCAGCTAAACGGCCTGGACGTTTTCGCGCAGAACATGACGGGGCGGGAACATTACTATTCCGCTGCCGCGATGATGGGCGAACTCCAAGAGGAGGATGCGCCCGACCCGGCCGGTGGTACCGTTACCCTCTTTACGCTTCTTCGCTTGTGGCTAATGAATCTTCGCGGGCGCGACCCGCGCAGAACTCGGCTAAATGTACGACCGGCCGAAGATTTCCGCCTGAAGGGAAAGCTTGCTGCCGCAACATCGGCGATGTATTCAGGCGGAACGCAAGCGATAGCAGCGAATGCCGTTGAAATGCAAATCTGGTACGGCGAGCATCCCGGCCCCGGCGGGGATGTTGTCTTTGTCCGCAAGCGCTTCAACTACACCTTTAATGGTTCCGAGCAAACTTTTGATTGGCGCGAACAGGGATCAGTTCTTCGCTCGCTTCTTATCGAGGAATTTGAAAGCAACGATACCGCAAGCGATGACGAATTACAGTCTCTTGAACTTATCATTGACGGAAAGGTTCGTGTTATCGAACCCATGGAGTCGCTTTATCTTCGCGCAAAGTCTACTTACGCTTCGCAGCTTTCGGCGGCTGAGATTCCTACTGGTCTTAGCTTTCATGATGTTGACCCACGCGGCCTAGGGGGTAATAGGCTGTCGCTCCAGGGAAATAACGTGCAAATAAAGATAACTGGTGAAGCAGATTCTAAGGTTACTTTCATTAGGTCACAGAATCAAGGTGTTGAAAGTTTCGGACTGAAGCGCCCGATGCGTCGCGGACGGTAGGGATGGTTGGATTAGGGGGAGCTCCCCCTTGCTCCCCCTAATCCGCTTTAGGAGTTTAGACAATGGCGGAAATGGCCGCTGGAACTACTGAGCCCACGCGCTGGCAAGAGGCGGGAAGCTTTATAAATACTCTTGCTAACGCTTATTCGACTATTCGCGCGGCAACGCGCCCGGCCCCTACTGCAGAACCTACAAATCTTCTAGACTGGCCAAGAAAGGGCGGCCTTTCTGAAGGAATTACAACTGCCTTGATGATTGCGGGCGGTGTTGCCGTTATCGTCCTTGTGGCTAGAATCCTCCGACGCTAGGACAGCCAAATGTCGTCTACTGCCCTTCGGGCGGCCATGCGTGACCCGAGCGTTCATTACAGAACTCTTAGGCAAATGGTCATCGACTATTACGGGCCGGGCGTTGAACAGAACATTGGCGCTTGGAGTCGTTACTTTCTCATTCCCGATATGGGCGGAGTTCTTGGGAAAATAAACAGCCGCGAAAATCGCGGTTGGGATTACTGGACGGTTAGAGCAGTTGACGGTTTGTTTCAAGATGAAGATGCTACTTACAACCGGGATATGGTTTTTGAAGCGATGGGCTTAGACCAACACAAGGGTGGAGAGTTTGAGACTTGGAAGCAAGAGGTTCACGTTGCTACGCTAGTTGCTGACTACGTTCAAAGCAATCCCGAACTTCACGACTATCTAAAACGGTGGGAGAAAGCCGATACGGAGGCTAGACGCGCTGAGCAAAGGGCGGAAACGATAGGGCGAATTCTAACAGCCGTTGGCGTTGTAGGTACTGTTTTCGGATTGGCGGGGGCGCTCCGGGCGGGCGAAGATGTAGACATTCCCGCCGCTTTGAACGAAACGCAACAGCGGCTTAACACCGCTGGCGGGATGATAGATGGCCAAGAGGGACAAAGAGACGAGCAAGCCCGAGAAGACGCCGGGAAAATGGCTAAGATTGCCGCTGTTATCATAGGCGTCGTCGGGATTGGGGCCTTTTATGTCTTGGCAAGATAATCTAAGCGGTGAACTAGCCGACGATTGGACTCGGCTACAACAGCGTCTTAGTGATTTACTGGAAGATTTGAAATCCCTAGCGCAAGGACAGGTAACTGTTAGTGGGGTTACAAGCGATAGGGTTTTCTGGTGGTACGACCTGGAAATGAAAAACCTTGACTCGTTCAAGCGCCTAGCGTATATGGACTTGAACTTGTGGGATGGCATAAAAATGGGGTGGGATGTTGAAGCTGTGCGCTCCAAGATAAATATCGCTAGGACTGAAGCGCAACGTGGTCTTATGACTACAGCCGGATTAGATATTTCCCCCGAAGTTGAACCGCCTGCCGATAAACCGCCGGAGATAAATTGGGCGGCTATTATCATCGGCGGTGTTGTAATCATGTCGGTTTTCGGTATTGGAATTGCTGCTGTTAGATAGGGGCGAAGATGCTTACGAACATCGGCCTTCAAAGGGCTTTGATTGAAGCGACTAAGGTTGTAGATGAAAGACTTGGCAAAAAGCTAGAAATTGCTATGGGTTCTGACGTGGTTGAAGCGCTGGCAATCGCTTTTATCAATGCCGAAGTCAATACTGAACTTCGTGAAAGAGTCAAGGCCGCTATTGAAGGCACGGGAGATGAAAAGAACATCCCCGCAAATGCCGACTATCTAACCGCTGGCCGCCCCGCAACGTTTGCAGATATTACCGACGGGCCGGGGGGCGGAACTCATGTAGTTTCTAGAAATACAGAAACAAACTGGAAGCGAAAAATTCTTGGATTCAAAGCGCATTTCGATAACACAAAGCCGGTTAGGTTGCACATAGAGGAAAGTGCCGTAAACGGTTCCCACTATTGGGAACTTGACCCGGGCCTATCTATGCAAATAAACTGTAGCGATGAGACGGAAATTTGGGCCTGGAGCACGGTAGCTGATACGGATATGACCGTTTGGCCATTTGGCTACGGCATCCCCGCTGAAGTAGACATCCCGTAAAGGGGGCGCGTCAATGCTGGTAAGCGCTTCATTTGGAACCAATGTAGCGGCGGGCGGCGGGGTGATTTGGCCGCTTGACGCTAAAGATGATATAAAGATGAACGGCAAGAAGCTTATCCTTGACGATGATGAAGATAGCTACTTTTTTGCGAATGCTGATGATGATATACGGTTGTTTGTTGGCAATGCCGAATATTCTAAATGGACTGGCGCTGAATTAGTCGAAAGCGCAGCCATTAGAATGAAAGATGCTATCGAATTTAGATTAGGTGGGGCCGTTGGTGGAGACATCGCGGCGCTTTGGGATAGTTCTGAAACAAATCATAAGGGAAAAATTGGCCTACCTTCAAGTGGCGAAGGCTTTGTATTAGGCCCCATTGCCGACAACGGCGTAAACCGCTACGGCGCTACGGCGCTTCCTTTCGGTTGGTGGGTTCGCGCGGACGATGCCGATCAAAGCCATAGAGTAGGGATGTATCACAATGGAACGGATGGGATATTCAGTTCACAAGCCGGAGCTTTAGTCCTTGCAGTTGGAGGAGTTGCGAAACTAAGAATCACAAGCACTTATCTGCAGCCGGTCCAAGAACTCCGTATGGACGATTTGAACATCTTGACAGGAACGGGAACGGGCTGCAAACTTTGCACAAGCACAAATCAAAAGCTAGGGTTCTGGAATGCTGCGCCGATCATTCAACCGGCACATATCGCGGATCCGAGCGGCGGCGCGACGATTGATGCAGAAGCGCGGACTGCGATTGCGGCAATAAATGCGATGTTGGCAGCGACGGGGTTGACGGCCTCGTCATAGGAGAAACGAATGAAACAGGTTAGCCTTGAAAAAACGTCAACAGTTTTCGAACATCCTACTGCTAGAATAGTTGACGTTAGGATTCATTTGGCAAGCGATGATAAGGGCACAAAGCCCTGGATTGCAGCAACTTTCGCTTTCGGTTCTTGGTCGGGCGATGTTTTCACGGCGTTGCCTGGGCCGCGTTCCGAACAGAAAGCCATTGAAGATTTGCCGCAAGCGCTCCAGGACGAAATAGAAAGCCTAATAGATTCGATTGTAGAAAAATGGTCCGATTACGCTTTAGTCAAGGGAACGGCAGAGGCAGAACCTAAATAATGAAGCGCGAACCTAACGATTGCTGTAAGCTATGGATTGAACGGCGACTAAATCCGCTGAAAAATCGGCTTACTGCAATTATGTTTCTGTGTATTGGCCTTGGAGTCAATGAGGGGTTGAAATGGCTACTCTCATAACTTGGGCGCAAGAGAACCCTAAGATGATTGCCGAAGTTGTCGCCTTTCTTGCGGCAATCGCTTATCTTCTGGTCGAAAAATACGACTTGAAGCGTTATCGTAAAGCGCTTCAGTTTCTAACCGACTTGCACGAGAATAAGGGCGAAATCGGGGTCGGAGTAAAGAAGAAAGACATCGCTGGCGAACTCAAACACGGTATAGCGATTGGAAAGATTGACATTCCTACGTTTGACGTGATAGATGAATGCGCTGCAATCTCGGACCCGAAGAAAAAGGTTTCAAAAGCGCGCCGCTTCTGGCGGAGGTGGCTTTGGCCGGTAGTTAAGACTGTTGCGGCCGAGAAGATAAAGAAAGAGATCAATGAAAGGATCAGCGACTAATGGCGAAGAAAAAGAGAAAGAAGGCCGCCAGAAAGCCCCGCAAGAAAGCGGCCAAGCGTATTCCTATCGCCCCTATAAAGGGCGCTAAGGTTACGCTCAGAAAGCGTATCGGGGCGGTTCCGGCCGGGCGTTATCGAGTTACTAATGTTGACGGCAAGAAAATTACCATGGTTCCCGTCAAGCATCTTTCGCGGTTCCCGGTGTATGTTGTAAAGGTGGGGTAAAATGAAAAAGAAATACATGTGGTGGGCGGTTATTGCTTTGGGCGCATATTACTTTTACGTCAATATGTTTCCAGTGCGCGGGGAGCGTGAGGTAATCTAACTGTGGATTGGATCGTTATATTTTCATATCACGATGTTTTCGGAACCTTGACGCAATTTCACCCCAACGAAGTAGCCGCCAAAATGTTTGCAGCCAAAATAAAAAAAGAAGGCGGTGAAGTTTTCAAGATAAGACGTAGTAAATGGAGCGATTTTGTTGGTGGCGCTTATTTTGAGGGCGAAAAAGAGATTATCCCAAAGAAACGACGCAAAAAGCTTGGGATAGAGTAATGACCACCGCCGCAAAAGAACTACAGAAAGGACGTTCAAAGCGCCTGATTGACAAGTATGGCGTTATTCAAACTGTCCTTTTCTCTAAGCGTTCTTGGACTCCCGCTGAAGCGAGAAAACTCCTGCGGAGGTTCAACAGAAAAACAGGAATAGACACGCGGGGAAAGTTTCACCGTTTCCGGCAGCGCACTCCAGGCAAGTTTTATGAAGGCAGCTTGCGAAACGTCTCCACTAGATATTCAGGTATCCGCGTTATAGTGGGTCGCCGTAAAAACAACCCCAAGAAAAAGAATCCTAAAGACGGGCTCTTTACGAGAATTCTAGACTCCTGGCTTGCCGCGCTCCCAACCCCCTAGCCCACGCCCACTATCATCCCCCACGCCCCTAGCTCGAATTGTGGATCGCCACGCGCACATTATATTACCTGATTAACTCTCTGCGCTAAAAAAGGACTATTTTTCACTTTGACCCCCTTTCCTTTATGCGATCCAAATTGATAACATCAGAAAGCTTGGCGATTACGGCAAACTCATCAGCCGTTAGACCCAATTCAATCTCTCCGGAATACCAGTCATCGTCAATGTTTAGAGTCAAAACACAACCCTCTTTCCTGTTGCTGCGAAAATCTAAACTAACTAATCCAGAATCGTTCCTTATTAGTTCCATTTTTGGAACCCCCTTTCTTGTCTGTATTCTACCCCGCCCGCGCGCGCTCGTCAAGAACTTTTTCTGAAAATCTCCCAACCCCCTAACCCACGCCCCAC
>Ga0180438_10009726_pt1 | contig 11916 bp, 9 predicted proteins | sample SS_ome_12_FD_132455 | JGI IMG/M metagenome (GOLD analysis project Ga0180438, IMG submission 132455) | Hypersaline lake sediment archaeal communities from the Salton Sea, California, USA - SS_3_D_2 metaG | ecosystem: Environmental > Aquatic > Non-marine Saline and Alkaline > Hypersaline >...
GTCTTTTTCAGATTCGGTTCAATACGATTAGTTCATAAAAAATACTGGTTAATCATATACGTGAAAAAAGACTTGAATGTTTACTATGTTTTTCTGACAATACTCACCCGAATCAAATCCGCTGATTAACGGCGCTTCAATAAAATAAATGTTCGTAACCTCCTATAAGACCCCGATGACTGAATGCTAAAAATTGAGTTATACCAAGGCGAAAGTGGTTTTCAGATTCCCAAATTTAGAAAAACTCTCCTACGAGGAATCAAAGGTGGAATCTCAAAACCACGTTATTAGTAGTATAATCACGAACTCCCTTTATTGCAAAAATCGCATTTCAGGTTATTCCTGACTGATTTTTTGTGGTGTAATATAAATTTCAGCCCGCCGGTTCAGACGTCGACCGGCAGATGAATCATTGCTCGTAACTGGTTTTAACGCTCCCATACCGAGAATCTCGATTCGCTCCGCCTGAATGTTTCCGTTTATGATTAAAAACTTTTTAACCTGCCATGCCCGTTCCACCGAAAGCATATCATTCGTTGGAAATTCAGATGTATGAATCGGACGATTGTCAGTGTGCCCTACAACTTTAATTATTTGATGCGGATAATTGGCTAATTCTTCAATAATTAATTTTAATTCTGAATGAGCAGTTGGTGTTAGTACAGCGCTGCCGGATTCAAATAAAATTGTACCAATTAATATTTCTGTAAGAATTGATTTTTCTTTATCCACTCCTACGGTTGGTTTTTCGGTTCGTTTCAAATCTTTTTCTGCTTGTTGTGGTTGAATTTCAATAGTTGGCTCAGGTTGGTGCTGTGGTTCAATAGAAATTTCTTCCTCTGGTTGAACTGGTATTGAAATGTCAGCTTCAGTTGTACTTTTTTGCTTGCGCGTGGGTCGATGAAGGGTTAAGGAAATTCGATGGGTATTCCCTAAATCAAAGCCCGTAAAAGCATAATCAATTTCAAAAAAGCCAAGCCGGATACCGGTACCGGCGGTCAGACTGCGCTGTTCGGTTCCGATCCGCATTGCCAGCATTCGATAAAACCAGTACTCCAATCCCAGATGAAAATCGAAACTGGCACGTCCCAGATGAAAATCACAATTTCTTTTGATACGATCAAAACGAATATCAACATCTGAAGCCAGGTAAAGGTGACTGTTGATTTTTGATAAGTCGATTTTATAAGCCATGCCCGGTTTCACATTAATTGTTCGAATATCTGAATGGCCGGTTTGCCAGCGGATGTTGGTGCCAAAAACGTCTTGCAAAGTCAACGCCAGCGACAATTTCGAAGTTATTTGGTAAAAAGCACCTACATCAAATCCCCAACCCGTGGCCGAATAATGTCCCACTGCCTGTCGGATTATTTTTATATTTCCACCCAACGCCAATTTGGGTGTAATCGAGCGGGCGTAAGCTAAAAAAAGAGCTTCCTCGGTATCATTTACGACTTTCAAGCGGCCGGGCTCATAAATAATCCGTTCACCACGGTCATACGCCCCATTCCCCTCCCCTGGGTCGCCAGTACCGGGTAAGTTATCTCGTCCCCAATCATGAAAGCGGAGATTTTCCGTGAAGAAAATGTCGCCGGTAGCCAGACGAAGATATCCAATGCCGAAAGACCCGGAGATTGTGTTGGGCCAGACAAAATGGCCGGTGTCGTATTTCAGGAAATTGTTAAATTGAGCGGAATGCATCAGGACCAATTCAGGTTGGGCTAGACGACCCATTACTGCCGGATTCCAATGGATGGTGGTGGCATCTAAACCAAGAGCACTAAAACTGCCTCCCATTCCTAATGCCCGGGCTCCAGCGCCACAATTAAGAAAAGCCGCCGTGTATTTGGTGGCAAAAAGAGAGGTACTGGTCAATAAGGTAATTAACAAAACCTTGACCATGCAAAAACAGATCAATGACCGCATTTCCATCTCCATATTCTAAATAAAAATGGACGGTTATTTGATCACGACAATAGCAGTATAAAACAGCTAATTGGGATGTGCCTAATAATACAAAATTATTTACACGAATGCAATTGCTTTTCACGCCATCCAGAAAATTTTCAAACGCAATATTTTTTTCGCCGGAATGCTTGTTTAAAAGTGAAGGTTAAAAAGGAGGTAAGATTAAGGCTAAATGGGTTTGATTCAATTAAAATGTGAGTGATCCTTGGAAATTTGAAATAAAAGTACTCGACTTTGGCCATTTTATAACATCAAAATTCTTCCTGATTAATCCAAATTTAATGATTCTTCCTGAATAAACATCTTCTGGATTTTAAATCACATCAAAAATCCTGTTTGGTGAAATACATCTCCTATGGCTAAAATTCGATGACTGAAATCCGTCACACAAATTTCAATGACCAAAGTCGAGTAACATTTTATCATAAAGTGATGATATGAACATCCTTTTTAAAAACTGAATTAGCAGGAACCTAGGTCAACACACTCTGGATCGTTAAAGTCAGTTGATCCATATTCGATGATTTTGGCAAGATTGCATCAGCCCGACAATTCATTGACTGATCCGCTCTTAGTGGATAGCCGGTGTTGACAATGAGCTTAATCTTATTATTCTTCTTGTAATAATGATTTAAAGCCTGATATCCCTTATCATTGGGTGCTTCTAACTCAGAAATAACCAAATCGATTTCAGGCAACCTTTCTAACGCCGCCTCTTTGGAAGATACCGTACTCACCTCATATCCTGCTTTTGACAAGACGTACTTATACAAAACGCGTAAGTTTTTGTTTTCCTCAACGACAAGAATCCTGGGCATAAAATTCCCTCCAACAATTAAAGTCTGGAAATATTTTTCCTCATTTTTTCCCGCTTTACAAATAATATAAATTTGCATTCTTCGAAGTGATAGGGGTCACATTTTTCAATAATATTGAAATATTTGTCTTGACTTTCCACCATAAATTATCAATATTAAGGTAAAGCAATTTTTAAAAGAATCGAATCAAAAACTTGAATTGTAACTGCTTGCTTCTTGGCATACGAATATATCAAATAAAAAATTAATACCTGACAATTAGTTACCAATTCATCTGATATAATTGATAAATGGAAGATTATATGAAAATGCCACGAAATAGTTTCCAAATCGTTTTAATAATTTTACTTTATTTCGTGCTTTAACTCAACCGGATTTGTCAGAAACGAGTGTCTTAAAAATGGCAACGCTTTTATTAATAATGTATTAAACCAGAAATAAACGGCATCGAGAAATCGTTCAATCCCAAAAAACCGGTTTTAATTTTTTACGAATTCATGCCGTCTGAACGAGTTTTAACAATAGATTTTCATTAACCGGAGTAATAATATGTATCCATTAGAATCAAAAATTGAAGCTCAAATTTTTCAAATTGATAAGCCACGGCCAACGTTGATCTTTCCCGAAGCAACTGACAAACGCGTCGTCTTGGCGGCCAGCCGATTATCGCACATTGCCCAACTCATCTTACTCGCCAATAAAGATGAAGTGTATCAGGTATTGAAAACGGCCACCGACTTCACGGAGCGACGAATTGATTATTTTATGCACCAGGTAAAAATAATTGATCATCTCAAAGAGATTGACCGGAAAAAACAATTTGCCAATGAAATGAGCCGCTTAAGCCAGCATAAATCCTGGGAGGTTTCATATCAACAAGCCCTGAAATTAATGGATCGAGCGAACTATTTTGCCATTCTGGCGACTCGACTGGGTTACGCTGATGCCGTGTTAGGTGGCCTTACCATGACCGTGACCGAGTTTTTTACGCCCTGTTTGCAGCTTTTACAGCAAGATAAGACGGTCTTTGAAATGGTAATCTTCGCCCTGCCAGACGAGCATCCCGAAGTGCCTTATCAATATAATGTAGCAGTTTTTGCTGACGTGGCCATTAATACTGAAATGGACGCCGAAAAATTGGCCGATATTGCGGTGGGTACCTGTAAAATTACCCGCGACATTATTCCCCCGGATGATATGAAACACATTTACGGTGCCATCGTCAGTTACTCCACAAAAGGCTCTGCTAGCGGACCTTCAGTGGAAATGGTGCGAAAGGCTGGTGATAAAATTCCTGAAAAACTGGCCGCCCTGGTGCAACAGGACCAAATTTATGACTCAATTAAAATCGAGAGTGAATTACAAATTTCATGCGCCCTCTCCACCGAAGCCGCGGCATTTAAATTGAAGGATAAATATCAACCCGATTCCGCAGTCGGCAAAGCCAATGTCCTCATTGCCCCGAATCTGGATTTGGGTAATTTTCTGTATCATATTTACGCCTTACGTTACCCGGAAAGTAAACGCGTCTTAATATCTGGTGGACTCCATAATCAGGCCATTGATTTTTCACGAGCGTCGACGGTGGAGGATATCGTGCTGGGAGCAAAAGCTCTAATTTTGGGTTTGAAAAAAGAACCCACCTATCAACACACACCAAATGATTATTTCTTCCCCCGATGTCGCGTTCTCGCCATTAACCCTGGCTCTACCTCAACCAAAATCGCTATTTTTAAGGGCGAAGTGGAAGAATCCCGGACCAGTTTAACGCATTCTGCTGACGAACTCCAGCAATTCGAGCGAGTGGTTGATCAATACCAATTTCGCAAACAGGTTATTTTGCAGGAATTAAAAAATCAGCAGATTGATCTCCAGGGTCTGGATGGAATTGTCGCCCGCGGCGGACTGTTAGCCCCAATTAAGGGTGGTACTTACCAGGTCAACGAAAAAATGAAATCCGATCTCCTTCAAGCCAAATACGGAGAACATGCGTCCAACCTGGGGGCAATTATTGCCAGTGAATTGGCAAAAGAAATTGGTAAACCGGCTTATATCGTTGATCCCGTGGTCGTAGACGAGATGACGGAAAAAGCAAAAATCACCGGCTTTAAGGAGATTAAACGCATCAGCCTGTGGCACGCCTTAAATCAACGGGCAGTGGCGAAAAATTATGCCCTGGAAATGGATAAATTATATGAAGAACTCAATCTCATTGTGGCCCACCTCGGTGGTGGCATTACGGTGGGGGCGCATCACCGGGGACAGGCCGTCGATGTCAATGATGGCGTCCACGGCGATGGCCCCTTTACACCCGAGCGCTCCGGAATGATCCCGCTAGAAAGCTTTTTGGACCTGTGCCAAAAAGAACAATTCACAATTGATGAACTCAAACGAAAAATTCATGGTAAAGGTGGATTAGTTGCTTTGTTGGGGACAAACGACGTGCGAGAAGTTGAACAGCAGATTGAAACCGGTGACCAACAGACAAAACTGGTGTTGGATGCCATGATTTATAATGTCTGCAAACAGATTACCTCGCTGATTCCAGCGTTTGAAGGCGAACCCATCGATGCGATTCTCATTACCGGAGGGTTGGCATTTTCGAACTATGTCGTCAGTGAAATAACCCGCTATTTGTCGCTTTTAAAAATTGAAATCCGGCTCTATCCTGGTGAAAAAGAGTTAGAAGCATTGCGGAGTGGTGTTTCCCGGGTAATTTGCGGTGAAGAAGAAGCCCTGGAATATCAGGGTGAACACATAAAATAAAATGAACCAGATGGTGCCAAACCCAACCATGACCTTTTTCGGTTTCCGGCCAATGATTCCCTACCCCGTTTACGCTTTCTATTACCAAATACATCTTTATTCCCATTCCTGATCAAAGCAATCTGAATTTAAAAATCCGATGTCCGCTAATAATCGCGGGAAAATGCCAATCATAAGCTTTCGACAGTTCAACGTGCGCTGCGAAGCCACATTTTTCACAGGCGATGTCGGCTCGATTCTTCAAATAACAGCCATAAGCAATACTGCCATCCGGTTCCAAACTGCTGATTAACCAGGGGTGGCACCGCCAGGTATTATGCTTTAAAGCTTGTAAGGTACTAATCGTATCCAAAAGCGGGTAACCCGCTTTCTTTAATGAAATAAGTTGTTCCAGTACTTCAATTCGTTGCTGATGCGGTAACCACAAATCTTCACTATTGGGAAAAGGATAGTAAAATTGAATTGTAATCCCCTTCACAATAATTTTTAGATAGCGAATCAGTGCCGGTATATCTTGATAATTGAGCCGACTAATGGTAATATTAGCCAACAGGTTGGGGTGCCGCGAGGCCGCGATATTCGCGATGATCTTCTCAAACGAAACCTTTCGATTTAATTGATGCGTTTCGGGTAGACCATCAAGACTGATCCACACCGTGTCAGCCGTCGTTTCCAGGGGAAAGGTGCCGTTCGTTGTAATCCCGACCGAAAAAAATTTTTGTTTTGCCGCCCGAACCAAATCTTCCAGTTGATAATTTTGATCGTGCCAGAGAAAAGGTTCTCCCCCTTCAAAAATGAGTAACCGTACGCCGTCTTTCCAGATTTTTTCCAGATTGGTAATTATCTGGTCATAAGTAGGGTCTGGAGTGGACATTTTCCAGAAAGGACAAGTGCGACATTTTAAATTACAGCGGTGGGTAATTTTATAGCCAGCCAATAACGGCTTCTGCTGATTGAAGAAACGTGCTTTGAAATTATGTTTCAAAAAAAATAAATAATCACATCTGAACATTTGAGCTGATAGGTTATTCCTTATTTATTGACAAAATTCTCTTTCAATTTCATTCAGGCTTCCCACCTAAATTAAATGACTTAAATAGGTGTAAGCCCGGGCGGCTATTTTTTCTGGACCATCGGTGTAGTCAAACACCTCGACGGAGATGTATTCATTATAGTCCCCCTCACGTAGTGCTTCAATGATGGGCTGAAAATCAAGCATTCCGTAACCGGGTTCATGTCCATCCTGATCATTCACATGAAAATGACGCAGATACGGGCTTGCCATCCGGATTATCTCCGGAATCGATTTCTTCTCGTAAGACATCGCCTTCACATCCAAATGCAATTGGAAGTGAGGATGATTCATTTCTTTGACAAATTTTATCCCCTGTTTGGCAGTGTTAATGAAATTGGTCTCTTGTGGCGACAAGGGTTCCAGACAGATAGTGACGTTACGTTTTTCCGCCGCTGGCAGACAATGAGAAAAAATTTCTTTAGCATATTTCCAGACCTGGGGCAGCGTCTGGTCAACACCTATATTTCGCTGTGAAGGTGATCCGAAAACCAGAATACGTCCACCCAAATCAGCGCATAAATCAATCAGGTCAATCAAATATTTTTCAGTAAACCGTCGCACTTCCGGGTCCGGAGAACTCAGAGAAAGCCCCGGGGAGCCCACCAGGAGCCAATGCAGACCAACAATATCAATTTTATGATTATCAGCAAAATTACGAAGCGAGTCCCGTCGTTTAACCGGCAATTCATTGGGCCACTCGCCTAACGTGAAGGGTGCGATTTCAATGCCGTCGTAACCTAAATCAGCACAGTAGGAAATAACATTTTCTAGTTCCCAGTTCACGAAGAGTTCATTACAAAGCGCAATTTTCAACTGCCCCTCCATTAATTCTTTTTAAAATTTAATAACCAACTTAGCTCACCCTTAAAAACATAATATAGAAAGTTCCCCTTAAAATTGCAATATGATCTTGATGTATTTTGATACTGATAAAGTTATTATTACACTTATATTCGATTTCTACCTGTCAAAATCTTCATTCATCGGCTTTATCTTTCGTAAATAAACAATTAAACTCAAAATTCAATTATAATAATTTTACAGTCATTTATCGGATCGATATTAGTTCGAGTTCAAAAATCAGGACGGCGTGGGGGCCGATATTTGGTCTTGAACCACGGGCACCGTAAGCCAGCTCGGGAGGAATGTAGAGCTCCCATTTAGCGCCCTCTTTCATTAAGGTAAGGGCTTCCTGCCAGCCTTTTATGACCTGGTCCACTCTTAAAGCCGAGGGTTGACCGCGATCGTAAGAGCTGTCAAATACTTCCCCGTTAACGAGTTCCCCGCGATAATGGACAACGACCTTATCATTCAGTGTTGGTTGGCGACCAGTACCTTCCTGAATCACTTTGTATTGTAAACCACTGGGCAGGGTGATGACACCCGTTTTTTGTTTATTCGTTGCTAAAAAGGCCTCACCTTCGGTTTTATTCTGATCGGCCATAGCACCCAGGCGTTCCTGTTGTTTCTGCATCAGTTCGCGATGAACCGAACGCATGATTTGCCGCACTTCTGCTTGTGACAATTGCGGTGAGGCCGCTGAAAGAGCATCAGAAATCCCTTGCATGAGCGCTTCTTTCTGGAGCGTTTCACCCAGGTCTTTGTAGTACATTCCAAATTCCAGGCCCAAGGCATAACTCATTTTCGTCGCCCGATCATTTAAATCTAACTTCTCTTTCTCCGGTTCGGCTTGTTCACAACCGACCAGAAGTAACATCAGCGAAATAATTACCAGTAAAACTCGCATTGATCGTCCTTTCTATTCAATAATTTAAATAAGTTAAATCCGTCTTCTTTGAAAAACAAGTCGTTAGTATAAAGAAAATCATTATAAAAGTCAAATAAAAAATTGAATGGACGAGAATCCTTCGGTTTAAGGATTACGTGATCAATAATAATTTGTCTTGCACAATCATTAAATTTTTAATATATTTTATTTCAAATTATCATCGCATGAATTTGTGTTGTTCCGGAAAATTGTCCCGGCCAGTCTCTCACAGCAGTGGAAATATTACTGCCGAGTTCTTTGGATTTTTCATGAAGGATTAATCAAGCGTTCTGAAGAGGAAGTAAAAAGTGGCAGTCAATTTATTGAAAAAGTGGATGGTATGAAAATCGACACAACGGCAATCGCTCAATTCAGGAAGTATTCATTGGCCGACTATGGCTTTGAATATGAAGCCTACCACATCCCTTACAATAAATACCTCTCAGATTCAGGTGGGAAATGGAATGAAGGCCGGAATTTGAGCCCAATCACCTTTTTACGCGCCTGTAAACCAGGCGACCGCGTTCAATTATTAACCCATCCACTGTGGTGGGGGAAAATGAAGAAACCGGTGAGTTAAACTTTTATTAACATAAGAACTAAATAATCTCATTATTCTAAAACATTAATCAAACGCACTTAAGGAGTTATCATGAGCGAAAATCAACTCACACGGCGGAACTTTCTTGGTCTGTCTGTTGCCGCTGGTATTACCTCACTCGTGGGAGAAAAATCTATTATGGCCCAAACAAAAACCAAACAAACAAAATCCATCCAAAAGAAAGTACTGATGGTCTGGGGTGGTTGGGATGGTCACGAACCGAAAAAGTGTGTTGACATTTTTGCCCCTTATCTCGAATCACAAAATTTTGAAGTCATTATTTCTGAAACCCTTGATTCCTACCTCGATACCGATTTAATGCAGTCACTCTCCCTGGTCATTCAGGTGGTGACGATGAGTAAAATTACCAATGAACAGGAAAAAGGATTATTGGACGCCATTAAAAGTGGGGTGGGAATGGCTGGCTGGCACGGCGGGATGGCCGATGCGTTCCGTAATAATACCTCCTACCAGTTTATGGTCGGCGGTCAATGGGTGGCGCATCCCGGTGGGGTTATTGATTACGAAGTCAATATTATCGATCACGAAGACGCAGTCACCGCCGGTATTCCGGATTTTAAGATGCATTCGGAACAGTATTATATGCATGTGGATCCGATCAATAAAGTATTGGCAACCACGACTTTTAATGGCGAACACGCTTACTGGATTGACGGCGTGGTGATGCCCGTGGTCTGGAAAAAAATGTTTGGCGAGGGGAAGATTTTCTATTCATCCCTGGGGCACGTCGCCAAAGATTTTGAAGTCCCTGAAGCACTGGAAATCCAGAAACGGGGCATACTCTGGGCAGCGCGTTAAGACATTGTCCGAACAATTGTTTTTAATTGGTAAATAAGGCCTTGACGAATACCACCAGTTACGGCAGCCAATCCCGCTTTGAATAATGCAGAACCAGACGGAAACGATAATCTTCGACCACGGGGCTCATTAAAATTTGATAATAGGATCAACCTGAATGAATCAGAAGCATAAGCTCATCATTTCCATTGCCATTCCACTAATAATTCTGGCACTACCATCGTCCTGGATTCCACTCAATAATCTGACCACGATTGAACACCGTCTAATCGCGATTTTTTTCCTGGCCGCGCTCTGCTGGATTCTGGAGCCGATTCCGACGTTTGCCACCTCGGTTCTCATTGTCGTGCTGGAACTGATCATGGTTTCCGATAAATCTTTCATTCTGTTCAAACCAACATCAGCGGTTTCTACTTTTGGTACTTTATTAAATTATCGTGAAATCATGGCGACCTTTGCCTCCCCGATTATTATGCTCTTTTTAGGCGGATTTTTTCTGGCGATGGCCGCGACGAAATTTCAATTGGACCTTAACCTGGCGCGGGTCCTGCTGAAACCATTTGGAAAGCAACCACGCCTGGTATTATTAGGCCTCATGGGAATTACCGCGCTCTTTTCAATGTTCATGAGCAATACCGCCTCTACCGCCATGATGCTGGCGATTCTGGTACCGGTGCTTCATTCTTTTCCGGAGACAGACCGCGGCAAAATCGCCTTTGTGTTGGGAATTCCCTTCGCGGCCAATATCGGTGGCATCGGTACCCCTATCGGAACCCCACCTAATGCCATTGCTTTAAAATATCTCACCGGTCCTAATGCCATCAGTTTTGGTGAGTGGATGAGCTTTGCCGTGCCTTTTGTGTTGGTAATATTGTTGATCTGCTGGTTAATGTTGCTGACTTTTTATAAACCGCAAACCCCGGAAATCCACCTCCGGATTAAAAGTAAATTTCGGAAAAACTGGAAAGCATACACCGTCTACACCACCACCGTGATTACGATTTTGCTCTGGCTTTTTGATTTTTTACACGGCATGAATGCCTACATTGTCGCCATGATTCCAGTCGCCGTCTTTTTGGTAACTCGGATCATTACCGCCGACGATTTGAAAAAAATGAGCTGGGATGTTTTGTGGCTGCTGGCGGGCGGAATTGCCCTGGGGCTCGGATTAGAACAAAGCGGTCTGGCCGCCCACGTGATTCAGGAAATTCCTTTTGCCACATTTTCGCCCTACTTTATTGTTTTTCTGGCAACCTTTATTACGTTTCTAATGGCTAATTTTATGTCGCACACCGCCACGGCCAACTTGCTGCTCCCTTTGATGGGGATACTGGGAACGACCATTCCCGGCCTGTTACCGCTGGGGGGTGATCGCATGCTCATTTTAGCGGTCACCTTCGCTGCCTCGATTGCCATGTCCTTTCCTATCAGTACGCCACCGAATGCAATGGCCCACGCAGCCGGTGGCCTGGAAAGCAAACAGATGTTTGGGCCGGGTTTAATCATCGGGCTATTCGGGCTGGCGGGTATTTATTGCTTAATGTATCTGCTTAAACTGGTGCATTTTCTATGAATCAAAATTATCAAAAAACCAATTTAGACTGGTTAATTGAAACCTATTTTTCCAATCCAGACCAACGATTTAAGCTCACGAAGGGAGAAGTGCTAATGAATCAGGGCGGATTTAACGACCGATTGTATCTGGTCCGTCAGGGTTCCCTGGCTGCCTGTGTCAATCTGCCCGACGGTGAGCAGTTCAAGCTATTTAAGGCCATTCAAAACATGTTTGTGGGGGTGTATAGTTTTTTTTCGAAAACGTTTGTCAGTTCGGCCACGGTAGTTGCCGAAGAGGAAAGCGAAGTCGCTTTTATTGATCACCATCAACCGGTCATTAATCGCCGCATGGGAGTATGTCTCTTCGATCAATTCATGCCGGTGGTGGTAACCGACCTGGCGCTGCGGCAACAACGCGAGCTTTTAAATGCGTTCGAGAAGGAGAAGGCTTTAAAAAAATTGATTGAATCCGAAAAATTTGCTTCACTGGGTCAAATGGCGGCTGGCATTGCCCACGAGTTGAACAATGCGATTTCAGTTTTAGAAA
>Ga0180438_10009730_pt1 | contig 11913 bp, 14 predicted proteins | sample SS_ome_12_FD_132455 | JGI IMG/M metagenome (GOLD analysis project Ga0180438, IMG submission 132455) | Hypersaline lake sediment archaeal communities from the Salton Sea, California, USA - SS_3_D_2 metaG | ecosystem: Environmental > Aquatic > Non-marine Saline and Alkaline > Hypersaline >...
CATTTAATCATTATATCAACCACACCAGAACCCCAAGAAGATGAACTAACATATAAGTCTTGATCTGCTGTTGCAGAAAAATATTCTCCACCAGACACTATTGTCATTTCTTCATCAGCATCCGAGCCAACAGTATATGCATTCACTACTTGCGTTCCACTTGCTGCTGTTCCTATTGATATGTTACCCGCTGCTGCGCTTGCTGTTTCTTGTACGAATATGTGTATTATTCTATATCCTGCTGGAATATAAATAGTCATTTGACCGTCAGCAGATAAATTTGTCTCAGTAAGCAATATACTATCATCAAATTCCTCTTGCTCTTGATCTGTATATACTGAATTAACGCTATCCCAAACCTTTGCAGAGCCTTCAACTTGGTTGGTGTTGTCCACGTTACTTTCATCACCAAATTCGTGGACTATTTCATTCCAATCATCTCCAGCAGAATAATTTACTGTAAAATCAGTAAAATTAAGCTTACTTGCTGTTGTTTGTAAAACATCGTCTGCATAAATGTCATGTCCACCACTAGATGCTGCTGCCCACTTTAAGCCAGTACTTTCTGTTGAATCAGCAGTTAATACATGCGTGTCAGTTCCAACAGGGAGTCTTGCTATTCCAGAGTCATATGTTAGAATATCTCCTTTTGTTGTAAGTGTTATTGCTGAATACAAAGTATCAAAATAACTTTTCAACGTAGCCTTTATATTAGCCCAAGTTACTTTCTTTTTATTATAACTATCTGCTGAGTCTTCTATTAATGCTTCGTCAGCATCCACTGGTGTAGCTTTTGCTGATATTGCGTTTATTTCCCCTGCTACATTGTCGTGTATGGCTGTGGTATCACTTCCAGCTCCACCTGCTGACCTGGTTAAGTAATTTATTTCAACCCAATTGGTACCATCAAAATAAAACATAATTATATCACCTGCAGAGGTGGTATAATCCGATCCACCATAAAGAACCATTTGTTTATCATCGCCTGATGAACCAAATGAATTAGTTAACTGTAATACACCTGAAAAATACAGGACAATGAACCCGGCATTCCAATCAGTAGATGTAATCCTGTTTATTGTTGTGGTGCCTGTAACTTCGAAAAAGTTACCTGTTTTTGTTGGCGCAATAGTCCCTGCAGACGCAATATTAGTTCCTTTTGAGAATAATATAGACTTACTGTTTGCATCTAATGATCCACCAAGCTGAGGCGTGGTATCATTAGCCAACTCAGTAAGAGCAACAATTGCCTGTTTAACCCTTAATGCAGACCATGTTTTTGCTGCAGTATCAGTTCCTGCCTCTGCAGTGGCCTGAGATATAATATCGTCAGTAAGGTGAGCCAAAGAGTCAATAAGGTCTACAAATTGTGCTTCTGTTGGTTTATCACCTGTTTCAAAAAACGTCTTTAATGTGGTTCTATTGCTCATAATTATTGTACTATAAATGTGTCTTCAATTATCCACGCACCAATTCCATCCTCAGGATAAGTTTCGTAGTAATTATTAAAAATCCTGTTGTCTTTTTTAACAAAGTTCTTAACATTATTATTGCCAAATGATGCATTAGTATCAAAATCGACATCAGTTCCTGCAGTTATTTCATCAGAAAGGCTAAGGTTATTCTCCCTGGCTAATTTTACAAGTTCGTCCATCCTGCCATATCCCTGTAGGGCTAAATCAAAAATTGTCTGTTTACTTCTGCTTCTTGCCATTATTCCTGGTAATTGTTAAAAATAACATTCTTTTCGATTATCTTTCTCTTAATATACTCGTCGCCCAGATCTTCGTTGTTTATATCAACTTCCTGTCCTGCAGTCAATGCATCTGACAAAGATAGTCCATTATCACGACAAAAAGCAACCAAATACTCAAGATTTCCAAAATTTTGGCCTACAACATCTAATATTGTTTGGCCACTTTTAACGTTTGCCATTATTTTTCCCTTTCTGCGTCTGTTTCTATTATTGGCGTTCCATCAACCATTAAGTATATACTTATGCTATTAACCCTGTAGTTGTCTTTTTTTAGTTCACTTTTTATAATATTTTTTTCCCTTTGTAAGTTTGATGGTGCAAACTTTCTTTTATTTACACCATACCCAATAAGAGGAGTATCATAAAAATGGCCTTTTTCTGCCTGCAGTATATCTTCTATATGATTAAAATCACTCTGTTCTATAGATATATCTGCACCTGAGTCTGTTAACTTAAGATCACCATCTGACTCATCCCATACCATATCGTAACTTATCATATCTTTAATGTTTTACGTTTTTGTTTTCAATATCACTGTCTTTCGTTATTGGCGTTATTAACAATGGTTGCTGTGCTGCATTTATTGGTGTTGCTGTTGGTCCTGCAGGGCTGATATGAAGATGTTGATTGAATTTATTTTCAATATTATTAAGTCTTTCAACTATTTTACTAACTATAGCCATCCCACCATTGCTGCCATCATTAAAAGTAAACGTACCCTGCTTGGCAACAATTTCATCAACCTCAGTCCACACAGCAACATATGCAGTTGTTTCGTCCAGGAATGTAATAATAACATTACTTCCCACTGTAGGAACTACGAAAAATCCCTTTGATTCTGAATTCTCAGACTGATAATCTGCTTCAAGATATACATTATTTATAACGAATCCATCGTCACCAATGTCAACACTACATACTCGTTTTTCTTTATCAACACTCGTCACCACTCCCTGCATTGAGTAAATCTGGTTAAACTTAGCCCATGCATCAATAAATGCATCAAATGCTTTTGTTATATCACTAATTTCAGCCATTTGTTGTAAAATCTCTTATTGTTGAATCATATTCCTTGTTATTAACTGCTGTAATAACTCTATCTAATGATATTTTCTGTCTGTATCCATCTACACCACTCGTTATTTCTACTGACTTTATCAGGTATGCACCATTTCTGTCAGGAATTTTTTTATCTATAAGAACTGCTATATCACCATGCTCAACAGCAGGCTCACCAAAAGTAGAAAAGCTACCCCGGAAACCTGTGTAATATAAGTTTGGTAACCTATCTATAGCCCACTGATTTATTTGCGCTTGAGTATAATTATTTCTTCCACTTAACTTAAAATCATTAACATATCCATATGGCTTTTCGCTTTGAATGATTATTTCACCAGGCTTTCTTTCGTCATAATATGCATATGCGTGAAGTGTTTTCCCTTCAGAATTTGTTGCCTGTGCATGAGAAATTACATCTAACTCAAAGTCCCTCTGCCACTTAAGATCACCATGATTAATTATATTCCAATTAAACTGAAATCTATGCCTAGGTATATCAGTATCGCCATCAATTCGCTTCCCATCTAACCCTGGGGTATATGGAAGCCCAACCTTAAGCACTCCATCTTTAAACCACGTATATATTCCATATTTTGACTTTAGTTGATGGATAGCCTGCATGACAGATGCACCCTCGATAAGCCACGTCCCAACATTTGGTGCGTCACCTGTCTCGAATGTAATTTCGTCATTCAGTTCTGCATTACTAATTATTGATGTAATTAATTCATTCAAACTCACATTGCTTGCTGTATCATTTGGCTTCTTGGGGTCAATTATAGTACTGAAATTCTTAATTGATCGCCTCTTAAGTAAATATCCAAGGTCTTCACAATATATCTTTAATGTAGACTTAGGCTCAACCCTTATTACATACCCCTCAAATCTTGTTTTTAAATAAGGATAGTAACCAAGTTTTATTGTAACCTGCTGACCTTCCTTTATCTCATCATATATTTTCTTCCTGTCCTTCGTGCTTATATTGGATGGAAGTTCTATAATGGCAGTATCAGTGAATGTATCCCATGATTTATTGATGGTAACCTTTTTTGCGTAATCCCATTTATATATCTTGGTACCTGTATTAACTCTTATGTCATATATAGGAATTTTCATAACACAAAGGTACTAAAATTATTATTACTATCTTGCCATAGTTTGCAAATCAGCGAGGGCTAAATTAATGGTTTCGATTACCTTTTCTCTTATTTGATCTGCAGTTTCCTCTACGTTGCCTGTATTTACAGTAAAGTCATCAATTAGCTTATGAATATTTATGTTGAACACTTTTGGTGATGAAGCTGTGAGTTTGTTTAAGTCATCCTCAACTCCTAGCTTCTTTATTACCTCTTCATTTCTTATTTTTTCTAACTCAGTATTTATTATCCGTAGGTATTCTTGGTAAGTTTTAAGTAGATTGACGCTTTTTTTATTTCTATCAATCGAAAACTGATCAGCCAATTCTTTTAATGTAGGCAGTGCTTTCCCTTTTAATTCTCTTTGCATCTCAATAACAGCAGAGCCAATTGACATTTGCATTCTCTCAAGCGTAGCTGGAACTTCCGTTGAAACTGATTGCTCAAAGCGTTTAAATGCATTTTGAGTTACCAGTAGGGACTCCTTTGCTTCAGATGTTATTTTCCTGCCCCATATGTCTGTTTTTTTAGGTATTATTGCACCAAAAGATAATGGTGTTTGTACCCCAGATTTCTTAAGGAACCTATTGATTTCTTCAGCATCAGAAACCATGGTTTTTTGCTTCATTAATTTCTCATGTTCTTTCCTTGTTTTCCTTACTTCTAGCCTCCATTGTATTATTTTTTCAACTATCAAACCAACAGCAGCAATTGATATTCCCCATGCAGTAGTTCTTAGCGCTGTAGACAGCCCTTGTATGCTTCTTGTCGCTAACCCAACTTTACCAGAAAGAATCATCATAGCAATTCTCATTGTTGCAGTTCTTTTAACAAATATCAACTGTGCTTTGTTTACTATAAATAGGGCAGACTTATATGCAATAAAAACCTTTAAGAGGTAAGCAAAAAACTTGGTTAGTTTTTTTATTGCGTCTATATTATCAACAAGTGCATCAGCAAAGTTTATTAATTTACCCATTAAATTATTCACAGTAGGTGTAAACGCATCACCTATTGCAGTTTTTGTCTTAAAAATAGCTGATTGGAACCTGTTTAAATTAGCCCTTAATGATTTTACTGCTTGCGGTAGGGCTTTTTCGAATGTTTTTTTAACCTCTTCTGCAAATTTAGGTAGAAATTCACTTGACATAACCTTACCTTCAGCAACTAACTTCATAAACTGAGATATAGTCATACCCATGGCCCTGGCACCAATAGCCATTGCGCCAGGTAGTGAATCACCAAGCTGCCTTCTTAATTCCTCCATGGAAACAACCCCCTTAGATGCGATCTGCCCTAATGCCAACATAACTAGCTTCTGCCTTTGAACACTCAACCCCATGGCAGTTGCCCCCACAGAAACACTTTCAAACATTTGCTTAATGTTTCTTAGCGACTCATTAGTCCCTCTAAATCCAGCAACTAACGTCTGAAAACCCTCCATCGATGCTTGGAATGACAGACCAAGTTTGTTTGACATTTCGTCTAAAAATATAATAGATTCACCGCCCTCAAAAATGCTTCCAGACAAAAAGTTTATCGACTTACGCATTGCGTCAAACCTAGCTGTAGTTTCAATTACATCCCTGCCTAGCTGTACGATCTGAAAAGCAGTGACAGCAAGACCTGCTTTTGCTAACGCAGAAGTAAACCCTTTCATATTATGATTGGAATCCTTAATTGTTGAATTAAACCGCTTTGTCTCTTTGGTTATTTTTCTTATCGTTTGAGAATATCCATCTTTTAAGGTTATTAAGTATTGAGCATCATATTTTCCAGGCATATTATTTAAGTTTTAATTCAATTAATTCCATATCAATAAGCCACATAATTTCTTGTTGCAATTTAGCGAATTTATCTGCATTAAGCAACTCAGGTTCTATATTATAAAAAAATCGGATCAAAGCCATCATATGGCCATGTCCGATTCTTTTAGTTTTCCTTAGATTATATTTCTCTAATTTTTTTTTATCTCAGCATCTACAGGAGCCACATAGGTTGAGTAAATATCAATACAAACAGTGTGAAGTAACCTTACATTTTTCTCGATTTCGTCATCAAACTCAGTGCAACATAGTTCCCATATTGCTTTACCTGCTGCACCCATATTAAGCTTACCACTCATATCCATGCATTCAGCCATTGCTGAACTGACCTGTGTAAAAGTAGGCTCTTGTACGCTATATTTTAACTTCTTACCCTCGTAATCAACAGTATACGTCTCTAAGGGTAGTGATTCAATCCTTTCTGCTTTTTTCTTTTTCATTTGGTTTGGTATTTATTTGGTTTTACTTATCTTGGATCAACATGTGATGCAACATAATCAAAGCTTCTAACCAGATCTGTGTCACCTGTAGAACCCTCCATTCCATCACTTGTAAACTCAGCATTCTTAATTACGTGCTTCGTTGGATTCTGAATGTTTCCATAGTATACTAATATGTCAAACATTGGTATATCAGTTAAGTCTCCTGAATCAACAGCAAGTCTTAATGCTTCAACTTCGTTCATTGAAAAATCAATTGAACCTGTGGTGTTTTTTGGTCCATGACCTCGACTTACAGGATTTTTACCTAATCCATGGTTATTCTCCTTTGTCTGCTCTGTGATCCAGCTTATAGCAGAAACACCACTAAAGGAAACGCCACCAATTATAAGTGTCACCTGTGTGAAGTCATATGCTCGTCCATTTATTAAAGGTTGTGCCATTTTATTATCTTTTTTAATTATTAAACACTAACAGCAAAGCTGATGTTAACTTCAATGGTTCGTGCTACACCTACAGGTACGACAGCAATTCCAACAACTATCTTGCTTGTACCAAGAATATCCTGATCAGGGTCAATAGTTACTGACGCAGCAGGTAATAGTCCATTTTCATCAACGCTTATTTCCTCACGATTTGCAAGAACTTCTAAGCCATTAAAAGCTGCTGATTTATACTCTTCTATGCTTGCTTTTGACAGTTTTCCTGTAGAAGCATCCAAGTATAGTGGACCACTTAGTTTTGGAAGTAAGGCTGCCCTAACTTCTCTAACTGCCTTATCCATTGTTCTTTGTCTCTCAATGTAAGCATAGTCACTTGTGCCTGTTGTACATGTATAAGAGTCGTTGAAGAATGTTCCGTTAAGTCCAATTTCCTTTACACCAAGTATATAACCAAGTGCTGACACTGCAGTTACCTGGGCATCAGTTGGTTTTATTGGGGTTCCAGCACCACCAATATCGCTTGCAGATATTGTTACTTCGTCATATTCAGTTACAATAGAGCCAGTAAATCCATCACTTTTTGCAGCAGAGTGAGTTACCTCAAACTTACCACGCCAACCAATATTTTCATGCACTCCTGAAGCAGAAACACAACCAAGCACAGCACCAAGCATAGATATTGTTACACCTTCACTTGCCCATAATTCAGCACCACGCCCTGCAAAATCTTCACCTGCAACTACTGATACATTCTCAGAGTCAAGTGCAAGAAGATCGTCAAGTGATCCTGCTGCTGTTCCTGATATATCTGCAGCTAACAGGACAGAATGTGGTTTATTATTTGTAGCATTTGTTTCAGCGTAAGTCTGAGAACCTGTTACCATTGAGGTAGCGAAAGTAATCCCAAGCCATACACCAATTTGCCTGCATCGTCCACCTGAGGCATCCTGCAATGTTTGCAGATCAGAGCCGTCGAATCCAAGTGAATAATCACCTGTCATTAACCAAAGTTCGCCCTGTGCTTTACCTGTAAGCTTTTGACGCATAGCGTAATATTCTCTGATGTGGTAGTGCAATACGTTGTGTGTAGCTGAACTAAAAGAAGTCAAGTCTTCTAATTCCTTCAACGTATAAATCCTTGTTGGAGCATCGCTTTCGATTGAAGTTGTGGTATGAAAAATAAAACCACTAACATGATCAAGGGAAGCAGGTTCCGCACCAATTGCACCATCACCTCTTGTAAACGTTATATTTGCCATTTTAAGCTATTTAAAGAGTTTTCAATAAATCAATTAATTCGTCCTGATCAGAAAATTCAATTTCATTTTCATTCAGGAACGCTAATACCTTTTCTTTCGAAATATTTTTTGAGGCAAATGCAACCAACTCAGATTTATTAGACCTGGCATCAAATTCAATCTCAAGCTTTTCAAGTATGTTACCAATTTCTTTTTTAGTGAAATTACTATCATAATCAACCTCTTCAACGACCACCCCAACAACCTCTTCAACAATATCACTTGCTTTATCCACATCAGCCTGAAAGGAAAAACCTGCCCTTTCGAACTTTTGATAAGTCTGTCTTGGTTCCTGCTTTGCGCAAAAACGATCTGCCAGGTATTCCTCATAAAAAGCATTACCCTTATTGGTAACAAAAATCACCTGCAGCTTGTCATTATTTTCAAAAAACGTCTGTGCTACTTCTTTTGGAGACATATTTCTCATTTTTTAAGTTTTTATGGTAAAATTTGGTTTAAAAAAAGGAGGAGAAAAAAGTTTCATCCTCCTTTTTAAGCTATATATTATGTACCACCTATTAGGTAGCTTCATAAAGAGCAACGATTCCTGCTTCATCAGGACGATCAAATGTGGCACCAAAACGTACTACACTTGAAAGTAAAGTTCCACCTAAATACTCAGGCTTACCTCTGTCAACAAAAGTTGCAGCGTGACCCTCAGCATGGCGAACCATTGAGCGATGCCAAAAAATAGCAGCAGCAGTATCAGTGGCAGAAATTGCCTCATCAACAGTTCGCTTAGTTGTGGCACCAGCGTTATAAACAACACCAATAGAGTTCTGAGAGTTGGTCCTCATCATCAGGTTCATTCCTAAAATGTAACCTATCTCGCCATTTTTAAGCTTTGACAACTCACCAGTTTTGTCATAATCAACAAAATCTGAGATGTTCAGAAGATTGTCAATTTGCTCAGGTGTCATTAAACCATAAATAGCATTTCTTCCATAATCAGGAAGATTCATTTTGTTGAATGCTTTTTTAACATCAAGCATATCAGCCAACAGAATGTCTTTACGATTACCTGTGGTTCCAGTTACATAAGCAGTGTGAGTTGTGGTTCCTGTGGTGGCAACCTGCTCACCAGAAGAGGTAGCACCCCATTCTGTAGCTGCGATATCACCTGCTCGCTCGTTAATGCTTAAAGCAAGACTTAAAGCAAGGTCTTGAAACTTATTGTAGTTCAATACGATATCTTCCTCCCTTGTTACCAGGTAAGGGTCAGTATATAACTGCTCAACATCGTAAGACTTATAAGTGTCAGTCCTGGCTGTAACAGCCAATGGAAGCGTTGGATTTCCTGATTTGGCTGCGCCAACTGAACCTGCTACAGGTATCTGTACAGTTTCTACATCAGGACCAATCCCTGTCTCAGTTCTTGAGAACTTGTAAAAAGAATTATCAGGAAACAGTTGCTTCTGCAATTCTTGTGAAAATTTGATTGGACTAATTTGTGCCATTATAATATTTTTTAAACGTTATTAATCAGATTATGATAAGAATGTCCATTCAAGAACAATGGTTCCTGAAACAGCACAAGCAGCTTCACCAGAAGCTGCCCAACCATCAGCAACATTCAAATAAACAGTATGGTCACCTGCAGGGGCAATAGCCAATACAGTACCAACAGCAGCAACCTCTGCAGTACCATCACAGTCATTCATTGTCTGACCTGTCATGATGTTTTCAAACGCAGCAGTACCACCAAGTACTGCAACAGCACCACTTGCGATAGTTGTTCCTAATCCAAGATCAGGGGTATCAGCAGTGATATTTCCATCGCTTTCATCTAAAGCTAAGCTAATATAGCTTGCCTTTACAACAACTGCACCTGCAGGTAAGGTATACATAAGTTTACCAACAGCAAGGGATGCGCCACCTGCAATAGCAGGAAGTGTAGTGTCTACTGTCAAAACAGTCTTATGGTTAATTGCATCACCATATTCAACTGCAGTTACTCCTGTTGCTGCAGTACCAACATTTTTAGAGGTAAGAGTGTCATCTTGTCCTGATGCACCTGTACCAAATGGATTTCTTATTGTTCCTGGACTAGGCATAATAATATTTTTTAAGTTAATTACTCAGTTTTATCCCAATTACACCACGCATTATACATCTTCTCAAACTTTTCAGGCTCTTGAAGTTCCATTTTGCGTAATTTTTCTGTGTCATTCTCAGCTAATTCCTGATATTCCTCAGCTAACCTATTGTCAACCTTATCAGATTTATCTTTAGCCTTTTCTTTACTGTCTTTTTCAGAGACAATATTGTCAGCAACATCTACATGAGGGATGACCATTTTTGAAACAATTTCATTAAATGTGTCAATACCCATGGTTTTAACGTTTTCAATTAGGCTGTCACGATCCTCTTCTTTGTATTTGCCATCTTTAATTGCTGAATCAACTGCATAAGCAATTGCTTCATTCTCATGAACTTCAACTTTACCTTCAAGCTCATTGATTTTTTCGTCTTTAGCTTTCGCTTCTGACTTGAGATTTTCAATCTCTGTCTTGGCATCAGTCAATTCGTTGGAAATTTTTTCCACAGAATTCAAGATAGATTCCTCTGATGCGTCAGACTTCAAGTTAAAAAATTTTGCTAAATTTTCCATTTTAAGAATTTTAGTTTTAGAATTACTATCTGACTTGTCATCTGACTTAGATTCCTGATTGCCCTCATCAGTATCAACCTCAACTTGGTTGGTAGCGCAGACATTCATGAACTCCATCATTGACATATTTTCCTCGAAAGATGGCTTTGTCCTGGTGCTAATTACTTTATCAGCAAAACCATATCGCACCCAATCTTCTGCATTAACCCATGTTTCCTCATCCATCATAGTATTAATGGCTTCTTTGTCAAGCTTTGATCTATTGGAAAGGATTGTGGATATACTGTCTTTTATTTGCATAATAGACTCTCTTGCCTTTTCGTCCTCAATCTCAGCTACCCTTTTGCCTCGAATCATTGGGTTATGTAACATTCCTTTACCATAATCGACAATTGTCCGATTACCATCAGTTCCACTGGCAGCAATCCACCCTGCAGTGGAAGCAGCTAAGCCTGTAACAATCGTTTCAACTACAGCATCAGAATTCATTAGTGCGTCAACAATATCATAACCATCATAGACACTTCCACCAATGGAATTTATCCTGACGATTATTTTCTTCGCTTTCATTTCATTTAAAGAACGTATCGCACTTGCAATATTCTTACCTTTATTGTCTTCTGAGCCTATTTGTCCTGAAATAACAATTTCGTATTCGTCTTTTGCAAGATTATTTATTTGATATTCAATGCTCATTCTTTATTTTTATTTAGACTAATTCCAAATAACACAACAAAAATATATATAGTTTTTAAATAAAAAAAATAAAATACTCATTCTCAATAACTTTACTCAAACTACAAAGACCTATATTAAGTCCCTGAATTTTATTGAAGACCATATTTCTGTATCATCAGCACCTATGTTCTCAACTACAATCCATATTTCATCAAGGACATCATTTAACCCCTTTCCAATTCTAAGAGCAGTATCAACCTCTGTGTCTACTGCCTCTGAACTCTGTTTTGCAATAGAACTAACCCATGCATCATATTGGCGTATTCCATCAGTAGTCACAGGAAACTCACCCTCTGCCCATTGTATTGAACTATTAGATAAATTATTCCAGCTTGGAGTGCCTGTGTAGGCCGGGTTAAAGTGAAGTGATACATTTAACTCAGTTCCTGTTTCTGACAACAATCCTATAACTAGCGGGATAACACTATATTCAAAGTATTCAGCTTTTAACCTTATTCCAAGAATAGCATTTTTTGACGCTGACGTAACACCCTGACTTGCTGAGTTTCTAATAGATAATGTATTCCCTTGTGGATTGAAACCTCCTTCAGATATTACTGACGCACAAATCTGCTTTAAGCTTCCTGTTCCACTAACAGCAGTAAC
>Ga0180438_10009731_pt1 | contig 11912 bp, 7 predicted proteins | sample SS_ome_12_FD_132455 | JGI IMG/M metagenome (GOLD analysis project Ga0180438, IMG submission 132455) | Hypersaline lake sediment archaeal communities from the Salton Sea, California, USA - SS_3_D_2 metaG | ecosystem: Environmental > Aquatic > Non-marine Saline and Alkaline > Hypersaline >...
AATCGGCGTTTGTAGGAGGATGTTTGGGCGAACGCACAGGTTCGCGTTTACATCTGGGCTACCATCAGCAGCCCGATAATCGTCTTCGCGTCGCGGATCTCCCCCTGGCGCACCATTGCTAACGCCTCACTGAGGGGCAGAGTCACGACTTCGATAAACTCATCTGCTTCCTGATTCGTCTGGCCGGGAGTCAAGTCAGTCGCCAGGAATAGATGCAGATATTCGTCACAGATACCGGGTACCGTATAGAAACCAGCCAACCTACGCCAGCGAGCCGCGCGATCGCCTGTCTCCTCGGCCAGTTCGCGGGGCGCGGCCTGTTCCGGGGATTCGTTGGGCTCTAACGTACCCGCCGGTAGTTCCAGCAAATACTCCCCAATTGCCGAGCGATACTGCCTCACCATCCGCACCTGGCCATCGTCGGTGAGAGGAACGATGACGACCGCCCCTGGCGTCCCGATAACCTCACGAGTTGACCTCGAACCATCCGGCAGAACGACGGTGTCCACGCGAAACCGGACAATCCGACCCTCGTAAATGAGTTGGCTGTCCACGACTCGTTCGGGAGGATCAGTCATGTGCTGACTCCTGGACGCAAAAGAGCCATCGGGTTGTAACCGATAGCTCTCTTCGCGAAAGTCACTATACCTATGCGGCAATTGGGTATCCCAACCACCCCAAGAAACTGCTTTCACTACCAGACACTATCTCGCCTGAGTAGGCGTCCCTCGACGTGGCAACCCGAGGTGCCATATCAGGACGCTCGCTTTGACCCACGGCTCACGGCACTTTCAGAGTCTGTCCCACGTAGATCAAGTTAGGATTTGAAAGATTATTAGCAACCATCAAGGCTTGAACCGTCGTGTCGTGGCGCACCGCGATGCTGTACAGTGTGTCACCTGGCTGGACGACGTAGGTTTTGCCTCCGGGGCCGGATGGTGGCATGCCCCCGCCGCCGGTGGGAATCTTCAGCTCTTGCCCGACATAGATGAACCAGGGATTGACAATGTTGTTGGCCTTCGCGATGGCGTCCACCGTGGTGCCGTAGCGCAACGAGATGCGAAATAGATTCTCGCCAGGCTGAACAATATGGGTCGTCGGGCCGCCTGCCGGGGGCGGAACCGTCTCCGGGGGCATAGCACCATCAACGGGGATGATCAATTCCTGACCCACGATGATGAAATCACTCGTCAACCCATTAGCTTCCTTGATAGCATCCACCGAGGTACCAAACTTCACAGAAATGGAGTATAGAGTGTCTCCCCAGCGGACTACGTAAGTGGTCCCTCCGACAACGGCATCAGTGCTCGTCTCCGCCGTCTCAGCCACGGGCGTAGCCGTTGCTGGCACCGGTGTTGAGGTAGCCTCGACAGCGGTCTCAGTCTCAGGCGCCGGGCTGGACTCAGGGCTGGGCTCAGGACTGCCGGTCAGCTCGCTGAAGGTACTCGTGGGTGTGGCCGTAGGCTGAGTGGCGATGGTGGTTGTCTCCACTGTGACCGTAGGCGTGGGGATTGCCGGTGTGACAGAGGCGCTTACCACAGTAGCCACCGGCGTCACCTGTCGAGCCGGCGCACTCTGTTGAGTGCAGCCAGCAGCGAGCACAAGTACTATTAGAGCAAGAACTATCATCAAACCTGGGGACCTTCTCATCACGGCCTCCCTTCATCATCCTATGACAAGTGATAACTTGATTGATTGTACACTACATAATATTGTCCAGTGCTTATTCTACCATACCGCGTGATATATGTCAAGTTGTTTTTTCCAGCCACCCAGTCACGTTCAGGAACGAATCCGATGCAGCGTAAACTTGCCCGTTCATACTCCTTCTGGTACCATGTCACACAGGGAGGGGCAGATAGGGACCTTCCTTTCCCTCTCTGATCCTTGATCTTGAATAGGGTTACCCCCATATGAATGCACGTCGAAGAGTGATACTTACCCAGCGCCGCCGAGCACGGCGACTGAGCCATCGCCCCGGGTTATTCACATGGCTGCTTCGAGGCGTGGCAGTCTTGATTCTACTAATCCTTCTCTTTAATGCCAGCGTTGTCCTGGCTGCTTTTGGTAGCGCATTTGGTGTCTACTCCTATTACGCCAAAGATCTGCCCGACCCACGCGCTATCGAGACTGAGCAGGAAGACTTTGAGACAACTAAGATCTACGACCGCACGGGTGACGTACTTCTGTACGAGGTCTTTGACCCACGCCTGGGCGACCGCCAGTACATGACGCTCGACCAGATACCGCAGTATTGCATCGATGCCACTGTGGCCCTGGAGGATAAGACGTTCTGGGAAAACCCCGGCTTTGATCCAGAGGGCATCGCGCGCGCATTCTGGCAGAATCTGCAGGGAGGGACCATCCAGGGAGGCAGCTCCATCACCCAGCAGTTGATCAAGAACATCATCATTGACCCCGAAGAACGAATCCAACGCTCATACGCGCGTAAGTTCAAGGAAGTCATCCTGGCCACCGAGATTACACGCCGCTACGAAAAGCCCCAGATCCTGGAGTGGTATCTTAACACCAACCACTACGGGAACCTGGCTTATGGCATCCAGGCTGCGGCACAGGTTTATTTCCAGAAGCAGGTCAGCGACCTTGATGTAGCCGAATGCGCTATGTTGACTCCTATCCCCCAGTATCCGTTGTTGAACCCCATCGACCGCCCCGAGGAAGCCAAGAACCGGCAGAAGTTGACTTTGGAGGCAATGGTCCGCGACGGTTACATCACCCAAGATGAGGCAAATACCGCCTACACCAAAGTGTTGGACGTCAAACCGGTCCAGGAACGATTCGACATCGTTGCCCCACACTTTTCAATCTACGTCCGTAAGCAATTAGAAGAGATGTTCGGCCCCGACCTGGTATACCGTGGTGGCCTAAAAGTCTACACCACCCTCGACCTGGACTTCAACAATGAAGCCGAGCGCATTGCCCGCGAACAGGTCGCCACATTGATGGAAGAGGGACACAACGCCTCCAACGCGTGTGTGGTCGCCGTCCGGCCCAGGACAGGCGAAGTTCTGGCTATGGTCGGCAGCATCGACTACTGGAATGAGGAGATCGACGGCAACGTGAATGTATGCATAGCTGATCCAGGTCGCCAGCCGGGCTCGTCGTTCAAACCCTTCACCTACGCTACTGCCTTCGCCCAAAAGGCGCTCACGCCAGCCACGATGGTGATGGATGTACGCCGCTCTTTTCCCGACCCGCCCAATCCCCCTTACGTACCAGAGAATTACGATCGCAAGTATCATGGCTCAGTCCGGCTGCGGCAAGCGCTGGCGCGCAGCTACAACATACCTGCCGTGTGGACTTTGCAGCAGGCGGGCGTGCGCAATGTCATCAACACCGCCCACCGTATGGGTATTACCACCCTTGACGGTGACTTCTACGGCTTGGCGCTGACGCTTGGCGGTGGCGAGGTCAAACCTCTGGAAATGGCCTATGCTTTCAGCGTATTCGCCAACATGGGGGTGATGGCTGGCCAGCCGGTGCCGACCGAGCTTCAGCGTCCAGGTTTCCGCACACTCGACCCGGTAGCCATTCTACGCGTAGAGGATTCCGCAGGAAACATCTTGTGGCAGTACTCTGAACCTGAAACGCAGCAAGTGCTTGACCCCGCCCTGGCTTACCTGATGGCCGACGTCCTGTCAGATAACGATGCTCGTGCGGCCGCCTTTGGTCGTAACAGCGACCTCTTCTTTGAAGACCGTCGCGTTGCGGCCAAGACTGGAACGACCAACGACTTCCGCGATAACTGGACCATTGGTTTTACTCCCCAAATCGCGGTGGCCGTTTGGGTCGGTAACAACGACAACGAGGCGATGAAAGACGTGACCGGCCTGACAGGTGCTGCTCCCATCTGGCATGAGGTCATGGCTTACTTTCTGAAGGACAAGCCAGCCGAGTGGTATCTGCGTCCCGCTGGCCTGGTGGATGTGCGGGTAGATGCTACGTCGGGCCTGTTACCTACCGATCACAGCCCGGGCACCATCGTCGATATGTTCCTGGAAGGCTCTGAACCCAAGGTCGAAGACAACGTACACCAAGTCTTTCGCATCAATCGGGATAATGGCAAGCTGGCCACCGTTTATACGCCACCGGAATTGGTCGAAGAGCGTGTCTATGAGATTTATCCTCCCGAAGCCGCCGACTGGATGCGGGATAATGACATTCCCCAGCCGCCTGACGAATACGACGACGCCTACGGCCAGCCGGTTGCCAGCGGCCCGGTGGCGATTATGAACCCCACCCCCTATCAATACGTCAGTGGCGGAGTCATCATCAGTGGGAACGTTATGATCGACAACTTTGCTCTCTACCGAATCGAATACGGCCAGGGCCTCAACCCTGCATCGTGGACTCAGCTCGGCGGCGATCACAACAACCAGGTAGAGCGCGGGCCACTGGAGTTCTGGGATACCGCCAACGTGCCTGAGGGACTTTACACCCTGCAACTGACCGCCGTCCGCCACGACCAAAGCTTCGAGCAAGCCGCCGTACAGGTGACGGTTGACAATACACCGCCTGAGGTAACGCTTCTCAACCCGCCAGATGGCAAAGTGTACAAAATGGAAGATGACGAGTGGGTCAACGTTCAGGTTGATGCCGTGGACAATGTCTCAATGGATCGCGTAGAATTTCTGCTGGACGGCTACCAGGTCGAGGAGACAACCGTTGCGCCCTACAATGCCCGCTGGACCATCGTGATGTCTGATACTGTCCCAGTCGAGGGAACTGTCCTGACTCAAACCGAAACTGTGACCAGCCCTGAAGGCATTATCAGTGAGCAAGTAGTCACGGTGACCGAGGTCATCACCATACCTGATCCCCTGACCCCAACTGAAACACTTCAATACGTGCAGGTCTATTCCGGTGGCCTGACAATCATCTCTGACACCACCACCATCTCGCCCGCACTCGGCTATACCGAAACCCACACTCTCAAGATCATCGCCTACGACGCCGCCGGTAACAAGACGGAGTCCGAGATCACAACATTCCACGTTATCCATGACCCGGAAGCACTGGAGGCAGAGCAACCCCAAGCCATACTTTTCCCCATTCATTCCAGACCTCATACCGGACGGGCAAAGGAGGAGCCGATAACCTGGCTATCTCCGCTTAACTCTCCAGTCATAAGACGACCAGTGATCGGCGGGCCAAGCCCACCCGGCTAGGGCAAGCCAGAACCAGCAATTCCAGATTTGACGGTACATAAGGTGCAACGCACTTCCTGCCTTAGGGAAATGCCTGAAATCACGATAAAGCGTTAGCTTTCAGATCAACAAGTGCGTTGCACCTATGGCGAACCAGCCTATATTTAGAATTGCTGAGCCAGAACCACCTTGCTGGACATCGAGACAGCCAGATTGTGTAGACCCGATTTTTGAGGAGTGAGGCACGCCCACGTGCCGAGCCGCACCTGGAGGGGCTGGCGCCTCGAATCCAGCCATCTCCACACTGCTACAGAAAGGAGAAGACAGATGGAGCTGCACGAGTTTCCACGTCCCCCAGAGGACAACGGGAGAGGCGTCCACTGGAGCATCAGCGCCTACGAATGGGGCAAACGTAATTGGGACTACTGGGCCGAACAATTACTGGCGATGAAGATCAAGTGGGTGAAGATCATTGACGACGGGGGCGGCTCAGCCTTGCCCGTAGCCCGCCGGCTGGTCGACCTGGGAATCATGCCGGTCGTCCGTCTCTATTGGCCTGAGCAAAACCCGGGCAACATTGGGCAGCGCGGACGCGAGGCTGTTAGGCATTATGTGGAAATTGGCGCGATGTACTTCGAGACCAACAACGAACCAGACCTGGACCTGGAATGGAAAGGCGGCAGAAAACCCCCCAATTGGTTGGAAATCGTGGTGGATAACTTCATTATCGACGCCGGCATCGTCCTGGAGGAGGGCGGCTACCCGGCCATGCCGGCCTTCGGTGTGGGGACCTTACGAGACCCCTTCAAGACGCTCGTCGAACGGGGACGGCGCGACATCTTGGATGGGGGCGCCTGGGCCGCCTTGCACAATTACTGCCTGGCACGTCCATTAGAGTACCCCAACGACTCGATCAATATGCACGGCGAGCCGGCCATCACCGAGGAGGAATGGCACGCCGCAGGTGGCCGGTGGGCGTGGGAAATCGGTTGGGAAGAAGTGAACCAAGCTCGCAAGGAATTTGTAAACCCCGATGCCGACATCATGACCGATGCTACCTGTTTCCGCGCTTATGAGCAACTGAATGCCTACATCGTGCGCGCGGCCGGTCACTCGATTCCCATTCTGACAACCGAAGGGGGCTACAACGTGGCGCAGCGAGCAGGCACGACGGCCGGGGACGATCCCCGTTATCCCAAGCCAACCCCCCAGGCGACCAGCCAGATGAACCTGGAGATGTTCGAATTCATGCAGGGCGACCGCGAGGTTCTGGGCAGCAAAGTACCCGACTACTATTTCGCAATGATGCCCTGGCTGATCGCCGCCCAGAGTATCGGGGTTCTGGCGGCGCCAGCCGAGAACCAGGGCCCGTGGTTCACTCATAAGTATGACGAAGAATGGGGGCTGAATGGAGAACTGCCCCTGGTACAGATGCTCAAGGACCTGCCGTCGCGCGTGCGGCAAGACGGACCGCTGGCCCAACAATGGCAGAAGCCTCCAACCCCCGACAAATTGGGCCGCAATTGGGACTATAGACTGAACTTCCTGGGGGTAGGTATTGAGTTGGAGCCAACCGCCGATCTCTCAGCAGCAGCCGGCGGCTCTCATTGGAAATTGGTCGACGCCAGGTGGTTGAACGAAGAGGAAGCAGCCGGCGCATCTCAGATTTTCGTAAAGGCCCTGGATGTACACGGCAACCCTCTTGAAAACGCAGCCTTCGTTGTTGCACGCCCCGACGCCGAGGATCCTGTGCTAACCAAGGGTCCTATCGACGACTACTGGGGCAACTACACTATGTACGGTTTGTTGGGAACCTATACGGTGAGGATGACCGAAGGCGGGCATCCATCTGAGCAGGTGACCGGTATCGGGTTAGGCTCTGAAGAGGTACCTAACGCTTGGACCAACACGGCATTTCGCCTCACTTTCCAGTTGACGGAAGGGAAAATCGATGTCGTCGTACCCGGCCCAGGGGAAGAGGAGGGGACAATCGAAACAGGCGGCCCGGAGGAGCCGACCCCAACTCCGCCAAGTGAAGAAGAACCAAAACCCACACCCCCCGGTTCAACCGAGCCCGAGCTGCCCCCACTGCGCCAGGTTCTCCTCGAGGCAACCCATTCTCACCTGGCCGCGCGCAGCCCCAGAGGTAGGTTCTATCGCTATGCCCGTGATCATGGCCTGGGCGGGCGCAAATCGCACGATTTCTCGTTTGAGCACGGGGGGATCAAGTATACGGCCCAAGCCTTTGAGACCGGCGTCGTCTACGCGCCAGTTGGCCAGTGGGACCAGACAACCCACGCCGAATACGAAGATTGACCCATTCCAAAGGAACTCAACATGGATACCCAAACCATTCTCGACAAACAACGCAAATACCTGTGGCCCAGCCACCTCACCTATTACGGCCAACCGCTCCCCATGGCTCGTGGCGATGGAATGTACCTCTACGACGTCGAAGGCAACCGCTATCTCGACTTCTTCGGGGGTATTCTCACCGTCAGCGTGGGACACTGTCATCCCAAGGTCACCCAGGCGCTGACCCGGCAGATCCAGACCTTGGTCCATACCTCCACTCTCTACCCCCACGAGAAACACGTAGACCTGGCCGAAAAGCTGGCCCAGATCACTCCAGGACGATTGCAAACGTCGTATATCCTCAGCAGCGGCACCGAGGCCAACGAGACGGCGGTGATGCTGGCCAAGGCAGCCACCGGCGCGCAGGAAGTCATTGCCCTACGGCACGGTTACAGCGGCCGTTCGGCGCTGGCTATGTCCCTCACCGGCCAGTCGGCGTGGCGCATCGGCGGCACCCAGGTGATAGGCATCAAGCACGCCATGAATCCCTATTGCTACCGCTGCCCCCTCAAGCTAAGCTATCCGGATTGCGGCATTGCCTGCGCCGAGGACATTGAAGATCTCATCCGAACCACCACCGCAGGTCGGGTGGCCGCCTTCCTCGCCGAGCCCATTCAGGGAGTGGGTGGCTTTGTCACCCCACCGCCGGAGTACTTTGAGATCGCAGTAGACATCATCCGTCGCTACGGGGGACTCTTTATCTGCGATGAGGTCCAGACCGGTTTTGGACGCACCGGCGAATATTGGTTCGGCATCCAACATTGGGGCGTGGAGCCAGACATCATAACGATGGCCAAGGGCATCGCTAATGGCTCCCCGATGGGCGTCACCATCGCCACGCCGGAAGTCGCCAATGAACTGGAGGGCCTGACCATCTCCACGTTCGGCGGTAATCCTGTATCATGCGCCGCCGCGCTGGCAACCATCGAAGTGATGGAAGAAGAAGCCTCACCCGACCATGTGAAGGAAGTAGGCGCGCATCTGCGCCACGGGCTCGAGGCGCTCGGGGAAAAGTACCCGCTCATCGGGGACGTGCGCGGAATGGGATTGATGCAAGGGGTAGAAATGGTCCGTGACCGGCAGACCAAAGAACCGGCCCTCAAAGAGGTCGCTCACCTCTTCGAGGCGACGCGCGAGCGCGGGCTCCTCATCGGCAAGGGTGGACTCTACGGCAACGCCCTGCGTATCGCCCCGCCCCTGGTCGCCACCAAAAGTGACGTGGACCGGGCCCTGGAAATCCTCGACTACTCCTTCGCCGAGGTGCAGGAAACGGTTTGAGCTACCGACCTCTTGTATTCAGCCCAACGCATAGCAGCCGCAGACGCAAGGCTGAGGACCCCAAAACCGCCTACCAACGGTAGGACCGTGCCGTTGTAACTCTGACCAATGAGGATACCGAGCAGCAGTGAGATTGTGGTGGTGAGTGCCCCAACTACGGCCGCGCCCACACCCGCAATGTGACCCAGCGGTTCCATGGCCAAGGCATTCAGGTTGCCAAACAATAACCCAATACAGAAGAACACAATTAAGAAGAATGCCATGAGCGCCCACAGAGGCGGCTGACCGGCCTGCAAGTAGGCGATAGCAAAAAAGACAGTAGAGAACGCGCCAATTGTCAACGACGACAACGTGGTCAGGCGTCGCATGCCGTGGCGCATCACCAAGCGCGCGTTCAGAACAGATGCGCCGCCAAACGATGCAGCGAGTATCCCAAAGAAGAGCGGGAAGAGCTTGCCCAGCCCATACTGTTCCTGAAACATCTGCTGCGCGGTGTTCAGATATCCGAGAAACGCGCCGAAGATAAGCCCGGCAGCCATCGTGTAGCCGATGGCGATTCGAGTGGCGAAAACCTCGCGAACACCCATCACAATTCGCGTTATTGAGAAAGGAAGTCGTTGGTTGGGCGCCAACGTTTCCGGTTGCCGGAATGCGAACAAGACCAACACGATGAGGACCAGCCCCAAATAGGCCGCGAAGATTGCCCGCCAGCCGGCAAACAAAATAATACCCTGCCCAAATGACGGGGCAATCATCGGGACCAGGATAAATACCGCCATCACAAACGACATCACCTGGGCCATTTCCCGGCCCTTGTACCGATCGCGGACGATTGCAACGGTTACAATGCGCGGTCCAGCTACCCCCACTCCCTGAATGACTCGCCCGGCCAGCATCATCGGAAAGCTGGTGGCAAAGAGGGACAGCAAGCAGCCGATGATCAACAGGCCAAAACCCGCATATATCGCCGGCTTTCGACCGGTGCTATCCGACGCCGGGCCATAGAGCATTTGGCCAACTGCCAGGCCAACAAACAGTAAAGATATGATCAGTTGGTTATGATTGTCTCTTTGGACGCCGAGATCCTGGCCGATCTGGGGCAGCGCCGGGAGCATCGCATCAATCGCCAGCGCGACAAGCGCTATCATCATGGCCGTAAGCGCCACAAATTCGCCAAAGCTGGGCATGGGTTTGCTGTTATTCATCATCTCCACCGTTCTCAGCCCATTGGTTGAGGGCTCCCCCTATTACAAACGCTTTCACTTCCAGGGATATGTCTTCTGGCCAATCAGTGTGAAGCTCCACGACAACGTCTTTCCAGGCATTGCTCGCAACATTCCTTGTCTCCCTTGCTGTCTGGGCCTTTGTGTACCTTTCGATGGTCACGGATGTTCATCCGTAGGCCATATTAGGCAGATTGTAATCTGCAAATCCACCTTAGACAAAATAGGCACCCAAAGATGGGTGCCGATCTTTAAGAAGTAGGTATTGCTTTCGGGGATGTCTACATTACTTCGTCAAACCAAGATTATGTGAGGCCCCAGAGAGAGGAGCGCTATCTGCGCCCCTCATCCTCTGGAGCCCCAACCTGCTGTTCAGTTCCATGCAGGTGTAGATCGTCACTCTAGCCGCCCCGTTGGCAGCCTATCCTAGAAGAGCGAGTCTGGGTTGTAGTACTGGCACGCATTGTCGATGGTGATTAGGGGCGAAGGCAGGACGGTGTCTTTCTCCGGGATCGCTCCGGCCAAAATGGTCATCAGCCGGTGGAACCCAGCCCGTCCGATCTCATCCGAGTCGTTCTTGCCGGTACAGGCGTAGTTGGTGCCGTCCATAATCGCCTTTAAGGCTTCTTTCTGGCCATCTACGCCGCATAGGAACATCTCTTCGCTGCGGCCCGCGTCCTCGATGGCCTTCTGTGCCCCCAGGCACATGGAGTCGTTTTCGCAGAAGACCACGTCGATTTTGTCGTACTTGGCCAGCATGTCTTCCATAATAGTGAAGCCGCCGTCCTCGCTCCAGTTACCGAAATCCGGGGCCATCACGACCTCAATGTTGCTTTGCTCCACTTCGGAGAGCATGCCGTTGGTGCGGGCCAAGCCAATGGTGTTGTCCGCGGGGCCACCGCGTATGTCAACCAGCAAGCCCTCACCGCCCAGCCTGTCCACGATGTACTGCCCATCCTGCACTCCAATAAGGTAGTTGTCAGGGCCTATCCAGCTATTGTACTCGCCGCCCTCCAGCAGCCTATCCACCATAACCACCGGGATACCCGCCTCCTGAATGGCATCCAAGGCGGCAGGGAGCGCTTCGATCGGACCGGCGTTGATAAGGATCCCATCCGCACCCTTAGCTATAAGGTCCTCAACGTCTGACGTCATCTTCTCGGCGTCACCCTGTCCATCAGTAGTGATCACCGTGACGTTTTCAAAGAAAGCCGCTTCCTCCTCGGCTGCATCAGACATAGCCACAAAGTAGGGGGCACCCAAGACGAAATTGGCCACGCCAATTGTGAACTCTTCTGGGGCCGCCGCCTCCGGAGCGGCTTCTTCGGGAGCAGGAGTAGGCGTGACCATCACGCAACCGGCAGCTACTAGCAGCACCGCCAATACCATACTCAAAGCTATCCTGTGTTTCATTGTTTGTCCTCCTTCTTGTTAGTTTTGGATTCAATCGCCAAGTTCCCATCGCCTTTGTGAGTCCCAATCTTGCGCTTTCGCTCCACCTCCTTTCCTTGTCTCTGTCCAGGCACGCGTCCTATCTTTGCCTGCGTCGGGCCAGCACGGCAAGCACAATAATCAGTCCCTTGACAATTTGCTGGTAATAGGTCTGCACGCCAAACAGATTCAACAGATTGTCAATCAACCCCAGTGTAAGCACCCCAGCAAAGGTACCGATTACACCGCCACCACCTCCCCCCAGAACCGCCCCACCGATAACACAGGCAGCGATGGCGTCCAGTTCGTAGCCCATCCCCACGCTCGGCTGGGCGATTCCCAGGCGGGAGGCCACAAGCACACCAGCCAGAGCGGAGAAGAACCCGGACATGGCATATGCCAGCCAAATATGCTGCCCCACATTGATGCCCGCCAGCCTGACTGCTTCCTCGTTACC
>Ga0180438_10009732_pt1 | contig 11912 bp, 7 predicted proteins | sample SS_ome_12_FD_132455 | JGI IMG/M metagenome (GOLD analysis project Ga0180438, IMG submission 132455) | Hypersaline lake sediment archaeal communities from the Salton Sea, California, USA - SS_3_D_2 metaG | ecosystem: Environmental > Aquatic > Non-marine Saline and Alkaline > Hypersaline >...
CTTTGCTTCGGTCGGAAACCGCGATGAGGAACAAGATCGTAGAATTCTGCGTGGTGTGCGGCTGTGCCGCTTGGTTTTCCGCCGGCTTTGGGGCTTCGGCTGCCGAGACGTCCAATTCTCCGGCGCCGCCTGGATATCCTGAATATGTGGTCGAGCACTGGAAAAGAGATTTCGCTGCCCTGGAAAAGGAAATCGAGGAGAAGGCCCGGCTTTATCGGCGCGGCGAAGATCCTTACGAGAACCAGCGGATCCTGGACAGACATTTCTGCATTCTCCCCGGGGACCGCACGCCGCTGGACGTCGAGTTCCGTCGGACCCGCGCACTGATGAATTTGCTGGAAAAAAAGCACGGGGTCCGCTCGCTCGCCCGCTTGCGGCGCAAGTTGTCCCGGTTGGACAGGAACTTCAAAGACGGTGTTGCGGCGTCCGGCCCTCCCTCTCGGGCAGAAGTGATCAGCCGCTACTGCACAGTTGCGGCGCTACGGCGGAGCGTGGCGATGTCCAATCCGCTGCTCGATTTCCATGCGCTGTTCTTCGTGGGCCGCGGCAACTACTACGGCGACGACCCGACCGGACAGCACCAGCTAAGCGGCCCCATCGCATTCTGCAACCGTGTCGGCGGCGGGCTGTACATCGTGAAGCACTTCAAAACCAACGCGGTGGTCGTCGACGTGCTGAGGCATTCCGTCGTCGAAAAGGGGTCGTATCAGGGCTGGAAGCTCTCCGGCAAAGGGTCGTTCTATTCGCCGGAACTGTCCTATGACGGACGGACCATTCTGTTCTCCTGGAGCGAAAACCGGATCGCGCGCGAGCGGGCCGGGTGGGACCTCGGTACGGCCGGTCCGATTCACCGCTGGCCGCCCGAGAATGTATGGCACATCTTCAAAGTCAACGTCAACGGCACGGGATTGACCCAGTTGACCGAAGGGCCTTGGAACGATTTCGATCCCTGTTTCCTGCCCAGCGGGCGGATCGTGTTTGTCTCCGAGCGGCGGGGAGGATATATCCGGTGTTTTCGAGAGACGTTGTACATGGAACCCACCACCTACGTAATGTACTCGATGAACGCGGACGGCAGCGACGTCGCCCCCTTGAGCTACTTCGAAGCCAGCGAATGGGCGCCCAGTGTCGACAACCACGGGATGCTGGTCTATTCGCGGTGGGATTACATCGACCGCGAAAACGGCTTAGGTTCGAAGTTCTGGTCCTGCTATCCCGACGGCCGCAATCCCCGCGCCCCCCACGGCAACTATCCGCATCCCTACAGCGTGCAGCCCGAATATCACGGGCCGAAACAGGGCACCCGCCCCTTGGGCCCGTGCAGCGAGATGCACTTCCGCGCCATCCCCAATTCGCCCCGCTATGTCTTCACCGGCGTTCCGCACCACGGGGCGGCGTTCGGGCCGCTGGCGTTGTTGGATCCGCGGATTCCCGATCGGGGAACCATGAACCAGATCACCCGGATCACGGCCGACCAGCGGTTTCCCGAAAGCCAGACGCGCGAGGGAATCGAGACCGACGACCGCATTCTCAAGTACGGCACTCCCTGGCCCTTGAGCGAGGATTTCTACCTCTGCAACTACGGGCAGAGCTTGATCTTGCTGGACCGCTTCGGCACCAAAACGGTGATTTGCACGCACGATCAGTGCCCCAACATGGGAGAGACCATGCGGCCGGTTGAGCCGATTCCCCTGCAACCGCGCCAGCGACCGCCCGCGATTCCCGCTGCAAGCTGCGAAGGTCAACGGGCGGCGGTTCCCCACGCCCCGGCGGTGATCGGCGTGGTGAACATCCACGTCTCAGACCTCCCGTTTCCGGAAGACAGGCCGGCCCGCTGGATGCGAATCGTGCAACTGTTCCCCAAGACGACTCCGTACCGCGACCAGCCGAACACGGGCTATGGCCCGGAAAATATTCCCCGCATGTCGTTGGGCGTCGTGCCCGTCGACGACGACGGCAGCGTCTACTGCCGGGCGCCGGTCGGAAAGCTGCTGCTGTTTCAGGCGTTGGACGAGAACGGGATGGCCATCCAGTCCATGCGTTCCGGGACGTTCGTCCACCGGGGCGAGCGGCTTACCTGTGTCGGGTGCCATGAAGACAAGTGGCAGGCGCCGTCACTCACGGGGCCGCCCAAGGCGTTCCAGCGCAAGCCGTCGGAGTTGATCCCCGAACCCGGATCGCAGGAGCCCGTCACGTACTACCGAACCGTCAAGCCGATATTCGACGGCAAGTGCCTGCCGTGCCATCAGGCCGAAGGCAAAGGACCGCAGAACATGGGCTACGACGAGTTGAGAGAATATGCGTTCTACTTCTCCGGCGCCCACATGAACAATTACTCGAACCTTCGCGTGACCGGCATGGGCACGAGATCCATCCCGGGGTTGGTCGGCGCGCATTACTCGAAAATGGGCAAGGCGTTGCTGAAAAACCATCGGGGAAAGCGGATCACCGAAGACGAATTCCGCCGCGTCTGCCTCTGGCTCGATCTGAATTCTCCCCGGCTGGGCGCGTTCAACGACGTAGCCAAGCAGGAACGGGGCGAACTGGTATGGCCCGACCTGGACGTCGATCCGGGCAACGTGACGGGGATCGAGAATCCGCTCTCCCAATAAGGCCCACAACGTAACTGAAGAAGCCTCAACCGAACTGTACTCGCAAGAAAGGCAGAAATCATGAGAATCGGATCCCTCGCGCAACGGGCAACGCTGATACTGGCGGTCGTCTGCACGGCATCACTTGTACAAGCGGAGAACGTTGACACGAAGAGGCCGCTGAAGGTATTCATCCTCGCCGGGCAGTCCAATATGGAAGGGCACGGCAACGTCGAATTGACCGAACGCGCCGTCGAACAGATGAAGCAGAACAACACGTTCGAACGGGACAAGACCAACTACCTCGACTATCTGGCCAAACAGTCCGACGAGAAGACCCGCTACCGACACCTGCTGGATGAGCGTGGCCAATGGGCTCAACGGGACGACGTCTGGTTCATCTGGCCGACAGCCGGGCGCGACGCCGAAGAAGTCAAGAGCCGCCTGACCGTCGGGCTGGGTGCCCGCGGGTCGCTCAAGATCGGCCCGGAGCTGCAATTCGGCCACATCATGGGCGATCACTTCAGCGAGCCGGTGCTGCTGATCAAGACGGCCTGGGGCGGCAAGAGCCTGGCGATCGACTTCCGCCCACCCAGCGCGGGCATGCCCCCGGCGGAAGTGCTCAAGGAGCGGCTTGCCCGGATCAACGAAAACAACAAGAGGAACAACCGCGACCCGCTCACCATGGAGCAAATGAAAAGCACCTACGGCCACTACTACCGGCAAATGATCGCCGAAGTCGACGAGACGCTCGAGAACCTGAAATCCAAGTTTCCCCAATACGACGAATCACCGGGCTACGAGATTGCCGGCTTCGTGTGGTTCCAGGGCTGGAACGACGGCGGATCGCTCGAATATGCGGCCGAATACACCGAAAACCTGGTGCGCCTGGTCCACGACGTCCGCGGGCATTACGGCCGCATTCCGGTGGTGATCGGCACCAGCGGATTCGGCAAGCACGCGCCCAGCCCACACGACGGCTGGGTCAACCGGCTCCGAGAGCACGTGGAGCCCGCCCAGATCGCCGCGGCCAAAAAGCTGGACAACTGCGAGTGCTTCGAAACGGGCGACTGCCTCATCCCGCACCAAGACCGAACCTCCAACCGCGGCATCCACCACTGGTTCAACAGTGCCCAGACCTACTTCCTGATCGGGGAAGGGTTGGGCAATACGATGGAGTCGTTGTTGGAATGAAAGGCATCGGTCGGACTGGGTACCACCGATCATTTATCGCAGTAGACTCAGATTTGTCGCAATTCAATTGCCCCGGAATTCGCCTGGTACCCCCTTTTTGCCCTCTAAGGTCGACGCATGAGAATCGGTCCGTTTGATCACCCGCAATTGGACCTGATGGTCGTCCTGCACCAGATAGGAGTCGCCGTTGGCTCCGGCTGTGGGCTTCTTCTTGGACTGAAGTATTTTGGCTGGGTTGGTGCCGTGGCAGGAAGTTTCATCGGATTCTTCGTTGGACATGTGATCGGCGCGTTTCCGGACCGGCTGGCGTACCGATCTCTGTTCAACGAGATCGATGGCAGTTCGGACTCCGAATTGAAGGAAATGTTGACGAGAGGTGAGTGGAGATTCGGGCACACCCTGGCGCTGCTCCACCTCGCGGCAAGAGGCCACGACGTTCAGCCCGAACTTCCACGCGTTCTTAGCATGCTGGAGTCCGACTCGAGGCTCACGCGCGTGTATGGTTTAGACGCACTGCGGGTAGTGTATACCGAACTCGCGGTCAAGATACCGGATTACGATCCAAACGAATCAACCGAGATCTGCCGCCACAAGGTCGCCAGACTCCGTGAACGGGAAACCGGGTAGCACGGACACTCTGCGACGCGTGTTCGGCAAGTGTGTCCGTGACAACGGGGCGCCCGGCCGCATCACTGTGGCCGAACGACCAACCGTATTGGCTTGCCCGAGTCGAGGCGAACCGGCAAACCCTCGCTGAGCAACTTGCCGGTGTGGATTTCGGTGGAGCCCGTTTCGACGTTCTCCACCGTGTACCGATGCTGATCGTCCGGCTCGACCGTAAACCACTCGGGCACCGCGTTCATCCGCGGCCAGTCCTGGGTGAAGCCCATGGTGATGCGGTGGCGCGGGACGTCGAACTGAAGCCGGCCCTCGTACGGCCGCTCGGATTTCATCAACACGCAGATCCCTTCCCCGCACGGCGCCGCACCCAATCGAAGCCCCCGGCGCCACGGCCGGGCGATCGTGTTGCGCGTGTGAAGCATGGTGTGGATCAGGACCGTGCGGACCGTGTTGGCCTCGAGCTTGTGCACTCCCCAAAGCCGATCCGGATCGGTATGGTCGACCAGCAGCGTGGCGATCTCGGACACCCTGGACAGGACTTACGTCCTGGACAGGGGATTGCGGCGTTTGCGTCGGAAAAGGAACGGATTTTGATCACGTGGGCAAGATCCGGTTCACGGCAGCCGATTTGGCTAGGATTGCCTGTGAGTCGGGGGGTCGCATATGTGGACTGAGGCCAGATCACCTGGATGGATGCGACGTTCGAATGGTCTGGCCACCGACCGCTTCTCTGGCAACGTGGGCGACCTGGAAGCGACGATCATCCAACACCTTGAGGCCCTCGTTTTCCCCTCGGAAGAGGTGGCCGGCTGGTTTCGGGAGGCATCAGAGGCCGCCTTCGCCGATCGGGAGCGGGTCGAGACTTGCGACTCAAGTGATTCACACAGAGAGTATTGCAGCCGAGAAGAAAGTTCCTGGCAGTCGCTTCGGTTGTAGCCGGCCGTGGGCGAGCGAGGGCATGGACGCCTGAGCGGGGGCGGACTTCAATCCGCACGCGGTCGGTACCTGGGTCGGTTGACGTAACGTTGCATGCCGATCTCCAGCCGCCCCACGCTTCCCGGTCGCAGGTGGACCCGGAAGCGGTTGCCGTGGACCGGCGCGGTGTGCTCCCGGTGGCGAACTTCGGTGAACCGATGTTCGGAGAACGCGCCTGCGCGAAGAACCACGTCTCGCGTGCGGGAGGGATGCAGGTTGACCAGATGCACGCAGACGCCCTGCGGCGTAACCCGATCGACTAGGGCCGCCACGTCGGGCGGCAGTCCGGGACGTCCTCGCTCAGGATCTTCGTAGAACACACGGCAATGCAGCAACCCGCCGTGGTAGATGTGGTTCGGGCCGCCAAGCATCGTTTGCACCAGGCCTTCCAGAACCACCGGGTTGCGCTGCTGCCAATGGTGTAAATCGCGGTCGGCCGGTTCGCTTCGATCGGCACGAATGGCCTCCAGCCGGCGGAGGGTTTCGGCGTAGGTGGCTTTGAGGATTTGCACGGGATAATCCGGGTTTCGGCCCTCGACGAAGGTCAGCCACGCGCCGGCGTGCTCCCAGTCGCCCTTGTGCTTGCTGTAGTTGAGCGTGTCCCGGGCGGCCATCCGAGTGAGCCGCTCCAGCCGCCGGTAGTCCTGCGGATCCTGGGAGATGTACCAGAGATAGACGAGATGGGCGGGCTGAATAGGCCGGTAGTCGTACCATCCGCCGTCACCGTGCCGATGGGGCACCAGCACGCCGCCGTCTTCCGTGCGGGCCTTGCTGGCGACAAGATCGAAGACGGCCCGCGGCAACTCGAGGTATTGCGGATTGCCGCTGACCAGATAGGCATTGCCGGCTCCAATCAACGTGGCTTCCACCTGGTTGAACAGCCCGTGCGGCCATTGCCAGCCGTAGTATCCGCCCCACCACTTGCCGTCGAGCTGCTCGCCGATCTTGCCGCCGGGGCCGACGTTGTCCGGGAGGATGCCGCGATTCTGCCGCGTTCTCTCGATCCACGCCCGGACGTACTCCTCGATCCACCGCCGGTACTTCGCCTCCCCGGTGGCCATGTAGGCGTTGAGCACCAGACTGGTGGCCGTCAGGTTCAGCGGTACGTCGCTGCGCATCATGCGTCGGTTGATGGCGTCGAGGATGGCGGGAAACTTCTCGTCGTCGATCCACGCGCTGCCGTCGGTCGCGTTCGGGATGTCGTCGTAGGGCAAGGGATAGTCGGCCAGTACGGGGCGGTGCGTGACCCAGTCCTCGGCCGTGTTGACGAACCGAGGGCCACGACTGCCGGTGATCGGCGAGCGGATCAGCTTCCGCCGGGGATCGTAATTGGGAGCCGCGGGGTCTTCGCCCAGATACAACCCCGCGAATCGCACGGCGCGCTCGCACCACCTGGCATCCGTCGGATCGGCCAGGCCGAAGAAGTAGAAGTAGGTATAGCTTTCGCCGTGGTGCATCCAGTCGTAGTATCCGTCGAACTCCCGGTAGACCTGGCCATAGGCGGTAAATTGCCGGGTGACGGACTCCCAGAGCTTGCGCGAGAGCCGGTGAATCTCCTCGGGACCGCCCAGGGCATAGTAGAGTGGGAAGTTGTAGAAGCTCTCGTAGCCGTCGTCCGAGCCGTCCATGCCGGGCCAGCGGTCGCGCCAGATCAGCGTGCCGTCATCGCGGGTGTACTTGTCGACGAACTCGACCGCGGCCGGCGCGAGACCGTCGAGCACGTGCCGCTGCAGCATCGCCCATTCGGGCGGCGCGGCGGACACGGTGATCTCGATAGTCGGCAGCAATTTGCCTTCTGCATCAGCAGCCTCGGCTGTATTCTGTCGCGGCGCACTGCAACACACGGTCGCCGCCAGCAGCCCGACGGACCACGCCAACCGCAGTCCCGCTCGATCCGATTGTCTGGCCATGAGCGCGTCTCCATCTTCAGAAATCATGACTGCGGACCTTCCGGTTCCGGTTCAACGGCCGGCTTTCGCGACCACCAGCTTGCCAGCATCGAACCGGAGATGTTCATCCAGGGGCCGAAGATCGCCGGCGCCAAGGCGGCACTGGCACTCTTCAGCGTGTCCATGGCCAGACCGGAGGCCATGCCGCCGTTTTGCAGCCCGACCTCGATGGCCACGGTACGACACGCCGTCTCGCCCAGCCGCGCCGCCCGGGCGCACCAATACCCCAAGACGTAGCCGGCGAAGTTGTGCAGGATGGCCGCAGCGATCAGCGCCGTGCCGACCGCCAACAGCTTCTCCCGCGACTGGGCCGTGATAATGGCGATGATGAAACAGATGCCCGCCATGGAAACCACCGGCAGCACCCGGTCCATCCAGCGTTCCGGCCCGGCCAGCAGCACCGCGACGATCAGCTTGGCCAGGGCCACGACGCCGACCAGGGCGAATCCGATGACGACGCCGCTGCGCAGGGGCGCCAGCCGCCCGAACCGCGTCGCATCGAGATAGAGCGCGGCGGCCGCGACGAGCAGGCAGACGACGGTCAGGAGCGTCAGCCAGCCGGCCCGACTGACCCGCGGCCCCCGGCCGTAGAGGATCCGGTTGGCAATCAGCCCGGCCACGATCGGCACCACGATCATGTTGAGGATGTCCAGCATCATTTTGAAGAAATCGATCTTCATGTATTGCCCGGCCAACGCCTCCATCAGCAGCGGTGTGATCAGCGGGGACATCAGCGTGGAGCAGCAGGTCATGGTGACCGACAGCGACACGTTCCCGCGGGCAAGATAGGTCATCAGGTTCGAGGCGACTCCCCCGGGACACGACCCGACGAGCACCACGCCGGCGGCCACCTCCGGCTCGAAGCCGAAGGCTGCGGCCAGCGCGAGCCCCGCCAGCGGCATCACGCTGAACTGCAACAGCATCCCGATGAAGACGGGCCAGGGCATGGTAAACACGCGGGTGAAATCCCTCACGGCCAGCGTGGTCCCCATGCCGAACATGATGATTTGAATCAGCGGGACAATCAGCGTCTTCAACTCGAAGCCGAACCAGGCGTCGAACGCGGCCGGGTAGTTCATCGACGCGGCGACGAACGCGAACACCCAGGCGGTAAAGGCGATCCGCCGCAGCGCGTCGTACCCGTAGAAACACAACGCCAGCGAGACAAATGTCAGAATCACCACCGGGCCGGTGGCCTGCCCGTATCCGCCGACAACCATCGCGGCCACCACCAGCAGCAAAACCGGAAAGACGTAGAGTTGCTTCTGCAGGATCGAGCGGATCGGGGGCTTCACGGCCAGGGTTTCTCCTCTCGTGACGGACGGGCTCTATCGATGTCTAGGCAACATCATACCGCAGTTTGCGCGGCAGGAGAATCCCTTGCTGCGGGCTCGGGCGAGAGGTTCGCCGGCGCGACGGCGTCCGTTATACTGAGTCCCCAGAATCGCGAAAGCAATCCGTGGGGCATGATGGCCTCGTGCCCGGCACGTTACCGACGTGCCCCACAACGACACCGCAGGAGACCGATCATGAACAGACGCCAATGGCTCCGTGGTCTTGCCCTGGGCGCAGGCGGCACGACTCTGCCGCTGCTGGGCAACGGCTTTTCACTCGCCGCAGCGGCTTCCCCGCCGGCGCCGTCGCGCGGCCTGCCGCCGCTGCGAATCACCGACGTGAAGACGATCCTCACGGCTCCCGCCGGGCTGCGGCTGGCGGTCGTGAAGGTGACGACCAACGAACCGGGCCTCTACGGCCTCGGGTGCGCCACCTTCACGCAGCGGATCCGCACCGTCGAAACCGCCGTGGACCGATATCTCAAGCCGTTCCTGCTGGGCAAGGACCCGATGCGGATTGAAGACATCTGGCAGTCGTCGTTCGTCAGCTCGTACTGGCGCAACGGGCCCGTGCTCGGCAATGCCATAAGCGGCGTTGATATCGCCCTCTGGGATATCCTCGGAAAGCGGACCGGGCTGCCGCTATATCAGCTTCTGGGCGGCAAGTGTCGCGACGCCGTGGACACTTATCGACACGCCAGCGGCGGCAGCTTCGAGGGCGTCGAGCGTCAGGTCGAGTCCTACTTGAGCCAGGGCTACCGGCACGTTCGCGTTCACGTGGCCCTGCCCGAGGTGGCGGCGTACGGTGCGGCCGATCGCACACCCCGCGTTGAGGACCCCGACAACCGCCGCACGCGGCGCTGGGAGCCGAAGCCCTACGTCCGCATCATCCCGCGGCTGTTCGAGCATCTCCGCGGCAAATTCGGCGACAAGGTCGAGTTGCTGCACGACGTCCACGAGCGCGTCCCGCCCATTCTGGCTATCCAGCTTGCCAAGGACCTGGAGCCCTATCATCCGTTCTTCCTCGAAGACCCGTTCAGCCCAGAGGACATCGGTTATTTCAAACACCTCCGCGGGCAGACCAGCACGCCGATCGCCATGGGCGAGTTGTTCAACAATCCGAACGAATGGGTCGATCTGATCTCTGGCCGGCTGATCGACTTTATCCGCATCCACATCTCGCAGATCGGCGGGCTGACGATGGCGCGGAAGGTGGCGGCGCTGTGCGAGTTTTTTGCGGTCCGCACGGCGTGGCACGGCCCGGGCGACGTCTCGCCGGTAGGCCACGCCGCCAACGTGCATCTCGATCTGGCGGTACCTAACTTCGGCATCCAGGAGGCGCGTGATTTTACCCAGGCCGAGCGGGACGTGTTTCCCGGCTGCCCTGAATTGCACCGCGGTTACTACACGGTCAGTGATCGGCCGGGACTGGGAATCGAGTTGGACGAGAAGCTGGCGGCCAGGTTCCCCGTCACGGACGATCCGCCGTTCGACTATTTCTGGGGCAACCTCCGCCGCCGTGACGGCACCGTAGCCAAACCTTGAGGTTCTCCGCCGGTATGCATCACCGGCCCTGGAGACAGACGATGGCACCGTCTTGAGTCACCATGTACAAGCGGCCGGCGACGGCGATCCGGCCGTCGAAGCTGGGCCACTTCCCACCACGTGTTCCTGGATATTCTGCAGGGAGAAGAACTGGAGAACGCCCAAAGGGCCCTTGCGGACGTCGCTGAACTGGAGCGGCGGAGGTCCCGGATTCAGTCCAATCTGCGCAGTATCCGCCGGAATCCGGACGATCAACGTTCGCGGGGACGACTGTGGGCGGACTGGACGCAACAGGAACGAGACGCCGAAATCGAGCGGATGCTTGCCGAACTGGACGACATCAACGCGAAGCTGGAATCGCCGGAAGGCGGAAAATGGGCGACGGCAGCCTGTCGATCGGCTGGGATCCCGTGGGCGGGATCGTCTACGCGTCACCACTGAATGGTTCCTTGTACAGGATCCGGTATAATGTCGCAGAGTCGAATTGATCTCCCGACGATCGAAAACTGAGATAGGCGAGTGTGATTCGCAGCCGTGTCTGTAAACGGGAAAGTGAGGGTGGCGTCATGACCTGCTGGCAACTGATACTACCCGTCGTTTGCCTTCTTTCGGCCGCTTCTGCCTGCAGCGCCGAGCACCTGGTCGAATTACCGAAGGGCATTCCGGTTTTCCAGGATGTCGACGTTGTTGTCGTGGGTGGCTCCAGCGGCGCGGTCCAATGCGCGTGTGCGGCGGCCGAGCACGGCTCCAGCGTATTCTTGCTCGCACCGCGGCCTTACCTGGGTACCGACATGTGCGCCACGCTGCGGTTGTGGTTGGAGAAAGGTGAGCAGCCCACATCCAAGTTGGCGGTTGCATGCTTCGGTGACTCTCCGGTCACCACGCCTTACACGGTCAAAGCAGCGATGGATCGCGCCTTACTTGAGGCCGGCGTCTCTTACCTCACCGGGTGTTATGCGACGGATGTCCTGCGCGACGGTGACGGTCAGGTTGCGGGCGTGGTCATGGCCAACCGCAGCGGCCGGCAGGCCGTCTTGGCGAAGGTGGTCGTAGATGCAACCGATCGGTCGGTCGTGGCACGACTGGCCGGCGCGAAGTTCCGTCCGTACTCAGCGGGAATCCAGAGGTTCAGACGCGTGGTCGCCGGCGGCCCGATGCGAACGGGTGGTCAAGTGTCGGGTGAGAAGAAGGAGTTTACGTTTGACTGCGTGGCTGCCGCAGCGGCGCACCGCCTGCAGGTGTATGAATACACGCTTCGCCTTGATCTGCGGGGGAACGACGTAAGCTCGTTCATGCGTGCGGAGAATCACGCTCGCGAACTGACGTATACGGCCGAATCGGAAATGGCCTCTGAGATGCTGTTCTACTTGCCGCGCGACAGCATCGTGGGCGAAGAACGCCTGAATTCTTGGCCCGGGGCAGAAAAGGCGGTACTTCAACCGTTTCGTGCGGCGGGAGTCAATCGCCTTTACGTTCTGAACCCGCATGCAGACCTTGCGGACTCGGCAAAGGCGAAGTTCCTGCGACCGCTGCAGTACATGGCAATGGGAGCCCGCATTGGACGATCAGCTTCCGCCGAGGCCGCTGAGATTCCGGCTCCCGATGAAGTGAACCTTCCCGAAACGGTCTCCGGTGGCAGGGAATCGTTGCACATCGGCGAGGTTTTGGGGGGCGCCAGGACCGCTGGATTGAAGGCCGTTCGC
>Ga0180438_10009733_pt1 | contig 11911 bp, 8 predicted proteins | sample SS_ome_12_FD_132455 | JGI IMG/M metagenome (GOLD analysis project Ga0180438, IMG submission 132455) | Hypersaline lake sediment archaeal communities from the Salton Sea, California, USA - SS_3_D_2 metaG | ecosystem: Environmental > Aquatic > Non-marine Saline and Alkaline > Hypersaline >...
GTGTTGCCGTGTGACAGGATGGCGTTGACGATTTGCTCGGAGTATCCTTTCTCCCGCAGAATGCGACCGCCAGCGTGGGGGTGTTCATCGGGGAATTGGTCGTATTCAAAATCGTGTACCAGGCCGATAGCGCCCCACAGCTCTTCGTCCTCGTCGAAACGGTGGGCGTAGGCGCGCATTGCCGCCTCGACGGCCAGCATATGGCGGATGTGATTCTCTGAGCTGCCGTATTCCTGGATCAAGGCCCAGGCATCTTCTCGCGTGATCGTGTCTTTCATATTGTCTCCCTTGGGTGTGTCGATATGATCCGTATTGTACCAACCCCTCGCTTAAAGGGCAAATCGTCGGCTGCCGGCGGATCTATTTCACGGCGGGGGCAGACTCTCCCAAGCGCCTGACCGACACCTGGACGGCTTTCGATCATAGGGTTCGCAGATCTACAATTGGCTTGAGGATGCGCGATGTGTTATAATAGAACTGCTATGGAGGTACCCGTAGGGGACGGTTCTCACGTAGCCATCAATGCACACCTCCTTTCAGGGCGGGCCGGGTATCGCAGCGCTGGTGTACATCGGTACATCCATCATCTACTACGGCATCTTGGGCAAGCGGACGATCGGCTGCGTTACACCGTGTTGTTGGGCGAGGGTGTGCTTCCCCCGAGCGTGAAGCTCCCGTCAGTCCGGTCAAGCTGGCCTACGGGGCGGGCGGCGGTGCGGGTGGCTTGGGAGCAACTGGTGCAACCGTGGGTGTTGCGCAGGGTCGAGGCGGACCTGGTGCATGGGCCTGTGTTCGTCGCGCCCTTGTTGGCGCATTGTCCAACCGTCGTCACGATCCACGACTTGAGCTTCATCCGTTTCCCCGCCCTGTTTCGTCCTGCTAAACGCCTTTACCTGACAGCCCTGACGCGGCTTTCGGCGCGCCGTGCCCGGCGGCTCATCGCCGTCTCAGATCACGCGGCGGCCGAGAGTACACGCTTGTTAGGTGTTCCACGGGAACGGATTGACGTCGTATACCATGGCGTGGACTCAATTTTTCGCCGGTTGCCGCCCGATGAGGTTGCGAGCTTCCGCCAGCGCCGAGGGCTGCCGGAGCGGTTTGTGCTCTTCGTCGGCACGCTGGAACCGCGGAAGAACCTGGTGCGCCTCGTGGAAGCCTTTGCCCGCATCCGCGATGGCCGGACCCGGCTTATCCTGGCGGGCGGGAAAGGCTGGTTGTACGATGAATTGTTTGCCAGGGTGGAAGCTTTGGGCCTACGCGAAGAAGTGGTCTTCCCGGGCTACGTGATGGGCAGCGAACTACCCCTGTGGTACAACGCTGCGACTGTTTTCGTCTATCCCTCAATGTACGAAGGGTTTGGGCTGCCTGTGTTGGAGTCGCAGGCCAGTGGCACGCCGGTGTTGACCTCCAATACATCCTCTCTACCGGAGGCGGCTGGCGATGGTGCCTTGATGGTGGATCCGTACGACGTGAATGCGCTGGCAGATGGACTGAACCAGTTGCTGGTCGATAAATCGCTGCGGCGCCAGTTGCGGGAGCGTGGCCTGGCCCACGCCAGGCGATTTTCCTGGTTGCATACAGCGCAGGAAACGGCGGGCGTCTACCGGCGTGCCCTGGGCGAAGGAGAGCAAACGTGAAAACGCGCCGTTATGCCCCCTGGTGGGTTGTTGTCTGGGACACATTGCTCATTGGCGCCAGCATATTTCTGGGTTATTGGATGCGCTATGAACTCCAATGGTTCCGCGACATCAGCTACTATCATCCGCCGTCTGCATACGTTCCTTTTGCCTTTCTTTTCACCGCGCTGATGCTGGTAGCTTTTCAAATCGACCAGGTCTACCGGAACTGGCGCAGGCGCGCGTGGCTGGATCAGGTCTATCGTATCATCAATGCTGGGGCAAAATCTGTGGTCGTGATGCTGGCCGTCACCTTCGTCTTCCAGCCTCGCGATTACTCGCGCCTGTTGCTCATCGAAGCCGGTGGCATCGCCATCCTGTTGCTGGCTGTTTTCCGAATCGTGCAGGACAGGATCACGGGCTGGCTGCGCGCTCGTGGTATCGATGTGTCGCGCGTTATCATCGTTGGCGCTGGCGAGGTCGGGCGTACCGTAATGCGCACCGTCGTGGCACAGCCCGATCTGGGGTATCATATCGTCGGCTTTGTGGACGACAACCCTGAGAAAGGTGAGATTGACATTGGTCGCTTCAAGGCGCTGGGTTCTTCGAACAACCTGGCCCGGCTGATTGAGAGCGAGGCTGTGGACGAGGTCATCATCACGCTGCCCTGGATGTATCATCGCAAGATTATGGGCATCGTGCGCGAGTGTCAACGGCGGCAGGTGAGCGCCCGTATCGTGCCAGACTTGTTCCAGATGAGCCTCAGCAAAGTGGACGTAGATGACATCGGTGGTGTGCCGCTGATTGGCGTGCGGGAGGTGGGGTTCGATCGAGGTTCACTGCTGGTCAAGCGAGGCATGGACATCCTGGGCGCAGTGCTGGGTTTGACGCTCGGCGCTCCTCTCCTGTTGCTGATTGGGCTGGTTATCCGGATCGACTCCCCTGGCTCGACATTCTTTCGCCAGACCCGCGTGGGAGTTGGTGGAAAGCTGTTTGAGATCTACAAATTCCGCTCGATGCGTCAGGGGGCCGAGGCTGAGCTGGAGCAGCTACGTGATTTGAATGAGGCCGATGGTCCTCTTTTCAAAATCCAGGACGACCCACGCTTGACGCGCGTGGGCCGTTTTCTGCGGCGCACCAGCCTGGACGAGCTGCCGCAGTTGTGGAACGTGTTGCGCGGGGAAATGAGCCTGGTAGGCCCTCGGCCACCTCTGCCTGCTGAGGTAAGTTGCTACGTGGAGTGGCACAAGAGGCGGCTGGAGGTACGGCCGGGGATGACAGGTCTGCCACAAGTCAGGGGGCGTAGCCTGCTTAGCTTCGATGAGATGGTACTGCTCGATATCTATTACATTGAGAACTGGTCTCTGTGGCTCGATCTCAAGATTTTGTTGCGTACGATCCCGCACGTGCTGCGGGGAGACGGAGCTTATTAGCGACCTCGGCGTGCGCTGGGTGGATTCTCTCGTGAAGCCTAGCGTGAAGCTCGATAGTCCAGTTGTGTCCTGGACCTCGGCTTGCGTGTCATCGGAATGGCCCTTTGAAAGGGATGGCGGGCAATGTGCTGGGTATCGGCGCTCAATGCGTACGCTGTAGACTATTTCCTTGGCCGTTGCCATGCTTCGAGGAGCTGTTTGGTTTCTCGGTACAGTTCCAGGTCGGCATTTAGCCAAGTCGTTACCTCTCTCTTTGTTGGGCGTTGGCCATCCCACGTCCAGCTTGTGGCTAGGTTGGCCACCAGGTCCAGGAATCGTCCTCGCCAGGGTTCTTCGAGCGAGAACAGGGCTTCGGTGAGTGATTTGGCCTTGCCTCCCATTCCAGTCCATCCCTCCTTGACGAAAGCCAGTAGGAGTGAAGGCCACCCGGGCGTGATCTCCCGCTGCATTTCAAAGGTCCTATCATTCTTCACTGGCATAAGTTACCTCATGACCATATGTGACAAAGGAAACTCCCTGTGCTTGAGACGAGGGAATGTAAACAGACCATCGGTGGCTGCCATGCAATGGCATCCACCTTGCTTAGAAGTTGCTCAAAAACAACTTCCCGGTTTGTCCGTCAACAACGCGCCCAGAGTGCCGCGTCATCGGAATGACGCCTCTAGAGAGTTATGGCACGGCACACAGTGCCGCGTTCGTGATGAGCAAAACCTGATATGGTCTTTGTATCCACTCGTAGGTTGCCCTGGGTCAGGTTCAACCAGCTAATTCGAGTGTTCCTTTGATGGTGCTGCTATGCTATGCTCCAGTTACCTCTGGGGGACAAAGTGCCCCAGCGAAGGCCTCCAGTGTATCTGCTTTGACCGCCAGCACAGCCTGTCGCTCCGCTTCCGTAAGGCTGAGTGTGTCCAGCACCTCGCGGCGCTGGCCGTTCAACAGGCGCTTGCGAAAAGCCGAATCTGTGAGGGCCGTCCAGATCAACTCGTCGATCTTGCGCGTAGGCATCGTCCGTCGTCTCCTTACGCTCCGCTGCCACCACCTGCGAACGGGGAAGCCAACAGGCCGTGTAGACCGTCCATTGTATCCTCCACAGGAACCACTTGACTGGGGGCCGCCGGGCCTGCGGCCAGTGCCAGCAAGAGCATCACGGTTGTCAGTATCAAGGCCAACTTGCTACGTTTTTTCTGCATTGGTGATTACCTCCAGCATCGTTTGATTTGATACTACGATACCATGGACCTATAAACAAACTTCTTAACAGAGGCACAAAAAAAAGGCTGCTCGGTAGCAGCCTCAACAGGTTCGATACGGACTATGGATTTCTGTCTGGTGGAATCTCTCAGTCGGGACTCTTGCCTGCGATTTGCTCGTACAGCCTCTGCGTTTCAGCAGAAGGCTCGAGCCCCAACTCCTTTTTGAGAACTCTCCGGCAGGCGTAATATTGGGCCAGCGCTTCCGCACGCCGGCCGGCCTTATTGTAGCATTCCATAATGCGTCGGTGGACATCCTCCCGCAGTTCTTCTGCCTCCAGAGCCCGCCGGTACCAGGTGATCGCTTGCTCGAACTCCCGCCGCACTTCATAGCACCGCCCTATTCCGATCAGTGCCTTGATGTACATCTCCCGAAGCGATTCCCGCTTGGGCACGCACCACACTCGCTCCACCTCGGGGAGAAAATCTCCCTGATAGAGCGCCACTGCGCGCTGCCAAAGATCCTCCGTCTGCCAATCGTTTGATGGTAGGAGCTGTGCCCGCTCCACCAACGACTCAAATTCCTCGATATCGAACCAGTAATCAACGTCCCCCAGACAGTATCGGCCTCCCTCAAGTACAATCACATCGGCGCCTACAGCGCGGCGTATTCGATGGATCGTCGTGTGGAAACTGTTTCTCATTTTCTTCAACGGCAGTTCAGGCCAGAACACGACCCCGATTGCGTCCCGTTCTACAGGTCCGTGGAGCAGGATGTAGAAGAACAATTCCTTCGCCATTGCCGCTTGCCACTCGGATGAGGCAACCGGATGGCCGTCGCAGACAACGCGTCCCTCGCCGAGGGCGTAGATCTCCAGGTGATCTGTTTCCTCTTCTTCTGACAGCCCTCCCTGCAAGATCTCTTTCCTGAAAGCTCTCAACTTCAGTACTCGCTCAGCCACCTCACTGGTGCTCGCTATGCCTTCGGCGACACCCAGGCTTAGGAGGTCCTCAGCGCGTTGACCCTCTGCGACTGCAAACTGGAGGGTACCGATTTCCTCCGCCAGATCCAGCGCTCTGCGCAGCTCCACCACCGCCTGCGATTGGTTTCCTGCCAGCAGGTGGGCCTCGGCCAGCAGAAACCGGCCCCGGGCCAGCTCGCGCTTGGCGCGCCGCTGTTCCAGAAAACCGGTCCCCTGGGTGAGGAGATGGAGACCTTTTTCGACTTCACCGCTTTGGGCCAGTGTGATTCCCTCGGCTACCGGCAGTAGCCCTTGGGTTTCGAATTCCAGTCCCTTTTCCTCAGCCAACTGTCGGGCATGCTCAATCAGTGTATGCGCCCGCTCGTGGTCCCCTTGCCAGCGGACCATATCTGCCCGCGCCGTCAGGACGTATACCGCCAGGCTTGGCTGGTTCTCCTGTGCGATCTGCCAGCCGGTACGATACATTGGTTCCGCACGATCGTAGGCTCCGACGTCCCGGTAGACGTCAGCCATTCCGACCGAGATGTAGGCCTGGAACCGTCGATCGCCACCGCGTCGCGCGGCAGCCAGTCCCTCTTCGTATAGGACCAGTGCTTTCTGATATTCCCCCCGGTAATGGTGGAGACATCCCAGGTTGTTAAGCACTCCTGCCAGCAGGGTGGGGGCACCCAACCGCCGTCCAATGGCCAGTGCTTCGTTGAGACACGTTGCTGCGTCATCGTAAGAGCCTTGAGCGGTAAATGCCAGTGTCAAATCTTGCAGCAGGTTGACGACGTTGTAGGTGCTCTCCACCTGCCGGTAGAGTGCCAACGCTCCTTGCAGTTTGCCGATTCCCTCGGCGAAACGACCTAGTCCCACCAAGGCTCGTCCGATAAGCCGTTGCGCGTGCGCTCGCCCGGTGATATCTTCCGGGTGGAGCATATCCATCGCGGCCTGCGCTTCCGTAATCACATCCTCATAGCGGCCTTCGAACAGACCCAACAGGGCACGCTGGTTGTGCACCTCCGCCAGGCGAGTTGTCTCTCCCCGGGCGGCGAATCCCGCCTCGGCGTGAGCAAGTGCCTGCCGGGCATGCTCGTAGTCAAGACGATCTGTCAGTGCCTTGCTGTGATAGAGTGAAAGCCAGGGGGCTTGGACGCTCATGTCCTCGGGCAGTTCTTCTGCCCAATGGCTGATTGTCTCCACACGCCCCCGTGTGAACCATTCCAGCGCCACGCGCTCCATCAGCTTGGTCGCTTCTGGATAGGCTTCTGCAGTCAGATAGTGGTATACCGCTTCTTCGACGTCGTTGTCTTTCTCGAAGTGCTCTGCTGCGCGCAGGTGTAGTCTGGCAAAATGGTCCGGATCACGCCGGCGTAGTTGTTCGTGCAGGAAGTCTCGGAACAGATTGTGGTAGCGATAGGTGGCTGCTCCGCCCCTTCCGAATCGAGTCACGAAGAGATTGCGCCGTTCCAGCTCGGTCAGCAAGGAGCGAGGTTCCTGGACGTGGAGGATCTGATGGCATAGCCGCGATGACATCTCGCGCAACACGACCGATGTGTGCAGAAAGTGTTGGATGTCCGGGGGCTGTCGGTTTAGTACCTCCCTTGCCAGATAGGCGTACGTCTCGGTAGTAGCCCGCCCGGTATCGAGCAGGGTTGCCCTGGCGCCCTCGCGCAGCAAGTCGGTCAGGAGCAAGACTCCAGTGATCCAGCCTTCGGATTTGGTGGCTATCGTGTGTGCTTCGCTCTCGGATATCTCGACGTGTGATGATTCCAGGAGTTCCTGGATCTCCTGGGGGGTGAAGCACAAATCCTGGGCTGCCAGGCCGACGAGTTGGCGTTTGGCAACCAGGTGCGTGACTGGAACTTCTGGCAGCACGCGGCTCACCAGCATCAGGTGACAATTGAAGGGGAGAACCTCAATCAGGCGGTGGACGAAGGTGCGGATGCCCAGTGCACCTTCTAGTGCATCATAGTTATCTACCATGACGACCAACGGATCGTCAACGTCGATCATCTCGTTGACCAACGTGCCTACGATACCGGTCGGCTCGTAGAAAATGTCACTGGACAGTGATGCCAGCGCTGCCTGCGTGCGCTTGCCAAAGTCCGGGAAACGCTCGCGGATGGCCGCCACCAGGTATTCGGTGAACACGACCATGTCGCGGTCGCGTTCGTCGGCGGTGTACCAACACACGGGCGTAGGGCTGTGGCGGGCGAAGTCTACCATCGCCGACGTCTTGCCGTAGCCGGCGGGGGCGTAGACCAGTGTCAGTCTGCAACTGAGGCCTTGCTCGATAGCCTGGCACACCCGTGGTCTGTGTAGCAAGCCAGCAGGGCTGGGTACCAACAGTTTAGAACGGACGAGCGTGTGTTTGGGGGCGGGCAAGTTCTCAAAGGCTCCTATGGCTGCGGTCTCCGCATTTGCGTGACACGAAAGTATCCAGAAACGAATACTCCTGAAGTATACCCTTACAGCTCCAAAGGAGCAAGCAGCCACGGTCAAATAAAAACCCCTTCCCCCCAAGCTGGGGGGAAGGGGAGGCAGCGAGATGGTCTTGATCCTATGTTCCGAGCTTTTTCTTCAGCGCTAGACCGAGCCTGCGGATGCCTTCGACGATGATGTCGGGCGGGCAGAAGGAGAAGTTGAGGCGCATAGCGTTGTACCCGCCATCCTGGTTCGGGTAGAAATTGATGCCGGGTACGTAGGCAACTTTTTCCTGTAGCGCGTCTTCGAGCAATTCCGTCGTGTCGATCGATTCTGGCGCACGTGCCCACAGGAACAGTCCGCCCTGTGGGTGGGTCCAACTGCAGCCTTCTGGCCAGAACTCAACCAGTGCGTCAAGCATCGTGTCCCGACGCTCTTTGTAGACCTGGCGCAGTTTCTTGACGTGCGGCTTGAGGATCCCGCGCTGGCAGATGTCGTTGGCGATGTATTGGACGAAGGTGCCCGTGTGCAGGTCTGCTCCCTGCTTGGCCAGCACGAAGCGTTGCAGCAATACCTCCGGGCAGACGATCCAACCCAGCCGCAGCCCCGGGCTCAGCGTCTTGGAGAAAGTGCCCAGATAGATGGTCCGCTCGGGGATCAGGGTACAGATGGGGATGATGTCCTCACCCTCGTAGCGCAACTGTCCATAAGGGTCGTCTTCTACCACAGGAATATCCAGTTTCGTAGCAATATCCGCCAGCCGCTTGCGTCGCTCCAAAGTGAGCGTTGTGCCCGCAGGGTTATGGAAGTTGGGCAGGACGTAGATGAACTTGGGCGGATATCCGGTTTCGTCCAGTACCTTTGCATATGCCTCTTCGATTTCGTCGACGACCATGCCATCATCGTCGAGACGGACCGTTTGGTAGCGGGCCTGGTACGCGTTCCACGCCTGGATCGCGCCCAGGTACGTGGGGCAGCCAGTGATCACGTAGTCTCCCGGGTTGATGAAGAGTTCGCCCACCAGGTCCAGCGCTTGCTGGGAACCGTTGGTGAGCAAGACGTTGTCCGGCACGGCCGGGACGCCGTATTTGTGCATGGTGGTCGCCAGGTATTCCTTGAGCGGCGAGTACCCTTCGGTCGCGCTGTACTGCATTGCCTGGGCGCCTTTCTCTCGGCAGATGTGCCGGCAGGCTTCCTCGACCTCACGCATGGGGAAGAACTCTGGAGCTGGCATGCCGCCAGCCAGGGAGATCACGTCCGGTAGTTGGGTGTATTTGAGCAGTTCCCGGATGGCGGAGCACTTCATCTCCTCTGTACGCTCGGCCAGGTGTGGCGACCAGTCTAGCACTGGTATTTCGCGGCCAAGATCGAGATTCGGTTCCATAGACTACCTCCTGATCATGGTTTCTCGGGCGAGGCCCGGTTGCAAAAAATGGATTTGCTGCTTGCCAATACCTCCCGCAGGGTTCGTTTGCCTGCACGCTACCTGAACGGTTCCGTGCGGTGCGTATCCTGCGGGTCAATCACTCCGCGAAGCCATTCTCCTCTTTGACCGTGGCACGTGGGTTTCGGGTGCATCCTATCGGTGAGATAGTGCGGCCCCGCACCGATACGACGGGCGGGGCCGTGATGTGTGGGGGTAGCAAGTAACCCGACATAACTCGCGACCTGACGATTCTCTGCCAAAGAACGTCGCCAACGAGGGACAGGCGAGCAATGCACGTAGGTATACTTTCTTCAGTCGTGTACTGTTTTGCTAAGCGAGCCATGTCACTTGGACTATGGTCTGTCCTAGCCTCGGCCGTGTATTTATTCTAGCATCAGATGGGTAGGAGGTCAAATGGAGAAGGTCATAGATGAGGGGGGAGATATGTCACGGTTGATGGGCGACTAACGCCACTTGACTATCCGATGCCCTTGCGGTATCCTTAGAAAGATTGCGTATTCAAGAATGCATAAGGAAGGAGGTTATTAGTGTATAAGATTTTGCAGAAGGAAGTTCTCAGCGATGTCAACAAGTTGATGGTTGTCTCCGCACCGGCGGTGGCACGCAAAGCGCGGGCCGGCCAGTTCGTCATCGTGCGGGTCGACGAGCACGGCGAGCGCATACCGCTCACCATCGCCGACTATGACCGGGAGGCAGGTACAATCACGATTATCTTCCAGGAAGTCGGTAAGACAACAATGCACCTGGGTACGCTGGAGCCAGGCGATGGGTTAGCTACCTTCGTGGGGCCTCTGGGCCATCCAACCGAGGTTGAGGACTACGGGACTGTTGTGTGTGTGGGAGGCGGGGTCGGCATCGCGCCGCTCTATCCGATCACGCGGGCTCTCAAAGAGGCCGGCAACACGGTCATCTCGATCATCGGCGCACGTACCCAGGAGTTGCTCTTCTGGGAGGACGAAATGCGGGCGGTCAGCGATGAACTGATCGTCTGCACCGACGATGGCTCATATGGCCGCAAGGCACTGGTCACCGAGCCGCTCAAGGAGATACTGGAGGCGCGCGGTGGGGACATCTCGCGCGTGTGGGCGATCGGGCCGGCCATTATGATGAAGTTTGTCGCGCTGACGACCAAGCCGTACAAGGTGCCGACGATCGTCAGCCTGAACACGATTATGATTGACGGAACCGGTATGTGTGGTGGTTGTCGGGTTTTGCTGGAGGATGGTGCCCAGTTCGTGTGCGTCGACGGCCCGGAATTCGACGGCCACAAGGTAGACTGGGACAATCTGCTGGCCCGCCAGGCTTTCTACAGGGAAGAGGAGCGGCTGGCGATTGAGCAATGGCAGCACAAGTGTCACCTGGAGGGTGTGCTGGACGAGGGAGGTGCCTAAGTGTCTGATCTCACACCACGCGATCGTATGCAGATTCCACGGCAGGAGATGCCGACCCAGGACCCCGACGTCCGCGGGGGCAACTTCGATGAGGTCGCGTTGGGCTTCACAGAGGAGCTGGTCCGGCAAGAGGCGGAGCGCTGCCTCCAGTGCGCCCGGCCCAAGTGCGTCGATGGATGTCCCGTCGGTGTCCTTATCCCCGACTTCATCCTCGCGCTGCGGGAGGGGGATATGATCGGGGCTGTGAAGGCGATGAAGGTGAAGAACAGCCTCCCCGCGATCTGCGGCCGTGTCTGTCCCCAGGAAGTCCAGTGTGAGGCCACGTGTGTCCTGGCCAAGAAAGGGGATCCGGTCGCAATCGGGCGGCTGGAGCGGTTTGTCGGAGACTACGAGCTGGCACAGCGGACTTGCCCGCTGGAGCGCAGTGAGGAGACCGGCAAGCGGGTCGCTGTCATCGGCACCGGTCCGGCGGGTCTGACCTGCGCGGTGGACGTCGCACGCGAGGGGCACGAGGTCGCGATGTTCGAATCGCTCCACAGTCCCGGTGGCGTGCTGGTATATGGCATTCCCGAATTCCGTTTGCCCAAGGCGGTGGTCCACAGCGAGATTGACTACGCAGCGGAGTGCCTGGGGATCCAGATCCATACCGATCAGGTCATTGGCCGTATCCTCACCTTAGACGAGCTTCTGGAGGAGTACGACGCTATCTTCATGGGAACTGGAGCAGGTCTGCCTTCTTTCCTGCGTATCCCTGGGATCAACTACAACGGTGTTATGTCGGCCAACGAGTTTCTCACCCGGGTCAATCTGATGAAAGGCTACCGTTTCCCCGAGTACGACACGCCGGTCAAGGTGGGGAAGAGGGTGGCCGTGATCGGTGCGGGCAACGTCGCGATGGACTCTGCCCGTTGTAGCCTGCGCCTGCAGACCGTCCAGGCTGGCGATTCCGACGACGGCGGCGAGGTGCACATCGTGTATCGCCGCTCCCGCCAGGAGGTCCCGGCGCGGGCCGAGGAGTTCCATCACGCCGAGGAGGAGGGCGTGATCTTCGACTTCCTGACCAACCCGGTGGAGATTTTCGGGGATGATAAAGGCTGCGTGCGTGGTATGCGCTGCATCCGCATGGAACTGGGCGAGCCGGATGATTCTGGCCGGCGACGCCCGATGCCCATCGAGGGATCCGAGTTTGAGATGGACGTGGATACGGTCATCATGGCCCTGGGGACCAGCCCCAACCCGCTGGTCTTCGTCGACGCCGATGGGCTGGAACGCAAGAAGTGGGGTACCGTGGTCGCCGGCGAAGAAACCGGACGGACGACCATGTCGCGGGTGTGGGCCGGCGGCGATGTGGTCACGGGCGGCGCGACGGTCATCCTCGCCATGGGCGCGGGCAGGGTGGCCGCCCGGTCGATCCACGAGTTCCTCAAAATGCAGCACGGGCA
>Ga0180438_10009737_pt1 | contig 11907 bp, 7 predicted proteins | sample SS_ome_12_FD_132455 | JGI IMG/M metagenome (GOLD analysis project Ga0180438, IMG submission 132455) | Hypersaline lake sediment archaeal communities from the Salton Sea, California, USA - SS_3_D_2 metaG | ecosystem: Environmental > Aquatic > Non-marine Saline and Alkaline > Hypersaline >...
CGCGCCGCATGCTTCAGGATCATGGTGTTGACTTCGAGGTCCACGTCGCCGGCCATGAACTGAGTAAAGAGAACTGTGCCAGCTGAAACCAACGATTCGGCAACGCCTAGGGCCAGACCCAGCAGCAGCCATGGCACCAGTGCGCCGATACCCGCTCCAGCGTTGGCTGCGGCTTCCACAGCACGGTTGATGAACTCGCGCATCACTAGGGCTGACGCAGCGGGCAGTAGGCCTCCGGCTACGGTCGTCAACGCCAGACCCACAACGATGGCAGCGTGGGTGTCCCAAGCCATGTTCAAGGCCCAGCGACCATTATCGATCAACTGTGCCAGATTCTCTAGGGATAGGCGCGCAGCGCGCGTGTGGATGCTCTTGCTCGGATCTTCAGAGCGTGGTGGCATACAGAGTTTCTTGCCCTCAGTTCTCTATGTAGTCTTCGCAGGCCAGTGCATGAGGTCCTCCGCGGACATGACCAGCCCGCTGTCCGCTTCGTACGACGCACTGACGTCCGCACATGTCACTCCGACCTGCAACAACGTCGCCATCTGGTCCAACGCTCAGTGCCAAAGCCACGACGTGCCACACGCACGCCGCGCCCCCAGCACCGCTAGCCCTACTCATCGCATCCGCCTGGGCGACCTGGAAAAAGCCCCGTTTTGTCAGCCAACTCGTCACTCAACATGGCTCTAGCCAAGTCTCTAGATGTCCCCATGTCTCTCAGACATCCACGGAAGACCGCTGCCGCTGCCTCCTTCGAGGCCCTCAGCTGTGAGGTCAATTCACGGTCTGGATCTAGTATCAGGTTTTCAGGCCTATCGACTCCCAGTCCTCGGAGCAGTCTCAGGGCAACCTCGAGATCGGTCAGGTGCTCGCTTGCTGTTTCAAGGAAGTAGGAGACCTGATACAGAGTCCCAAGCTTCTCAGGAGCGTCAATGTCCGGCGGGATCAGGAGCACACCCTGTCCTCTGGAGAGGGCCGGTGCAATGGCCACCCTCGTGTTTCTCGTGGTTTTCAGCACGATAGCATCAGCTTCGGCCATCAATCGAGCGTGTTCGCTCTCCGGGACCACCCCTAGGGTTGCCAGGTTGTGCGGTGGTGCCCCGCCCAGGATTGTTGCCACCGAATGAGAGTCTGTTCCATTGCCGGCCAAGGTTACTCTCATCTGGCGATTGCCGGCAGCCATAGCAGCTACACTGCTGACAATCTGGTGGATGCCAGAATGACTGGACATGCCCAGGGTGACGAAAACCGACCTCACGTCTTGGGCTTCAGGCTCATTGCTGGCGGCGATCTCCGGAATGACAAAAACTCCATGTTGACGGATGAGTTCCCTCGCGTTCCGGTCTAGCAGATCGGTTCGCAGAGCACTTGCTGGAAATGCTGACATGTACAAGGTGGCGGCTCTTGCTGGCAGCGCGTGCCTTACGCAAATGTCAGACACAAAAGCCTGAGCCAGCATTTTGTGTCTCATGAACTCAAGCCCGTCAGCGATCCGCAGTCCAGGAAACCTCTGCTTGGCTTTCTTCACCAGGCCACTTCTAGCTGCGAGTAGCCGGGCCTGGATCCTCTCAGGTACATGGTCGAGCGGATCAAGGATCAGGTAAGCAAGTTGAAAAAAGCGAACGTCACCTCGGACTAGCTCTCTGTTCCCTATCATCCAGTCGCATAGCACTCTGAAAAGAGCCGGACCTTCGTGTCTGGCATCATTGGTCCAAAGGACTTGGCACCCAAGCAGGACTGCTGCCATTGCTATGGCCAGAATGTGCCGGTTGAGGGCGGCACTTAGCACAACCGTCTGAAAGAAGCGCCCAGCTTCCGGATCCATGGGGAACTCGAGGCGATCGTCAAGACAGTAGCCTGGTTCGAACAGTTGTCGCCAGGGAAGGGCGGTGCCTTGTCTAAGCTCTGTTGCACAGAGCTTCACGTTGTCAGTGTTGGGAACAACAAAGGCCAGTCCCGGTCGACCAGTTTCGAGAGAGAGCACTTTGTTCAGGCCAACCATGCGAAGGGTATGTCCAAGCTGCTGGGCAGTCTGAAGGTGGACCACCCCATTCCCCGATAGGACGCCCTCCAGTACCGCTGACAGGTGATTTCCTGCTCCTCTGAGGACATTGGCCACTGCCAGGAACCTGTCCATATCAAAGCCAACTGCAGTCTGAAAGCCGCCAGGCATTCCCGGACTTGGCTCGGCAGTGATTCTGGCAATGGAACTGGCAATGGCATCGGTGGGTCTCGCGACAACAGCTCCATCGCTGAGCGGAGGCGCTTCGAAGGTGATCACTGCCTGCGGCACATCAGAGGACCATTGACGCACGAGAACATCTTGTAACCAGAACTGGTCCTTGTCTCCGGTGAATGCCGGAGTATCACGCAGAGAGGTGAGATCTACACCGTTGTCCTGGAACCTTCGGGGGAGAGTAAAGTCAGTCAGGATTGACTGGATGTCCACGTTCATAGCGATTCGTCCTTCACCTTGCGCCAACGTTACCGTCTGCGCTGCTGTGAGGATCAAGCTGTCCCATGTGCAAATCAGGAAGGGTCAAAGTCGGCTCCATTGTCAAATCAACTGGCTGCCATGGCGGGGCTCTGGTGGCAGCTGTCCCAGGGTGGAACTCCTTTGGGGCACGGTATCATACCACAGATTCGCCGTACCTGTGTTATCGAGCCCACTGTCGTCACCTGCAGGCAAATGGGCTGGGCTGACGGCCCTCTTCGGTGAGTGCCCGACAGAAGGCGGACAGCCTGCGGCAGCAAATGGCAGCCACGGCAGGGCGATGATCCGCACTATCCTCCGTATGCTCGGGGCCCGAGCATACGGACAATCGAGCCCTTGAGGCAATTGTTCAGCTACTGACCGTACCCGACAGCCAGGGCTTGGTCGCCACGCTGCGCAAGTACCAGCTCGGCATCCTTATAGGGAAATGGGCGCTCAAGGCCGCCGGGCGGAAGAAGGTTGACGATCAGTTTCACCGAGCCGACCACAACCTCCCAGTAAAGACTGTACGCCACCTCTTCGCTAATGCGCTTCTGCAGCGACTGGCTGTCGGCGTCGGACAATGGAGTACGCACCTCAACATCCAGGATCGCATACTGGGCATCTTCGCGTTGCTCGGCGCGCAGAGTGAAACGCGGGGGCAATAGCAACTCCCGAAACGCGAGCAGAGAGTCGCCCAGCATCTGGGGGTAGATGTTCCAGCCCCCCACTTTGACCATATGATCGACACGCCCCACGATATCCAGTATCTGCGTGGTGTGCAGACCGCAGGTGCAGGTTGGCTCCGGAGACAGGACGACCAGATCCTCAGTCCAGTAACGCAGCAAGGGCATCAATTCGCGATCGGGATAGAAGCTCGTAACTGCTAGAACACCGGGTTGGCCTGCGGGGATAGGCTCCTCAGTCTGAGGATCGAGTACCTCGGCATACCCAGTCATGTCGGTAAAGTGCATTCGATCGCTCTGGCCACACTGGCCGGCAGCGCAGGTGAAGACTTCGACCAGCCCATATCCTTCTGATAGAGGCAAACCCCAGGTCTCAAGGACCCGTTGCTTTAGGTCCTGGCTAACCATGGCCCCACCCGTCTGGATGCGCCGTAGGCCTGACTCTGAGAAATCAACACCCATCTGCTCGGCTCTATGGGTCAGTGCCCAGAGGTGGCTCGGGGAGGTCATCAGCAAAGAGACCTTGCGCTTTTTCCCGGGTATAACTCGTTCACGAAAGATGGACTCGACATGATCATCGAGCGTCTTGCCGGGCACCACCTGCATGGCCCCAGCCTTGCGCGCCGCAACAGCCATAATCGTTCCAGTAACCGCCGGCTCTGTCGAGAAGTGCCTTTGCATGATCTCGGCGGGCCCGAGCCAGCCCATCATCATCCCGGTGATGGCTTCGCCGGCTCCGTAGTACTGCAATTCCTCGTTTGTGAGGAAGAGTTCTACAGGGTGGCCCGTGGTGCCACTTGAACGTACCGTACTTACGGGCACCAATCCTGGGTACCGACTGACGAAGGCGTCGCTGTTCCTGGAAAGCTGATCCCGTTTGGTGATCGGAAGTTTGTGGATGTCAGCCAAGGTACGTATGTCAGAGGGCCTGATGCCCATGGCGTCCATCGTCTCGCGATAGAAGGGCACGTAGCGGTAGACATACTCGACCGTTCTGCGCAGCTTCCGTGTCTGCAAGGTCCGCAGACCCGCGGCAGAACGGCTGCCGCCAAACCCCCTTAGACTTCCCGCGAAGTTGCCCGGAATGACAGACAGGCCACGCTCGAGGCGCTTGCGCATGTACAGTGCAATCTCGTCCATATCCGTTACAAGAGGCCGCTGCCCCTGCCAATACCGCAGCCCTGTTCGCAGCATAGAAAACAACAGCATCATGTCCCTCCTTGTGTGGCCCCAGGAGTGGCCAAGCGGTCTGCTCACGAGGCGATGCTCTACGCCTCACTCACCTGTGAGCGGCCGCTCCTCCCGCTGTTTCAGTACCAGATCTGCGTGTTTGTACGGGAATGGATGCTCGATGCTGCCTGGTGAGTGCAAGTTGACCACCAAGTTCACCACACCGATTCTGACCTCCCAGTAGCGGCTGAGGATGATGCCATTCTGAATGCGCTGGACCAGCCGCTCCCTCTCACCCGCTGAGATGTCCTCCTTTACCTCTACATCGAGAATCGCATACTGCGCATCCCGCCGCTGCTCAGTCCGCAGCGTGAAACGAGGCGGCAACACCAGTTCCGCAAAGCCCAGCAGCGAATCGCCAATCGCCTGCGGATAGAAGTTGCGAACACCTACGGTGACCATGTGGTCCACCCGTCCCACGATGCGCACGATCTGCGTGGTCGGGATGCCGCAGGCACACGTCCGCTCCGGCGACAGGATCACCAGGTCGCCAGTCCAGTAGCGCAGCAGAGGCATCAGCTCGCGGTCAGGGTAGAAGGTGGTAATCGTGAGAACACCCGGCTCACCCGGAGGAACGGGCTCCCCCGTCTTTGGATCGAGCGCCTCCGCGTAGCCCGTCATGTCCGTGAAATGCAGCCGCTCGCTCTGGTCGCATGTCCCCGCGGCGACGGTGAACGCCTCGGTTACGCCATACCCCTCGTGCAGAGCGATGCCCCAGGTGTCAAGAACCCGCTGCTTCAGATCCGCAGTCACTGTCGCTCCACCTGTCTGGATGCGGTGCAGGCCTGACTGGCTAAAGTCCACGCCCATCTCTTCGGCTCTGCGCGTGAGTGCCCACAGGTGTGGTGGTGCAATCATAAGCAGCGAAACCTTGCGCTTCTTGCCAGGAATGTCCCGCTCACAGAAGATCGACTCGACATGGTCATCGAGCGTATCAGAGTGGTCAGGCACGATCACCAGCGTTCCGGCCTTGTGTGCCGCCGCCGTGATGATGGTGCCCGATATGCTCGGTTCGCTGGAAAAGTGCCGCTGCATGATCTCGGCAGGTCCCAGCCAGCCGGTCATCATTCCTGTGATAGCCTCCCCCACTGCGTAATACTGCAATTCCTCGTTCGTCATGCAGACCTGCACCGGCTTTCCCGTCGTGCCGCCCGTTTGAACGGCAACGGCCGGTATCAGGCCCGGGTAGCGGCTGATAAATGCAGAGCCGTTCTCGCAGAGCTGCTCCCGCCGGGTGATTGGCAGCTTGTGGACATCGGCCAAGGAGCGAATGTCGATGGGTTTGACGCCCGCAGCATCCATCGCCTCGTGGTAAAAGGGCACGTAGCGATAGACATACTCGACCGTCTTGCGCAGTTTTCGCGTCTGGAGCTCCTCCACACGCTTGCTAGTACGGCTGCCGCCAAACCCCCGCATCTGCCCCGCGAGGCTGGCGGGCACGGCCAGCAGACCGCGCGCGCGTCGGTTGCGCATGTACCTGGCGATCTGTTCCATGTCCTCAACGTGCGGGCGCTGCCCGCGCCAATATCTGTACCCGGTCCTGAGCATGGATAGCAACAGCATAGACTTGGACGCTCCCTTCGACCTGACCCTTGACTGTCTAGTCCCCGCGCCGATCCAACACCAACCATTGATGCTTGTATGGAAAAGGCCTGGCGATGCTTCCGGCCGGGCACAGATTGACCTCCAGCTTCACAGAGCCGCACTGGATCTCCCAGTGGTGGCTGAAGACAATACCTTTGGTGATACGCTGCCGCAGCTGATGCTCTTCCCGCGGCCCCAGCGGATGGTCCACCTCAACATCGAGGATGACATATTGTGCATCCTGACGCTGCTCCGTTCTCAGCGCGAAGCGGGGAGGCAACACCAGCTGTCGAAAGGCCAACAGAGAATCGCCGATCGCCTGCGGGTAGAAGGTGTTCTCGCCTACCAGGATCACATAATCAGCGCGGCCCACGATGTCCAGAATCTGAGTCGTTGATCTGCCGCACACACAGACCGGGTCAGGGGATAGCACGACCAGATCCTCTGTCCGATAGCGCAAAAAGGGCATCAGTTCTCGATAGGGGTAAAAGGTCGTCACAGCCAGCACACCCGGTCGACCAGCAGGCAATGGCTCCTCGGTCTGTGGATCCAAGGCTTCGGCGTATGCGCCGGTGTCGGAGAAATGCAGGCGCTCGCTGCGTGGGCACTGGTACGCCGAACCGGTAACCACCTCACGCAGGCCGTAGGCCTCGAACACCCTCACGCCCCACGTTTCCGACACACGCTTTCGCAGATCCTCGCTGACCGTCGCCCCGCCGGTGATAATCCACTTTAGATCTGACTCCTGGAAGTCGACCCCCATCTCCTCCGCCCGCTGCGTCAGCGCCCACAGGTGACTTGGCGGTGTCACTAGCCCGGTCACTTTTGTGCTCTTGCCCGGAATGTGCCGTTCCTTGAGGATCGACTCCACGTGGTCATCAAGCGTGCCCTTGTCGCCGATCGACAGAACCAAGGCGCCCGCCAGGCGGCCGGCCATGGACGTGATGAGCCCTTCCATGGAGTTGTCCAAGCTTTGGTGCAACTGCACAATCGACTGCGGCCCAACTAATCCACCCCGCAGGTACGAGATCGCCCTTGCTGCCGCATAGTAGCGAAGTTCGTCGGTGGTTAGGTAGACCTCGAGAGACTTGCCGGTTGTACCTCCCGTATAGACTGGCAAAGTGGGCACCAGACCCGGGTAGCGACTGATAAAGGCCTCAGTGTGCTCACAAAGCTGGTCCCTTCGCGTGATGGGCAGCTTGCGGACGTCTTCCTGCCAGCGAATGTCAGCCGGCTTGACGCCCACGGCATCCATAGCTTGCCGGTAAAAGGGCACATAGCGATAAACGTACTCAACAGTTCTACGAAGCTGACGCGCCTGCAGCACCCGCACGCGATCAGGATTGCCAACTGCCCAGCGTTCGGGCCTCCAGGCACGGCTCGATGGCGCAGCCCCGACGCCGCGCTCGCGTCGCTGGCGCATGTAGCGGATGATCTGCTCCATGTCCTCGACGCGGGGCCGCCGCCCACTCCCATAGCTGATCGCTGTCCGTAGCATCGCAAGCAATAGCATGCAGGCATGTCCTTACGTCATGTCATCCGACATAGCTGCGCAGCGGCACAGGTCTGAGGCTGGCCTATTCCGGGGTACCGCCAACGCGCCTCAGTAGGCCGACTCCAACGGTGCTCCATTGCTAGCCCGTCACGAGGGCCTGTACTTGTAGGGGAACGGGTGCGCTATGCTCCCCGCCGGGCAGAGGTTGACGACCAGTTTGATCGAACCAGCCTTGACCTCCCAGTGGTGGCTTAGGACAATCGACCGCTCGATCCGTTCGCGCAGCTTCACCTCGGCTTCTTGTGACAGCGAGTCACCCATCTCCACATCAAGAATGGCGTACTGTGCACCCTCCCCCATCTCGGTCCGCAGTGTGAAGCGAGGCGGCTGCACCAACTCGGAAAAGACGACAAGCGGATCGCCAATTGTCTGCGGATAGTAGTTGTTTGCCCCTACGGTGACCATATAGTCGGCGCGGCCGACGATGTCCAGAATCTGAGTGGTGACCGCACCGCACACGCAAACAGGGTCGGGCGATAGGATGACCAGATCCTCGGTCCAGTAGCGCAGCAAGGGAGTGAGTTCACGGTAGGGATAGAACGTTGTGATCACCAGAACACCCAACTCACCAGAGGGCACCGGTGCCCCGCTCTCTGGATCGAGTACCTCTGCATAACCGGCCAAGTCGGCAAAGTGTAACCGACCGCTACTGTGGCACGGTGTTGCTCCAGCGGTTACGAGCTCATTCAGCCCATAGTTCTCACTCAGTCGGATCCCCCAGGTGTCAAGCACGCGCTGCTTTAGATCCTCACTGACCGTCGCCCCACCAGTGATGATCGACTCTAGCCCAGACTCGCGAAAGTCGAGACCCTTCTCTTGTGCCCGGTGCGTGAGCGCCCAGATGTGGCTTGGCGAGGTGATCAGGCAAGACACTTTTGGCCTCTTGCCAGGGATGTGCCGTTCCTTGAAGAGGGACTCCAGATGGTCATCGAGGGTACCTCTGGTGCCCATAGTTATCACCAGCGTGCCGGCCATTCGGGCCGCCGTTGCGCTGACCAGCCCAGCCATCGAGCCATCCAGCGTCTGGTGCAGTTGCAGGATGTCAGCCGGCCCCAACCAGCCACTTGTCAGCATGTTCATGGCTCTGAGCGCAACGTAGTAGCGAAGCTCTTCTGTCGTCATGTGAACCCAAAGCGGCCTGCCGGTTGTACCTCCAGTGCCGACCATGGTCGTGGGCACCAGGCCAGGGTAGCGACTGATGAAATCCTCAGGGCGTTCGGCAAGCTGCTGCCTGCGCGTGATCGGCAGTCTGGGCACGTCAGCCAACGTGCGAATGTCGGATGGTGTGAGGCATGCAGAATCCATGGCCTCTCGGTAGTAGGGTACATAGCGGTACACGTACTCGACTGTCCGACGTACGCTGCGCATCTGCAGGGCCCGCAGCTGCTTGGGGCTGCGCCGTCTTTGGCGTCGCCCGCTGCCAGCCAAACCGAATGGGAGCACAGGGAGACCACGCTCACGCCGCCCGCGCATGTACGTGACAATGCGTTCTAGATCCTCGACCTGCGGGCGCTGCCCACGCCAATAGTTCAGTTGCGTCCTTAGCATGGCCAAGAGCGCCACCAAACTCTCCTTTCACGGACCAAGTTGGGCCGCCTTCTGCGACTGGCCCCAGGAATGCTAACCGCTGCAAATTGGTCCCAATACGATCCTGGAAACCCTCTCCCCATTGGCATGGAACCGCCCCCGAAGCCTCTGTGGCTCATTGGGCCCATGGCGTCGGCCCGCTCCCCTCTTCAAGCTTGTACGGGAACGGGTGCTCTATGCTGCCCAGTGGCCGCAGGTTGACCACCAGCTTCACGCTGCCGGCGTTCACCTCCCAGTTGCGACTGAGAATGGTTCCCTTCTCGATCTGCTGGCGCAGTTCATGCTCCTCGTCGTCCGACAGCGAACCCCTCACTTCGACATCCAAAATCGCATACTGTGCATCCTCGCGCTGCTCTGTTCGCAGCGTGAAGCGGGGAGGCATCGCCAGTTCCGGAAACGCCAGCAGCGAATCGCCAATCGTGTGGGGGTAGTAGTTGTTTCCACCCACGACGACCATGTGGTCCGCGCGGCCCAGAATGTCCAGGATCTGAGTGGTGGCTGCGCCGCACACGCACACTGGATCGGGCGACAGTGTCACCAAATCGCCGGTCCAGTAGCGCAATAAGGGCGTCAGCTGCCGATGGGGGTAGAAGCTTGTGATGGCCAGCACGCCGGGTTCACCTGGGGGCACGGGTTCAGCCGTCTTGGGGTCGAGCACCTCAGCGTAGCCTGATGAGTCTGGCCAGTGCAGCCGGTCGCTCTGGCCGCACTGAAATGCACCGCAGGTGAAAGTGTCGTTCAGACCATATCCCTCATGCAGGCGGACGCCCCACGTGTCCAGCACCCGCTGCCTGAGATCCTCACTCACCATAGCACCACCCGCCGTGATCCGCTCCAGCCCCGAGTTTCCGAAATCAAAGCCCCTCTCCACCGCGCGATACGTCAGTGCCCACAAATGACTAGGAAAGGTCGCCAACTGCGAAACCTTTGGTTTCTTACCCGGGATGCTGCGCTCCTGGAAGATGGACTCCACGTGCTCATCCAGGGTTCCCCTGCCCCCAAAGGTCAGCACCAAGGCGCCGGACATGCGAGCAGTCATGACGCCGACAAGCCCTCCCGCGGATCCATTCAGGTTGCGGTGCGTCTGTACGATGTCCGTTGGCCCCAGGTGGCCGGAGATGAGGTTCCTCATCGCTCCAGATGCCACCCAGTAGCGCATCTCTTCGGCAGTGAGATAGACGCGCATTGGTTTGCCGCTTGTACCGCTGGTGCTGGCGATGGTGGTAGGAGCCAAGCCAGGGTAGCGACTGATGAATGCCTCTGGACTATCACACAACTGGTCCTTGCGCGTGATGGGGAGCTTGTGAACGTCAGCCTGCGAGCGGATATCCGCGGGCTTGACGCGCGCAGCATCCAACGCCTCGCGGTAGAACGGCACATAGCGATAGACATACTCCACTGTCTGGCGGAGGCTACGTGCCTGGCGTGCCCTGACTCGGCCCGGATCGGGCCGGCCCCATCCGCGGAGGGTGCCAAAGAGGCGCCAGGGCACAGGGTCGAGCCCCTGCGCACGTCGCCGCCTCATATAGCTGACCATTCGCTCCAGATCTTCAACGCGTGGGCGCTGACCGAAGGTGTACCGCAACTGCGTTCTGATCATGGATACGAACACCATTTTGAACAACCTCCACTCGCTAGACCGTGCCCACGCAGGGCAACAATCCATGCACTCAGGTCGTGTTAGGCGGAACCACGACCGAGCCACAATGTAGTGTCATCGGATTCGACTGACCAGAGCCGGCGTTACGCCAACAACGCAGCTTCATACTTGCTCAACGGACTTGTCTGCCCACAGGGTGGGTCCTCCTCCCTCGCGAAGCTTGTAAGGGAAGGGTTTCTTGATGCTGCCAGGTGGGCGGAGATTGACCACAACATTGACATAACCGACCGCGACCTCCGCGGGGTGTCCCACAGCCACGCCCTCTTTGATCCGCTGCCGTAGTTGACGCTCCGCCTGCGCGGACAGGGATGAACCGACTTCGACGTCAAGAATGGCGTACTGCGCGTCCTCGCGCTGCTCGCTGCGCAGCGTAAAGCGCGGAGGCATCGCCAACTGGGGAAAGCTGCGCAGAGAATCGCCGACGTGCTGCGGATAGATGTTCCACGTTCCCACGATGACCATGTAGTCAACACGGCCCACGATGTTGAGAATCTGCGTGGTTGCCTCGCCACACACGCACACCGGATCAGGTGACAGGATGACGAGATCATCTGTCCAGTAGCGCAGGAATGGCATGCACTGGCGGTGTGGATAGAAGGTTGTGACTGTCAGAACACCCGGTTGTCCGTCCGGTACGGGCTCGTGCGTTTCCGGATCAAGAGTCTCAGCATAGGCTGCCAGATCGGGGAAGTGCAGTCGCCGGCTTACGGGGCACTGAGGCGCGAGAAGGGTCACAACCTCGTTCAAGCCGTATGTCTCCCGTAGTGCAATGCCCCACGTGTCCAACACCAGTTGCCTGAGATCGTCGCTGACAGGCGCAGCCCCGGTGGCAATCTGCTCCAGCCCAGAGTCACGGAAGTCGACGCCTTTCAGTTGCGCGCGCTGGGTCAAGGCCCACAAGTGGGTCGGGTAGATGTACAGCACCGAAGTCCTGGCCTTCTTCTCGGGAATATGGCGCTCTTCGAGAATAGACTTCAGGTGATCATCGAGAGTCCCCCCGAGCCCAGGGGTCAAAACCAAGGCGCCCACCATACGGGCAGCCATGGAATTGGTAACCGTTGAAAAGGAACCCAGGGAGGTATTGATCTGAACGATGTCGGAGGGGACAAGCCTGCCCATCATGAGCCATGCC
>Ga0180438_10009738_pt1 | contig 11906 bp, 9 predicted proteins | sample SS_ome_12_FD_132455 | JGI IMG/M metagenome (GOLD analysis project Ga0180438, IMG submission 132455) | Hypersaline lake sediment archaeal communities from the Salton Sea, California, USA - SS_3_D_2 metaG | ecosystem: Environmental > Aquatic > Non-marine Saline and Alkaline > Hypersaline >...
CATCGTAAGCAATTCGGCTCAGAGGGCCGGGATTCTGCCCCCGAAGTGATATCCCATGAATCAAAAACTGCAACCCAGATCTTCTGAACCCGATAAGGACAGCGCTAAATGGAAGGCTTTGGTCACGGTTGCCATGGGCACGATGATGGCAACCATGGATGCCAGCATTACCACGATCGCCTTCCCAGTTCTGACGGAGGTCTTTTCTACAGAACTGACAACCGTGATGTGGGTCACCGTTGCCTTCATCTTGGTTTGCACCAGTTCGATGCTGGTGTTCGGAAAAATCAGTGATCTGTTGGGGCGGCGAAGAATTTATGCTTTGGGTATGGGAATCTTTACAGCCGGCCTGCTGGCATGCGCCCTCGCCCAGAGCATGGGCCAACTTATTTTCTTCAGAACGTTGCAGGCCCTTGGCGCTGCCATGACCATAGCGTGCGGCACGGCCATTGTCACTGAGGCCTTTCCGCTGAAAGAGACGGGACGGGGCTTGGGCTTGCTCGGTGTTTCCGTTTCCCTCGGGTTCGTCATCGGTCCCGTTCTGGGAGGTCTTCTGCTCCACTACCTGGATTGGCGTTCCCTTTTTTACATTAGAGCGCCGGTCGGTCTATTGACGTTGGTGATGGCACTCACCCTGCTCAGAAAAGACCAAGTAAGCGCTAAGAAAATCAGGCTGGATCTTCTTGGGATACTCACTTCCTCTCTCGGTCTTTTCAGTGTTGTTCTGGGGGTGAGCAAGATCAAGACTTTTGATTCCATGTCCTTCCCCGGCTTGCTCTTGATGGCTTTTGGCGTTGCATCCCTGATGGTATTCATTGCCGTTGAATCGCGTGCCCAAGACCCTCTTGTTGGTCTATCCCTGTTCAAGGATCGCGTCTTCTCCGGTGCTACGCTGGCACTCTTCCTGCTCTTTCTTGCCGCGCCCCCTTTTATTCTGATCATGCCCTTCTATCTCATGCACGGTCTGGGCTTGACCCCCGCCCATGCCGGGCTTCTGCTTGCAGTTCACGCCATAGCCACCATTGTGTTCGGCCCTATCAGCGGATGGCTTTCCGATCGCTTCGGTGCCAGCTGGTTCGCCGCCGCAGGAGCTTTAGCCATGACCGCCGCCTTCTGCGCCATGCGCACCTTTGACCTCCAGACCCCTGTTGCAGCCATCATCCCTGTCCTGGTCTTGCTGGGCATGGGCATCGGAAGCTTCCAACCACCCAATAACAGCACCATCATGACCCGTGCCCCTAGAGATCGCCTGGGCACCGCTTCGGCCCTGATCGCCACGATTAGGCAGGTGGGACTCTCGTTGGGCATGGCTCTCGGGGGTGCTATCTACACAGCGAGAAGCGTTTTTCACAAAACCACCCTCTTGGAAAAAGGGGTCGACGCGGCCCAAGTGGGCCCCATCTCTATCCCCCTCGCCTACCGGGATGTGCTCCTCGTCTCCATATTCTTCGCACTTCTGGTGGTTTTTTGCTCCCTCTCCACTGGGAAGAAACGATAGCGACGGCCTTCCTAAAATAAACACCCCGATTCTCCTTTGGAGAAACGGGGTACTGGAACCTGAGGGGACGCTTTGGAGATAAAATCACCAAACACGGATAGAAGCTGTGGATCAATATGGATTGAGGTCAGGAAAGGGATTGATCGCCCAGGATAACAAGACCAACCAGATAGTGATCTCTGAAGCGTCCGGTGTCATCCTTTGTGATATGTCTGATCTCTGTTTTCAAGAACTCAACGCGTTTTGATGTATCGTTCTTGTAATACTTCACGTTCAGAATGTCGCCAACTCTGAGATGCTTCAGAATGTCGGAATCCGGCCTTATCAGCACGCACATGCCCCGGGATGAGACATCCCAGATTTTGAATTGATAAGCAAAATCAATGTCCTTAAAAGAAAACTCAACGCTGTAGAATTCGTTGACCTTGTTTCTGGATTCCGATCTTCTCTCCAATAAATGCTCTGCCATGGGACCTTTTCGCTCCCTCTCCCTTCTTTCAGGCGAAAAAAAAGCAGCCCTAAGGCCTCTTCTGCGTCGGGGTTTTCGGCAGGTCCCCGCCCGTGATCATTGATAATCGGCGAGAATATTGCTCAGCGCTTTGCGATTCTCATCGGAAATCTCAATTAGACAGATGCCGATACCGAAAACGCCATCCTCTTCGTCCATACAATAGGCGTCCGACCAAACCACTTTGCCCTTCACCCCGATGGCTTCATGTTCAGGAGGTAAGATCGACATCTGGTAAGTGTCGTTCAGACGCAGGGGTTCCTCGCAGACGATCATGACCCCATCCACATTGATATTCTTTATTTCTCCTTGCACGGATCCCCAGTCTGCAACAACGGTCACAGGCCAACTCACCTCTATTCTGGGCTGCTTACGTCTTTCCTTTCCCATGAGGAAGCCTTATCCTCCGCACCCTGAGACCGTTTATCGAAACACTGTTTTTTCTACAGGCGCGATGCAATCCTGAACCTGGAACAGGCACAACGCCGGTCGCCATGATCAGCGAATATCACCGGTAATGATTTTCGGGAATTCGGACCTCTGCGGCAGCTGTTCCGATAAAGTATTAAAAATTTTAACCAATTTTAGCTAAAGGGTCAACAACAAAAAGAGCATGCCTTTTGCAGAGGGGTCGAGAAGCCTCTTTAGCCTGTGATGATACAACCGAAATCAGGCATCTTCTTGAGGAGATAGGAGACGGGTTAGGCCGCATCTCTGTAATGGCACAGTCCCGACATCCCAGTGTGGTGTCCAAGAAACACCTATCATAATTGCCATAAAGGGAATGGCCAAAATGGGGTTCTCTAGGGGCCGTCGGGAGGTGGTCGCCCAGCCCGCAACCATACCTCCCATGCCTATGGAACGGCCGTTCGACAGGCTCACGGTCCTGAGCAACGTCGAAGGACCCCCTGTCCCTAATATCTGTCGCTGGGCAGCCCCGCCCGCCATCGCGAGCCGCTCAGGCGAGGTGGGCGGGCCCAGAAGATAGTCTATCAAACGCCCTATATCTCCTGGGCCTGCACGTTGCCCCTATTGACATGATGGGGGCGTCCAAGAAGCTGCGTGGGAATTTGGGTTGCGGATCTGTAAGACCACCTCCCGACGGCCCCTCGAGCAAGCAAGGACTTTTTCAAGTTATTTCTGGGACGTGGCACTAGGGGCAGGGATGTGGCGGACGTGAGGTAGGAGAGAAGTATTTGACACCTGCGAGAGGAATGATGTAGAAAATACGGGAAGATAGGAAAGCACAGCGTTGCGCTGGCTAACCAGCCCGGTATGAACATAATGGGGTGAGTGATGGGACTTGAACCCACGACCTCTGGGGCCACAACCCAGTGCTCTATCCAGTTGAGCTACACCCACCGTTGTTGTACGCATAATTTAGCACCCCCTCTGTTTTTTGCAAGAAAAACTTACCCTTTTCCCGGACTGATTTGTTTATGAATCCTGAAAGGAGACACATCCGTGATTGTCAAAGAGAGGAGTGAGTTGTTTCGAATGATACCGGCGGTAGATCGGCTCCTCAACAGTCCCGGTTTACTGGAGGTGTCGGCCAGATATCCCCGGAGCCTTGTTCTCAAAGCGATCAACCAGGTTCTGGATGAAATCCGGCGCCGAATTCTTTCCGGTGAGGGATTTGATGATTCGTCCATGTTGAGTTTGGAAAACGTCTCTCATCACGTACGGGAAAAGCTGGCAAATTTGTCTCGTCCAAGTTTGAGGCCGGTTATCAATGCGACCGGCATTGTGGTTCACACCAATCTAGGGCGTTCCATCCTGTCTGAAAAGGCATTGAGGAAGTTTAGGCCCATTGCCGGTGGGTACAGCAATCTTGAATATGATTTGGCTCAGGGAAAGCGGGGAAGTCGGTACACCCATGTGGAAGGGATCCTCAAGGAGATTACGGGTGCAGAGGCGGCCATGGTGGTCAACAACAATGCCGCCGCGGTGCTCCTCTCTCTCGACACCCTCGCTAAAGGCCGGGAAGTGGTTGTGTCTCGGGGTCAGCTCGTGGAGATCGGGGGGTCTTTTCGAATCCCCGAAGTGATGAGGAAAAGCGGCGCGAAAATGGTCGAGGTGGGAACGACGAACAAAACCCACCTCAGAGATTACGAAGAGGTGATTGGGCCGGACACCGCCCTTTTGCTCAAAGTGCACACCAGCAATTTTCAGGTCATAGGCTTTACGGAGGAAGTGCCGACCCCGGAGCTTGTCAACCTCGGCCGCAAATACAGCATTCCGGTCATGGAGGACTTGGGAAGCGGCTGTTTCGTGGATTTTTCAAGGTACGGCTTGAACAAAGAGCCCATGGTACAAGAGGTCCTGGCAGACGGGGCGGATTTGGTCACTTTCAGCGGCGACAAACTCTTGGGGGGTCCCCAGGCTGGGGTCATATTGGGACAGGCAAACCTCGTAGAGGCCATTCGGAAAAACCAACTGAACCGGGCCCTCAGAGTCGACAAACTCACACTGCTCGCCATGGAAGAGACCTTAAGGCTTTACAGGGACGAGGGGACCGCCATCCGGGAGATCCCCACGCTCAAGATGATTTGCCAGCCCTACAAGCGCATGAAAACAAAAGCCGAAAAGCTCCTTAAGATAACGGGGTCTCTGAAATCGCCCAATTTCGACCTCCATCTCTCAGAGGGAGAATCCAAAGTGGGGGGCGGGGCACTGCCTCTCCTCGTCATCCCCACTTGCCTTCTCCGTATCATACCCAAGAAGCTCTCTGCCCATGCAATCGAGGCGTGGTTCAGATCTTATGACCCTCCTATTATCGGCCGCGTCGAAAAGGAGCATGTTCTCTTCGATGTGCGTACGATCCAAAACAGGGAATTGAAGACGGTTGCACAGGCCATCGGTGCCCTTGCCGCGGCCTGAGAAGACCACCCGCGCTTGCGCAAGCCAGTTCCAGCCGGTCCCCCCCCGCCTTATCCTGGACCTCGTGTACTCAAAACGTCGCGATGCCACCCCTGCCCTCACTTTCTGAAAGCCTTGCCTGGAAGGGCAAAGAGCTTCACTGCCCCTTTCCCTCAGATCTAAGGCTCTGAATTTTCATATTTATTATGAATGGATGTCGACCACAAGAAATTGATTGACTTATCAATCAATTATTGCTTAACTGCTTGAATATGGAAAAAGACCCGCGCGATTCCAAGAAACCCAAGGAGGAAGCGATCTTTGAGGCGGCTGTGAAAGTCATCAAACAAAAGGGCTTTCACAAAGCCAGGATGTCCGACATCGCCAACGAGGCCGGCATCTCCTACGGCCTTGTTTATCACTATTTCAACAACAAGGAGGATCTCCTAGAGGCCATTCTGCACCGCTGGTGGGAGGGGCTTTTTTCACTGATGGTAGAGATTGAAGATGAATACCCTGTCCCCATAAAACTTCGACGCATCATTCTGTACTTCCTGGACTCGTACCAGAGACATCCAGATCTGGTGAACATCTTCATTACCGAGATATCCAGGTCCACCTCCAACCTCACCAGCAATCGGCTTGAAAATTTCAAGAAGTTTATGGCCCTCACAGAAAAGGTGATCGTGGAAGGCCAGGAAAAAGGAATATTGCGAAGGGATTTCAAAGCCCGTTACCTGACCTACAGCTTCCTCGGAGCTCTCGAGACTTTCGTTTCAGCCATGGTGCTTGTGGATCAAAAAATCAAGGGGGACCGTCAGAAAAAGAGGATTGCCGACAGTATCGTGGAGGTTTTTCTGAACGGTGCCAGCCACCCGGAATGGAAACGAGAAGGAGAAGACGCCTCAGCGAACCATTAAAGAGAGAAAGCCATGGAGTTTTCCTTTACTGAAGAGCAAACCATCTTTAAGGACCAGATCCTCCGCTTCGCCAAGAAAGAAATCGTGCCCAGGGTTCAAGAGCATGAACTCCGGGGGGACTTCGACTTCCATTCCTTTAGAAAGCTTGGCGAATTCGGCATCCTGGGTCTTCACTTTCCCGAGGAACTGGGGGGAAGCAATGCGGATGTGGTGACCACCGTCCTTGCGGGAGAAGCCCTGGGAGAGGCCGGGGTAGACGGTGGCCTGACCCTGGCTTACGGCGCCCATACGTTTCTTTGTGCAGACACCATCTTTGCCCACGGCTCGCAGGCCCAGAAGGAAAAATACATACCCAAACTCGCCTCAGGGGAATGGATCGGCTGCATGGGATTGACAGAACCGGGTGCAGGCTCTGACGTGGCTTCCATGACAACGCGGGCAGAGAAGCGCGGGACCCATTACGTGCTCAATGGGAACAAGATGTTCATCACCAACGGACCTGTCGCCGACGTGGCCGTGGTCTACGCAAAAACAGGCAAAGATTTGAAACACGCGGGGGTTTCCGCTTTTATCGTGGATAAGGGAACGCCCGGTTTTTCAGCCGGAAAAAACCTGATCAAAATGGGAGTGAGAAGTTCTCACACCTCCGAACTGGTTTTCGAAGATTGTGAAATTCCCCTCGAAAACCTCATCGGGCAAGAGGGCGCCGGTTTTCTAATGGCCCTGCAGACGGTCGAGTGGGATCGAAGTGCCCTGCTCGCGCCCTTTATTGGCGGAATGACCTATGTGCTGAAAAAGTGTATTGCCTACGCGAGGGAACGATCTCAGTTTGGTCGACCCATCGCCCAGTTTCAGGCCATTAAGCACAAATTAGCAGACATAAAGATCTTCATTGAAGCGGCCAGATCCCTTTGCTACCGCATTGCCTGGTGTAAGGATCAGGGAAGGCCCTTGAACCACTTGGAGGCAGCTGTAGCCAAGCTCTTCATCGGCGATTGGAGCTTGAAACCGGCCAATGACGCGGTTTGCCTTCACGGCGGCTATGGGTACTGCCATGAGTACGAAGTGGAACGGTATTTCAGGGACAGCCGCCTCGCCCCTATAGGGGGCGGCACATCGGAGATCCAGAAAAAAATCATCACAAAACTGCTGTGAACCGAATGTCCCAGCAAAGAACTCTTCAGACGGATAGCAGCCCGGCGTAAGGTGCACTGAATCAAATCCAAATGCCAAAATCAAAATGTCAAATCAATTTCAAAATCCAAATTACAAAAAAGAACTTCCCCTTCATCTCATGTTTTGATTTTGTCCTTTGACATTCATTTGGAATTGGGGCTTTGACATTTGGCATTATGCGGTGGCCAGCCTGGACGAACTTTGAATTTTATCAAACGATAGGGCCAGAGACAAATACACATGAACTTCGATTTAGAAGACAAAGCGAAAACCTTCTGTCAAAACATCAAGGGTTTGTTCGATCACGATGCTAAAGCAGCTCTGGATCAATTGGAAAAGAAAGGTTCGCAGCAGATCCGCGCCATTGTCGCACAATGGCTGGGAAAGTTGGGAGAGTCCGGCTACCTGGCTTTGGGCATCGGCGATGATCCCGAGAACGTGGCCCTTTTGGCAGCCCAAGAAACGTTGGCCGCCATCAGCCCTTCCCTTTTCCTTTCTGTGGAGGTGAGTGCGAGGGTTTTCGGGCGTCTCATTTCTCGCTGTGGCACAACCGAGCAAAAGGCAAATATCCTTCCCGATCTTAAAAAAGGACGAATCATGGGAACAGTCGCTCTCTCTGAGGGGGGCATGAACGTTGAGCACAACGCCCTTCGCACTGCGGGAACCTTCGTGGACAAAAGCCTGCGTGTTTCGGGGGCAAAGCGGCACGTGGTGAACGGGCCGTTTGCGGACATCGTGGCCGTGGCGGGAAATCTGGATCAGGCACTGGCCTTTTTCTTGACGGAGAGCGGGGCTGAAGGCTTCTCCGCCGGGGAAAGGATACCCATGTTGGGGTTCAAAGGTGCAGTGATCTCACCCATATCCCTTGAGAATTGTTTCATACCGCCAGAATCCCTCATCGGTCCCTTTGAGGGGACTGAACCGCTTGGAGCGCTGCGGTCCTGGGAGGACCAGGTTCTCACCGCAGCCAGTCTCGGCTTGATGCAAAGCGCTTTTGACACGGCGGTAGGCTTCGCCAAAACGCATCAGAGCGGAGGCAAGCCTATCATTGCCTATCAGGAAGTCGGTTTCAAACTCGCTGAGATGTTAACCCTTCTGCAAACAGCACGGCTCCTCGCCTATCGGTCGGCTTGGATGGTGGACGCGGGCGACAGGGAGGCGGGCATCCTGACCCACTGTGCGAAAGTGTTCTGTGCGGAATCTGCAGAGATCCTTGCCAGTAATGCACTTCAGGTTCTGGGCGAACAAGGCTGCCGCCTGGGCAACCCGGCTGAAGAGAGCTATCGAGATGCCAAGTATCTTCAAATCGCGGGGACGTCTTCCGAGATATCCCGCATGAAAATCGGTGATGGGCTTTTGGAGGGGAATTAATGATTAAATCGCAAAAGCGATTTAATCAAATGACACTTACGCGGGGTGCGTACGATGCAGGTCATAGAAACAAAAATAGATCCATCTAGCCCGGAATATCTCGACAATTACCAGGCCATGGAAGCCATGGTGGAGGACCTCAAAAAGGAACTGGAAAGAGCGCAGAACGATCGCTCGGAAAAGGCAAGAGCCAGGCTTGCTGAACAGAACAAGCTGCCCGTTCGCAAGCGCCTGGAGCTTCTCCTGGATCGGAACACCCCGTTTCTGGAGATCGCGCCGCTGGCCGCAAGGGGTCTATACGACAAAAAAGTCCACGGCGCAGGCATCGTGACCGGCATTGGCATCATTGAAGGTCGAGAGGTCGTTGTCCATGCCAACGATTCCATGATCAAGGGGGGCACCATCTACCCCATGGGTGTCAAAAAAGGACTGAGAACCCAAGCCATCGCCATGGAAAATCGCCTGCCCCTAATCTATCTCGTTGATTCCGGTGGCGCTTACCTGCCCCTCCAGTCCGAAATCTTTCCAGATGCAGATGATGGGGGACGCATATTTTACAACCAGGCCATCATCTCCAAAATGGGTATTCCCCAGATCTGCGGGGTCATGGGGTTGTGTACAGCCGGAGCCGCCTATATCCCGGCCATGAGCGACGATGTGGTGCACGTGAGGGGCACAGGGGCCATCTTCTTGGGCGGCCCCCCTCTTGTCCGCGCAGCCACAGGGGAAGAGGTGACAGCCGATGAACTGGGTGGGGCTATTGTGCACTGCCGAGAGTCCGGTGTGTCGGACTATCTGGCGGAAGATGACGGCCATTGCATCGAAATAATCCGCCAAATTGTCAAAACTCTCCCTCCCAACAAAAAAGCAGAGCTGGAAACCAGGGAACCCAAGCCGCCCATTTATGAATCCAAAGAGATTTACGGCATTGTTCCGAGAAACATCATGGTGCCTTATGATGTGCGCGAACTCATCGCTCGGATGGTTGATGGAAGTGAATTCCTTGAATTTAAGACGCTCTACGGGCCGACGCTGGTCTGTGGGTGGGCTCACATTCACGGATACCCTGTGGGCATTCTGGGCAACAACGGTGTTCTTTTTTCTGAAAGCTCTCTCAAAGCGACCCAATTTATCCAACTCTGTGACAAACGGGGCATTCCCCTCGTCTTTCTCCAGAACATCAACGGCTACATCGTGGGGAAAGAATACGAACGTGTGGGTATCACCAAAGACGGACACAAGATGGTCAACGCCGTGTCCACCGCCACGGTTCCCAAATTCACGGTCATCATTGGCGCCTCATTCGGCGCCGGCAACTACGGCATGTGTGGCCGGGCCTATTCGCCCCGCTTCCTCTGGATGTGGCCCAATGCGCAAATCGGCGTGATGGGCGGAGAACAGGCTGCCCACGTGATGATCACCGTGAAAAACGACCAACTCGCCCGTGAAGGGCAGCCTTCCCTCGCTGAGGAAGTGGCTGCTCAAATCCGGGAACCCATCGTCGCTGCGTCTCAAAGGGAAGGCAATGCCTACTACTCTACAGCGAACATGTGGGATGACGGCATTCTTGATCCAGCCAAGACCAGAGATGTGCTCGGTCTGGCCATCTCAGCTGCATTGAATGCCCCGCTACGAGATGATCGGTTTGGGTATGGCACCTTTAGAATGTGATAAACCGCAGACCCACGCTGACTTTTTTTCGGCCGAGACGGTCGAAAAAAAGTCAGCGAGGGTCTGCGGTAAACAGGGACTAAACAATGATGTTCAAGAAAGTATTGATTGCGAATCGGGGTGAAATAGCGGTCCGGATCATGAGGACCTGCCGGGAGATGGGTATTCACTCGGTTGCGGTCTATTCAGAGGCGGACAGGGCTGCAGCCCACGTTCTTGAAGCGGATGAAGCCATCTTCATAGGCCAATCCGACCCTTCACAGAGTTACCTCAATATCGACAAACTCATGACCGCCGCAAAGCAGTCCGGTGTTGAGGCCATCCACCCTGGATACGGTTTCTTAGCTGAGAACCCGGATTTTGCAGAAGCCTGCGAAGCATCGGGCAGGACCTTCATAGGACCCACAGCCAAGGTCATAAGAGATCTGGGAAACAAGACCTTGGCTAGGCGCACCATGCAGTCCGCCGGTGTTCCTGTCATACCCGGCATGCTGGAAGCCACCACGGATCCGGATGCCTTGAAGAGAGAGGCGGAACGCATTGGGTATCCGGTCCTGGTGAAAGCTGTGGCGGGCGGGGGAGGCAAGGGAATGCGGATCATTTCAGATCCTGGCGGCATGAAAGAAGGCTGCCTCTCCGCTATGAGCGAAGCCCGCACAGCCTTTGGTGACGGCTCGCTTTACCTTGAAAAATGCCTGGACGTGCCCCGACACGTGGAATTCCAGATTCTGGCTGATCATCGCGGCCATGTGGTGCACCTCTTTGAGAGAGAATGCTCCATTCAACGAAGGCACCAAAAAATTGTCGAGGAAACCCCATCGCCGGCCTTAACCCCTTCCCTTCGTGAAGCCATGGGCAGGGCTGCGATCTCAGCAGCCAAAGCCTCAGGTTACGTCAATGCCGGCACCGTGGAGTTTCTGCTCGATCCTTCAGGGTCTTACTATTTCTTGGAAGTAAACACCCGGCTCCAAGTGGAACACCCCATCACGGAAATGACCACCGGTTTTGACCTGGTGAGACAACAACTGGAAATCGCTGCCGGCAACCCCTTGAAGATCAAACAAGAGGACATCCTGCCCAGGGGACATGCTATTGAATGCCGCATCTATGCAGAAGATCCAGAAGCGCAGTTTTTCCCTTCCCCCGGGCTTGTTCTCGTGCATCATGAACCATCCGGTCCGGGAATACGGAATGACTGTGGCATCTATGCCGGCTTTGAGGTGCCGGTGGAATATGACCCCATACTCAGCAAGCTCGTGGTAGCGGCAGTGAACAGGGAAGCTGCGCGGACCCGCATGATCCGGGCATTGGAAGAGTATGTCATCCTCGGCATACGGACCACGATCCCGTTCTTGATCGACATTTTCAAGTCGCAGGCTTTCGCGGAAGGAAAGACCCATACCGACTTCATAGAACGGTACTTTCAGGATTGGCACCCCAACATGGACCATGAAGACTTGGCAAGAATCGCTTATGTGGTCGATGAGCTTGCCTCCTCCACAAAACGGACTGGAAGAGTCAAAGCGCGGGGATGGCCGACCCCTTGGGAAACCTTGGGCAACTGGAGACTTTGAATGGCATGAATGGAGAAAGGAAGTAACTCTTGAAATATCGTCTCACAATTGCTGACTCAACCGCCGAAGTGGATGTATCCACTTCAGATGCGAAGGATAACGCCCTCTTCAGCATGGGGGACAAAGCGTATCCAGTCCTTTATGCAGCCCTATCCGACAACTCTTACCACCTGACAGTGGAGGGAAGAACCACAAAGGTCTTTGTGGCGCGGGGAAATCAAGGCAAATTCATTTTCGTGAAAGGCTGTGGCTATCTGGTCCAGGATGCGGACGAACGGCTTCTGCAAAAAACGAGGCGAAGCGGCATGGATGAAACGCCCGGCGAGGTA
>Ga0180438_10009739_pt1 | contig 11905 bp, 11 predicted proteins | sample SS_ome_12_FD_132455 | JGI IMG/M metagenome (GOLD analysis project Ga0180438, IMG submission 132455) | Hypersaline lake sediment archaeal communities from the Salton Sea, California, USA - SS_3_D_2 metaG | ecosystem: Environmental > Aquatic > Non-marine Saline and Alkaline > Hypersaline >...
GATTACGATTAAGCGCACGAGCACGAAAGAACACACTGAGCTGGCGCCTTACCCTCGGCTGAAGGACAATTGACGCCAGAGTCGTGTTGATTTTGGTTCAGGAGGAACTGTATGCTAGGCGGACTTTTGATTATGGGAGCTTTGGGTGTCCTTTGTGGTGCAGGGCTCGCCTTGGCTTCGAAAATTTTCTATGTCTATGTTGACCCCAAAATTGAAGCTGTGGACGAAGCGTTGCCGGGAGCCAACTGCGGCGGTTGCGGGTTGCCGGGATGCAGCGCGAATGCTGCAGCGATTGTAGCAGGGCAATCATCGCCTGCGTCTTGTGTGGCCGGTGGCCCAGAGCTCGCTGCCGAGATTGCCGAAATCATGGGCGTAAAGCTTGAAGCTCGGGAGCCGGATGTGGCAAGACCCGGATGCACCTATGGATTTCAGGATGCAGATCTGAAATATATGTACGACGGGGTTAGGGATTGCAGGGCGGCCGCAATGTTGTACGGTGGCTCAAAGGTCTGCCCTATCGGATGCCTTGGGCTGGGCACTTGCGTCAGGGCGTGTCCCTTTGACGCCCTGTCCATGGGCCCTGACAATCTCCCTGTGGTGAACCTGGAACGCTGCACCGGCTGCGGCACTTGCGAGCGCGTATGTCCGAAGCACATTATTACGCTTACGTCCTATTCGAGACGCATTCAGGGGGAATACACCACGGATGAATGCACCGCCCCTTGCCAGCGAACATGCCCTGCCGGCATCGATATTCCCGCCTATATACGCGAAATCAGAGAAGGCCATTACTTGGAAGCGGTGCGCATCATCAAAGAGACGAATCCCTTTCCTCTCGTCTGTGGACGCATCTGTGTGCACCCTTGCGAATATGAGTGCCGCCGCAATTTGGTGGATGAACCTGTGGCGATCAATCATCTCAAACGTTTTGCTGCCGACTATGAGATGAATTCGGGGCAGCGGGTGCAAATACCGAGGGCGCCCGAAACCGGTAAGCGGATTGCTGTGGTGGGGGGCGGCGCCGAGGGGTTGACGGCGGCTTACTTTCTGAACCGCCTCGGCCATGATGTCACGGTGTATGAGGCGGCACCTTATCTGGGAGGACTCCTTCGAAGCGGCATTGCTGAAAATCGGTTGCCCAAGGATGTTTTGGACTATGAGATCAGCGGCATTTTGGAAGCCGGTTTGGAAGCCAAGACGAACCAGAAGCTGGGGAGAGATTTCACCATCGAATCCCTGCTGAAAGAGGGTTGCCTGGCCGTTTTCATCGCCACCGGCGGTTGGGATACCCAGATGTCGGATCGGGAGCGAGATGAAGCCTCCCAGACTCTGCCGGGTGTGGAGCTTTTGGTGGATTTTATCCTGGCCCAAAGGGCGGGCAAAAAACCCGCGACGGGCAAGCAGGTGATGATCGTGGGCGGTGGAAAAGCGGCCATGGAGGCGGCTCGGCGCTGCCTGGAGGAAGGAGCAACGGGTGTGCACCTCGTTTTCCGAAAATCCAGAGACCGAGTCCTGTACGCGGAGGAGCAAATTAGAGCAGTTGAAGATGAAGGCATTCAATTCCATTTTGAGAGCGCTTTGACCAAAATGATGGGCGAGAGCGAAAACCTGACCCACGTGGAGGTCGCTCTGGTCTCGGAACTGGTGAATGACAGGACCGAGCCTCCCAAGGAGATCATCCCCGTGGATACGCTGCTGACGGGGGCGGGACGGTTTCCCGAGCTCATCTACGTCCCCCGTTTCGAAGGCCCCGAGGAAGAGAGGACGGTCACCGACTTATGGGAGACTCTGGTGCCCTATCCGAGTCCGTTCGCAGAAGAGGATATGGGGATCTTCCGGCCGGGGGAAGTGACCAGCGACTACAAAGCGGTGGTGGAGGCCATTGGTGCCGGGCGAAGAGGGGCCGGCTCAATTCAGGGGTATTTGATGGAAGAGGCTGTAGAGGCCCCTGAGCACATGATCCGGAAAAACACACGGGTTTTGATTCTTGACGAGCTGGAACCGGTGTCAGAGGCGCCCCGTGAGGCGATGCCTGAAAGACCTGAAGAGGAACAGATCGAGGCCCCCAATGCAGAGATTGCATTGGGCTACACGGAAGAGCAAGCAATCCGGGAAGCACAGCGTTGTCTACAGTGCGGTCTCATTTGCTATCGCCGGGTTGCCGGGCCTTTACATTGATGAGAACTCGTGTCATGCGGGGACCAAAATCGGCCCTGTTCTGCGCGGCACGATCGATGCGTCTCAAAACGTTGAAACTGATGCCCATGGCCAAAGCGCCGCCCAGGACGGAGGCCAGGGTGGACTGGAGACCCAAGGAAGGAGCGCAGACACCTCCAGCGTAGGCACCGAAGATCAGAGCAAGGACGGGCAAAAGATAGACGAGCAAGGATATTCTTAGAAGGGACCGGGTGGGCACGCTGATTTCAACGAGGTCTCCTGCTTTGGCCTGAAGATCATTGGCCACTTCAACGATCATTTCTTTGTTGCCGTGAATATGACAGGCGTGGCGGGCTTCACAGCTGGCGCATGCTGAGCTCTTCTGAACCCGAACCTGCGCTTTGTGCTTCGACAGCGCTGCAACAATGCCCTTCTCCGTGACCATATTCCCCCCTTCCCACGTTTTTTTCCTATCACCACGATAACACTTACAGAAGGAAACGCAAGCTCGTCAAAACGTTTCCTTCCTCTCAGGTCGTTCTTCCTCCTCGAATTTGCCTGAGATTCATTTTCTCCGGGGTGCTCGCATCAGGAGGAGGTTCCCTATGGCAAAACAGGGTGGCGCGCCTAAAACGGGTATGGTATAATCTCAAGGCTTGGTTAAGGTGGGCCGGGTGAATAGGGTCCATGAGAATAGAACGTTGTCCGGTAGAGAGGTAGGAGCCTTGCAAACTGAAATTCGAAGCGATTTGAGCGCCCTCCGTGAGATCAGGGATATATCCCTCATGCTGAGTCTGGGAAACACATACCTCTGTGAAGAGCCCTTTCTAAAGAAGATTGGCCATGCCATGGATGCCGTTCTTGAAAACCTCCATGGAGAAATCCTGTCCCTCAAAAAGAGCTTTCCCGGTCGGTTTGCCCAAGACATAGACACGGACGCCATTTTGGAGGAACTGCATGCCAAAGCGGAGCGACTGCAGAATGCTGACAGTACCATCAACAACAAGTGCGCGGGAGGTCAGTTGGGCAGGGAGCTCGAAGAGGTCGTCAGTACCCTCACTGCTGCCGTCAAGGAGGTTACTCTAAAAATTGAGGGAAAACTTCCCGGCTCTCCCATGCGGTATTCCCTTCTCAGTCTGTTCAACCCCTTTAAGGCAGTGGGCGGCCTTGTTTCAACATTTACCAGCCTCGTGGTCAAGCTTGTCCTCTTCATCCTCATTCTTGCCATCGGTCCCTTCGCTTATTTGTTTATTACCATGGAGAAAGAAGCAACTATTCAAAAAGCGATTGATGAGAGTCAAGCCTTCATCCAAACCCAAAGAGATGCTCTTTCCTCTTTGGAGCAGGAGAGGGCGCAACTCGCGAAGGAAATAGAGTCCATGAGGATACGGGAGGATGATCTCAGCCGGCAGGAAAAGATCGATATTATGGAACTTAACGTGCAGGCCCACACCCTGGATCAGAAACACCACGGCATCGAGGTGGACATTGCCACTCATGAAAATAAGATCAAGGAGAACCTCCAAAGAATCCAGGAGGTGCGAAAGAAATCTTTTAAAGAGAGGCTTTTCAGGCAGTAAGATTTGGTCCCTAAATCCCCCTAACTCCCCCTTTCCAAAAACCGAGCATGTCCCACATCTATTGCTGGACACAGGATTTCGGACAGCAACTCCGGGCCCCGGGCGAAGCACGCTCTGTCACGGTCGCTGAAAGCCACAAAGTCCCGGAATCGTGCTCGTGCTCAGCGAGGGAAGGGAGCGGTGCTCGTAATCGTACTCGAAGAATCCCGGGGTTTTTTCAGTTTCTTGTCAGGTCGATTACGATCACGCGGACGATCACGAATGCTTTGTAGTCGAATTCTGTTCGACAATTGGTCATATCATGTAGGCCCTGAATGATTTCTTGTCCGTGCCTTTGGCCATACCATGCTTTACGGTCCCTTCCCGTGAGAAACTCACTTCAGCGGATTCGCCGTCTTTTGCATCGCTGTAGGAAGCGGTTATGACTGCCGCCAGTCCTTCCAGTTGGGGGGAAAGGTCCCCCAGAACGAGTGCTGTGGGACCAGGAACGGTCACCGTTTTTAGCATGAGATCAGAGTCCTTTGACAAGGAGAGAAGAACCTCGTTTTCTTGCTTGTTTCTGCCCACAACCAGTTTTGTGCGAGACCCGATGCGAAAATGGCGGCCAACCTTGAGAAGCTCGATCTCTCGTAAATCAGGGTCGGACCGGGATGAGAGGAGGTCTTTCAAACGCTTTGAGAAAATCTGGTCTGTGAGTAAACAACCGCCGGCTGGGGACGGGTATTCCCGGATGCCGAAAGTCTCGGCAAGAGCCATTTGAGGCTTTCGGGAGCGCCCGGAAATGTCCAGCAGTTCCTCCCTCCGAACCCATCCCATTTCCTCTGGAAGCGTAACGGGAAGGCGCTTCGCGGATAGAGGGCGAAGAATGAGATTTCCGTAACCGCTTTGAGCAGCAACGGTGAGCAAGGCCTTCTTGTTTTGAGACATGGGTCTTTGTCCCAATACTTCGCCGGTGAAGATGAAGCGTGCCCCTTCCTCTTGAAGCATGTCGCCTGCCTTTTTGAGCATGAGGGCATGACAGTCGATGCAGGGGTTCATGTTTTCCCCGTAACCATGCTTCGGGTTTTTCACGACTTCGAGGTGGGGCTCGGTGAGATCGATGACCTTCAGAGGCAGGTTGATTGAAGCGGCAGATTTCCTGGCCTTGCCGGAGGTAAAGAAGGGGGTTTCGAAGAAAAGGCCCAGGGCGTTAATGCCCTGGGCCACAATCAGCTTGACAGCGAGCATGCTGTCCAGCCCGCCCGAAAAAACGGCTAGAGCCTTCATCTAAAATCCTGCCTCTGCCATGTCTTTCAAGAGATCTTTCTGCTTTTTGCTGAGTTTTTTGGGGACAGCGATGGTGACCTGCACGAAAGCATCGCCCCGTGCACTGCTGTTCATGCGCGGCATGCCGTAGCCTTTTAGCCTGAATCGGGCATTGCTTTGCGTGCCCGGGGGAACCTTGAGTTTTAGTGTTTTCTTGTCAATCGTTGGGACCTCAATTTCGGTCCCCGACAGAGCGTCCGAAAATCGGATTTCTTGGGTGAGAAAGAGATCATCGCCCTCACGTTTAAACAGAGGATGATCAAGAACCTTAACCTGAATGTACAAGTCACCGTTTGGCCCTCTGTGAGGACTCCGCTGACCTTTTCCCTGCAAGCGCAGTTTCTTGCCTGTCGAAATCCCTGCCGGCACTTTCACGGAAACCGTTTCCTGCCGACCATCCACTTGATAGGAGATGACCCTTTTCGTCGTAGTGACCACTTCCTCCAGGGTCAGAGACAATTCGTAAACCAGATCTTGACCCTTCAAGGGCTGGGAGCGGGCATGAAGGTCATCGTAAGAGAAATCAAAAGGAGATCCCCTGCCTCTGAACTGGGATCCGCCCATGCCGCCGAACATTTGACCGAATATGTTTTGGCTGCGTCCGCCGCCAAAGCCGAACTCCCTAAAAATGCTTCCAAAATCGAAATCGCGGAAGATGTCTTCCTGGCTGAATCGCTGGCCGAACCCTTCCGCTCCAAAAATGTCGTACTGCTTTCTCTTTTCCGCATCGCTGAGAACCGCGTAGGCCTCGCTTATCTCCTTGAACTTGGCTTCAGACGCCTTGTCACCTTTGTTTCGGTCCGGATGATATTGAAGAGCCAGTTTACGGTAGGCCTTTTTGATTTCTTGAGGGGAGGCGCTCTTAGATACTCCAAGAATCTTGTAGTAATCCTTAGTGGTCATCTCTCTCGCGAAAAACCATACTTTTATCTGATTTTAATAAAAAAACCATAATCACCGCATGTGGGCAAGTCAAGCTGAGATCATGCCTGCCACTGGTGAGACGGCGTCATAATCGCCTTTCCCGCCTTTTGTCCTAACATGCCCTTACTCTCTCCGAGCCGTAAGCTCTGCGAGTTTGAGGCCACCCTTTCGTTACTCCACTGGAAAACGCAGCGGCTGTGTAACCAAAAAAGGATATAAATACAATATGTTGTATAATTTCCGAGTCGTTCAATGGCCTTGGATCCCCCAGCGCCGAAGGTGCGCCGGGAGATAAGGGATTGTGGCACAGTCCCATTTGGGAGAGAGGGCACGGGTGTTTTGCTGGGTGTGACATATGCCCTCGCAGAATCTGCTATTTTTGGATTGAACTGTCTTCATTTTTCTTTTATGGTGACCATGCAAAAGTGGATCTTGGAGGGGATGACTTAAACCGACATGAACCTGATCAGCCGCAAAGGAGGGAATGCTATGAAGACAAAACTATTTTTGCTGTTAACCCTCATATTTTTTGGAACGGTGATCTTTGCGCCAGTCCCATCCGCATGGGCGGCAGATCCCGTTGTTATCGGGTGCCCCCTTTCCACCGCTTTTCTTTACGGCTGGGATGCGGAAAGGGCTATCACGCTGGCCGTTGACGAGATCAATGCTCAAGGTGGGGTCAACGTCGGAGGCACAAAGCGCCCTTTCAAGGTGGAGGTGATCGATACCCGAGACCTAGAACCGGGTGTGCCGGTGAGTGAAGCCCTTTTGGTGGTTGAAAAGCTTATTCTGGAGAAGAACGCGGATTTTATCGTGGGCGGACCGGTCCGATCCGAAGCAGCGTTGGCTGCCATGGATCTGTTGTCCAAATACAGAAAAGTATCGATCCTGACCACCGGCGTCCTGACCCCTGCATACCATAAACGGGTGGCCGAGGACTATGACAAGTTCAAATACTGCTTTCGAATCACCGGCGAGGCCGCGTGGATGGTCCTCGGAGAGATGATCCCTTGTCTTGTGAGCATAGGCGAAAAATACAATCTCAACAGGCTCTTCATTATGATACAGGATGTGGCCCATGCCCGGGGGGGTGGCGGGCTCATTGCCAAAGTGATGGCCCAAAAGGGTTGGACGGTCATCGGTGAGCCGGAAATCTACCCCACGGGTTCCACGGACTTCTCCATGGGGCTTTTGAAGGCACGAAAAGAAAAAGCCCAGGTTATTGTCATCTGGATGGACATGCCCGAGACTTCCATCCTGCTCAAGCAGTGGTACGACATGAAGGTCCCAGCCCTTCCTTTTGGGTCGATTATCGCGGCAGCTGAGCAACCCGGCTTCTGGAAGGCGACAGAAGGCAAGGGGGAATACTGTCTGGCCAATGTGGTCAATGCGGGGAACGCGCCCTGCAATGCCACGCCCTGGACCATGAAATTCGTTAAGGCATACGAAAAGCGATGGGGCATTGAACCAGAGGGATACGGTACATCCAGCAGTTACATGGCCCCCTATGTGCTCAAGGATGCCATAGAGAGGGCGGGGGGGACGCTCGATTCGGATGCGATTGTTGAAGCGCTGGAAGCGACTGATCTGATGGGCGTTTACGGTCGCATCAAGTTCGACCCCAAAAGCCATCAGGTGGTTCCCAGCCTGGATCCGGAAGAGGGCGCTGTGGGCACCGTCTTTCAGTGGCAAGCCGGTAAAAGGGTGGTTGTGTTTCCTCCAAAGATCGCTGTGGGCGAAATCTTATTGCCACCCTGGATGACAAAGTAGTACTTGGTTGCAGAAGTTCGCGATATGTCATTTCGACCGAAGGGAGAAATCTTCTGTAGTGTTATCAAAGATTTCTCACTCACTTCGTTCCTTCGAAATGACACGGTTATCTATGCAACTAAGTAGTAGGCCTGTGGTAACCGCTCGGCTTAAGCACCGGCCGGGCGGTTTGACGCGGGCATGAAATGCGTGCCGTTCACATGGCCCGCCATTATCTGCGGGGAAAATCGTGCTCAGCGACCGAAGGGAGCGGTGCTCGTAGTCGTAATCGAAAGTCATTCGCAAGATCCTTGATCATGTACGATTACGCGCACGCGCACGAGCACGAAAGAGCAAATAAAAAGCTGATGGAGCAAGACTGAAAACGCGTTGGTGCGGTCTACGTTTTGAGCCTCTCCTCCTTGCCGTTAGTGAAGATGCTCCCGCGCCTGTTCAAAGGGGAGTCTCTATTTCGTTTCGACAAGGCACCGGCTAGCATGCTCTCCATCCTCCGTAACCCGCGCCTGCGGACACCGTCAGCCATAGCCTATTGACCGCCATAGCTTTAGCGGCGGCGGTTGGCTTCGGACGCGGACGGGCGCGAGATAGCCCCGCTCTGGGCTGGACTGCGAAGGTCGAGCCCGCGCGCCCGTCCTCCTCAGTAGAGGACCACGGCGGATGGAAAGACGGGTGAAATAGCTTTCTCATCTTTCCTATAAAAAAGCACCATTCCACATGGATATCCTCATTTATGGCACGATCAACAGCGTCTCCCTGGCCTTAATGGCTCTGGGCTTTGCTTTGGTCTATGGGATCAGCCGGGTGCCCAATTTTGCACACGGAGCCCTGTACGTGGTTTGCGGATTTATCACTTGGAGTTTCCTTCACGGGCTGGGGCTGAATTACCTGGTCAGCATTCTATTGGCCGCCTTCATTACCGGGGTGATAGGTGCGCTTATCTACCAGTTCGTACTCATTCGCGTCCGCGGGATGGCCATTTCCGAGATCATTGCCTCCTACGCCATGGGGCTGGCGATCTTGGAAGGGTTTCGATGGTATGGGTTCAAGGGCACGACCTATACCCTGCCCGTATTCGTAGAGGGTAGCATGTTTATCGCGGATATCCCGGTGGATTTCCACCGCGTCCTCGTCGTGGGAATCGGCGCTGCGGTGGTCTCCTTTCTGTGGCTCTTCACCCATCACACGCGTATCGGTCTGGCCCTCCGGGGTATGGCGCAGGATGAAAGGGCTGCCCTGATGCTGGGCATCGACTCGGACTTCATGGCCGTGGTGGCCATGGCCTTTGGCTCTGTGCTTGCAGGTCTCTCTGCCATTTTGTTACTGCCCTTGGGAAATATCGTTGTCGAGGCGGGTTACAACGTCCTGATCTTGGCCATTGCCGTGTGCATTGTGGGAGGTTTGGGTAGCTGGATGGGGGCTGTACTCGCGGCCTTTATCATCGGCTTTGCTCAGATTTTGACCGTTGTCTATTGGGGAGCCCATTACCAAATGGTGGTGGCCCTGCTCGCCATCATCTTTACCCTCATCCTCAGGCCTTCAGGCCTTTTTGGTCAGCAGAAGGAATTGGAAGAAAGGGTGTAGTCGATTGCACACAGAGGAGCGTCGCAAGGAAAGACTGGATCGCGGCATCAAGGTCCGCACAGTGGGCATCTATTCTCTCATGTCCTGGCGTGAGTTGTCGTACCTCACGGTGCCCAGGGTGGTGCTTATCCTGGGGATGCTTTTGCTGCCTCTTATCATGCCCAGCATGTACTGGCAGCGGGTGATCTCCATTGTCTGCATCTACGCTTTGTTGGCCCTAAGCTTTGATTTTCTTGCCCACTATGTGGGCTTGGTTTCTCTGGGAGGGGCCTTTTTTATAGGAACGGGAGGCTATCTGGCCGCCATTCTGAATACGTCCTTTGGACTGCCATTCTATTTGACTATCCCCATAGCCACCATTGTGGGCGCGGTGATCTGCACAGGGTTTTTGCTGCCCTGCCTCCCGCTGCGGGGGGTTTACTTCGCAATCGTCACGCTGATGTACCCACTCGTCCTCGGGAGGATCATTGAGGCCCTGAATGTCCTTGGGGGAACGGATGGCATCGTGGGCGTGGCCAGTTTCCCGAATCGCTGGCTGGAACAGTATTTCATGATTCTCATGGTTCTTTTGTTCCTCTTTGGCATGAGACGGCTGGTCAACATGGATGTGGGATTGGTTTTCCGGGCCGTAAAGGATAATGACCAGGCGGTGAAAGCCTCAGGGATGAGCATCACCTTTTACAAGGCTGTTGCCGTGTTTATCGCTTCAACTATGGGCTGTCTCGGAGGCGCTTGCCTTGTCCACATTTATATGTGGTCCGGCATCTCCCAGTTTGCCCTGGATTTTTCCATCATTCCCATTGCAGCCACGGTCATCGGGGGAGGGGGCACTTTGGTGGGAGCCGTCCTGGGCTGTTTTATCCTGGTTCCCATATCCGAATTGCTCCGGACCTTTGGAACCCTGCGCATCGTCTTTTATTCCTTAATCCTCGTGGGATTCATCGTTCTTAGAAGCGAGGGTGTCATGGTCTACGGCCAGCGGAAATATCACCAGTTTGAAAGGTGGGTGAAGGTATGAGCGGTGGTCCTATCCTTGAAGCGAAGGAGGTAACCAAGGCTTTTGGTGGCATACTGGCCTTGAACCGGGTCAGTTTTCATGTCAATGAAGGGGACATTCTGGGCATCATCGGCCCCAACGGTTCAGGGAAAACCACGTTGATCAATTGCGTCACCGGCTTTATTCGGATGACTTCCGGCAGGGTACTGTTTCGAGGGAAGGAAATCACCCGCAGACCTCCCCACAAAATAGCGGATATGGGAATCACGAGGACCTTTCAGATTATGCGTCCCTACTACAGCCTGCCCGCTTACAAGAATCTGGTGATTCCCCTCTTCTCACCGCGGGCTAAACGCACCGGGGGCTGGCGAGGGGGCGGCAAGTTGGGGGATCGTGATACGGTGGGAATTGACATTTTGGAGGAGATCGGGTTCGAGCGGGATTCCTTTGTGCCTTACAAAATGGCCTCTAGCTTGCCCACCGGCTATTTGAAGCGCCTTGAGCTTGCCCGATGCCTCGCCTTGAAACCTGAGATTATTCTCTGTGACGAAGTCTTTTCAGGCTTGAGCATGAGTGAAATTGCAAGCATGGTGCCGCTCATCGAGCGTTTGCAGATGGAAGGCATTACCCTCGTCATGATCGAACACCGACTTCGAGAACTTTTTCGCGTCGCCAATCGGGTCATGGTGCTCAACTTCGGTGAAAAACTGACTGAAGGCACTCCTGAGGAAGTGATGGCTGACGAGAAGGTCAAGGTGGCCTATTTTGGCTCGGAAGAGGTTGAGGAGGTCATGAGCTATGCTTGAGGCCACGGACCTGATGGTCTTCTACGAGAACATGCTCGCGCTTAACAATGTGAGCATCAAATGCGACAAAAACCAGATTGTGGGCGTTTTCGGGGCAAACAGCGCGGGCAAGTCCACCCTCATGTATACCCTTTCCGGTATCATGGAGGATATTCGGAAAAAAGAAGAAATGGCCGGTGGTGAGCGGATCACGGTTATCGGAAAGATCCTCTACATGGGCGAAGACGTCTCAAAGCTGAAACCAAGCCGGCGGGCACGAAAGGGTATGGTGTTGTGTCCGGAACGGCGAAGGATATTCACGGAAAGCAATGTGCTGGAAAACCTGCGTATCGGCGGATATCTGGCCACCCCACCCCAGGCAAAGAAGACCTTGGAATACGTTTTCAAGGTGTTTCCGGCTCTGGAAAAGCTCAAGAAAAGAACAGGCGGATTCTTAAGCGGCGGAGAGCAGCAGATGCTGGCCATCGGCCGGGCTCTCATGGCTCAGCCCAAGTTGCTCCTTTTGGATGAACCTCTGATGGGCTTGAGCCCGCTCATGCAGGCCATACTCGTCCGAGCCACCAAGGAAATCCGCGATGACCAGGGCATTACCATTATCGTGACAGAACAATATGCTCGACCGGTCCTGCCCATTGTGGATTATGCCTTCATCCTGGAGAACGGGGCCGCGGTTCTGGAGGGAACTCGAGTAGAGTTGCTCGATAACCCGGATGTGCGATCCGCTTATTTTGGTGTATAGCCAAGAGGTTCAATAGATCATGAAGGCCAATGCTGAATCGTTGGAA
>Ga0180438_10009740_pt1 | contig 11904 bp, 8 predicted proteins | sample SS_ome_12_FD_132455 | JGI IMG/M metagenome (GOLD analysis project Ga0180438, IMG submission 132455) | Hypersaline lake sediment archaeal communities from the Salton Sea, California, USA - SS_3_D_2 metaG | ecosystem: Environmental > Aquatic > Non-marine Saline and Alkaline > Hypersaline >...
GCCCACGGCGCGCTCGATCTCGTCGGCCTCCACCCGGCGGATGCCGAGCGCCTCGGCCAGCTGGCGAACGGTCCCCCCGCCGTCGGCCAGGGCGGCCAGGAACCGGAGGCTCGTGGGGCTGGACGCGTCGGCCCGGGCCAGGAACACGAGGGCCTCGGCCAGGGTGTCGTCGCCGATCCGCTCGACCGGCGCGCCCCGGCGCTTGAGCGCGCGGAGGTCCTGCACCAGAACCCGCGCGGCCCACCGAGGCTTCAGGCCCGAGTCCTCCACGAGTCGCTCGAAGAGGCCGGCCCGGGGGGAGTAGGAGAGGGGGCGGGCCAGCGGCAGGGGAAGGCCCCACTCGATGTACGTCTGCTCTCTCACCCAGGGGCGGGGGGCCAGCCGGGCGGTCACCATCTCGATCCTCTCCCTGGAAACGGGGCTCGGGGCGGAGTCGGTGTCCGGGTACATGCGGTCGGGACCGGGCAGGATGCGCTCGAAGTCCGAGTGCCCATCGGGAAACGCCTGACGCGTCTCATTGGGAACGCCTCGGGTGGCCTCGATCGTCCGGATCTTGATTTCGGCCAGGGCGGTGTCCGTATCCGCGTCGTTTCCCCAAACGACGACCACGGCGTCGGTGGGCCCGGCCCCCAGGATCGATCGGACGGCGATCCAGTCGTCCGGATGGACCCCGCAGGCCTCCGGCGCATCGGAGTGGACCAGGTTCGGGTGGTGGTCGAGACACGCGATCACGCGGACCCTGCCGGCGAGCTCATCGGCGAAGGTCCGGCCGGGTTGGGTCGGATGGTTCAGGAGTCCGGCAATCCTGGAGAGTCGGATCGCCTTGATGGTGTCCCCCCTGGTCAGGGCCTGCCGGAAGAGACCGGAACGGGGGCTGCACAGGCCGAGGTCCACTCGGGCCTTCTCTCCATGGAGCGTACTCTCGGTGATGCCCCGGGCACGGAGGATCTCCATCAGCTGGAGCAGCTGAACCTGACGACCGGCCTCGGTCTCGGTCAGCCGTTCCACGTAGCGGTACTTGGGGACCCCCTTGATCTCGACGCGGGTTCCCCCCTCGACGCTGACGTTGACGTCCTGCCGTGCCGAACCGATGCCGCGCCGTACCCTGCCCGTGGCCCGCAGCACGCGGGCGAGGGCCCGGTTGACCCCCTGGGCCTCCTCGGGGGTCCGGGCGTCGGGGTACGTGGTGACCTCGACCAGGGGAGTGGACAGCCGGTCGGTCCGGAACGTGATCGTGTGGCCCACGTCGGACATTTCCCGACACGCATCCTCCTCGAGCGTTACCTGGATGATCCGGAATCGCCGCCCCCGGAAGGGGATCCAACCCTCCGTCCCGACGACGGCCGTCCGCTGGAAACCGGTGGGGATGCTGCCGTCGAGGTACTGTTTGCGCGAGATGTGGATCTCGTCGACCAGGGTGCAGTTGAGCATCAGGGCGATCTCGAGGGCGATCTCGAGGGCCTCCTGGTTCATCTCGAAGGGGGGCGTGTCGTCCATCTCGTAGGTGCAGGAGGAACTGTGGTAGAGTTCGTAGACGACCTCCTTCTTGGTCTTGAACTCCATCAGCGCGGTGCCGTCGTACTCCCCCAGCTCCGAGAGGGTCGGGCGCATGTGCCGGACGATGCGCGCGTCGGGCGGGTCCCGTCTCAAACCCACCGGGCAGCGGCAGAAGAGCTTGTGCCGGGTGTCGAGCTGTTGGTGGATTTCCAGGCCGCAGCGAAACCCGATTCTCTCGTAGTCCTCGGCTTTCATCTGATCCGAGTTCCCCGTCTGGGTAGCGTGCCTCGAAGCGTGAACCAAACATGCTAGCACAGGACGGGATCTCTTGAGAAGGCACTTTCGGGGAAACGGGCGGCGCAATCGGTGGACGCGCTGGATTGGGAGCCGGAGAAAGAACGGGGTGTCCCCACCCCAACGCACGTGCCACGTAGCCTCTGAAACCCAGGGGCAACTAGGTCCCTTCGCTCTGCAGATTCGAGGGATCGCGGTTCACGAACGCGGCAGGGAACACCCTCGGGGCGAGTCTATCAGAACCCCCATATGCTGTCAATACGTTTCGTTGGCGTTGAATGATATGTCAATAGGAGCAAAAATCCGACAATTTAACTATAGACAAACACAATACTGAGATTCCAGGATGGAAGCCGCGCCCGCAACCCGTTGTCCCCATCTAAGATCCGTTTGGAGAATTTAAATACGATTCGAATCAACTCGATCCGCTCCCGAACTTCCGGCTAGGGCTCGAAGTCCGAGGACGGGATGTCGTCGACCGAGTCGTATTCCTCTTCCTCCTCCTGGTCCGCCTGCTGGCTCTCCATCTTCTTCAAGTAGTCCCGGATGCTCTGGGCGGCGCGGTTTGCCTGCGCGCGTTTGGAGAAGCCCGGGTCCGCCGCCGCGGCCTGGTATTCCCTGAGCGCGGACTCGAACGAATTGAGCTTCTGGTAGATGCGCGCCAGCTGGTAGTGCGCCACTCCGTACGGGTCCTTCAATTCGGTGGCCTTTCGAAAGGCCTGGATCGCCTCGGCGTTCTGGTTGGCTTTGGCCAGGGCGCTCCCCTTCATGTAGTAGGCTTCGGCGAGATCCGGCCTCAGCTGGATCACCCTGTCGAACATCTCGCTCGCCTTCTTGGCGTCGTCCTGCTTCAGGTAGATCTTGCCCAGCTGGAAGTAGGCCAGGTAGGCCTTGTCGCTCCCGGGAGCTCTTCGGAGCGCCGTCTGGAGGGTCAGAATCGCAGTTTCGTACGCACCGCTCCTGTCGCAGATCTCGTACTCGACGTCCCCCAACTCGAAGAGTGCGTCCGCGTAGGTCGAGTCGATCTCGATGGCCCGATTGAACGCCTTCTTTGCGGCGCTGAGGTTGCCCGCGTTGTGGTGAGCCGTGCCCAGCGCGAAGTACGCCTCGAGGGATCGCGGGTTCGCCTCGACGGCCTGCTCGAGGTATCCTGCGGCCTCCCCGTACTTCTTCTGCTTGAACTTCAGTGAGCCGAGGGCGTACAGCGCCAGCGCGTGCTTCGGTTCCAGCTCGAGGGTCCTCTTGTACTCTGCTTCCGCCTGCTCGACGTTTCCCGTTCGCTCGTAGGCAATGGCCAGATTGTACTGGGCCGCGGGGAAACTGCTCGTGATCAGGAGCGCCTTCTGGAACTCGGTGATGGCCGCGTCGTAGTCGCCCTCGCTCGCCAGCTGGATCCCCCGATCGAAGAGATCCCTAGCATCCGGGCTGGCGACGTCGGGTGCGTCGAACTGCGCAGACGCTTCAGCCCCGAAGGCCGTGAGCGCCAAGGCGCCGAGAACCGTCATCATCCACAGAGTCCGCATCGCTCCATCCCCTCCTTCGGGTGCCGATGGTCCCTTGACCGCCCGCACGGCGCTCGCGCCCCGTGCTGACTATGTCCCCAAGCCCCTGGGGCCTGTAAACTCTGCCGAGATCTGGGCAAACTTGACCGACTCTCGCGATCAACCTACCACGAGCGTGGAACCCCTGTCAAGCCCTCCGGGTTCCCCGCTCAGGATCTTGACAGCACGCCTCCCGATGTGGGAACTTCTCGGAGCAGGGCGCCGGGGCTCCGTCGCGCCCGGCCGCGTTGGGGGACGCTTAACCGGACAGGTCACCCCGCCGCCGGATGAGGCATGGCGCCTCGCCGACCGGAGGTGCCCGTCGAAGCCAACGGAGGGTCGATGTGGACTTCGAGGTGTTGGAGCGCACGCAGCCGTACAGGGGGAAGATCATCAACGTCAGTCGCGATCGCGTCCGCCTGCCCAACGGTCGGGTCTCCACGCTGGAGAACATCGAGCACGGGCCGTCGACGGCCGTCGTGCCCATCCTCCCGGACGGCGCCGTCCTGCTCCTGAGGCAGTTCCGGTACGCGGCCGCCGGGTACATCCTGGAAATCCCGGCGGGGATGGTGGAGTCGGGGGAGTCCCCCGAAGAGTGCGCGCGCCGGGAGCTGGAGGAAGAGACGGGCTACGTGGCCAGGACGATGCGGTCCCTCGGGGGCTTCATGTTGGCGCCCGGCTACTGCGACGAAGTCATCCACATTTTCGTCGGCTCGGACCTCGAGCCCGGCACGCAGGCCCTGGAACGCTCCGAGGTGATCGATCTGGCGCCCTGCCCCGTACCTGAAGTCGAGCGCATGATCCGGGAGGGACAGATCACGGATGCCAAGACCGTGATCGGCGTCCTCCTCGCTCTCCAGAGCGAGTAGCCGCGCGCGCCCGAGGGCCATGGGAAGGAGAGGAGGTGGGCCGGTGCCCCAGAACCAGGTGGTCGTGTTCGTGACCGCTTCATCCGCGGAGGAGGCCGACGTAATCGCCCGGGCGGCGGTCGAGGAGCGGCTCGCCGCGTGTGCCAACATCGTGCCGTCGGTGTCCTCGGTGTTCCGGTGGAAGGGCAAGATCGAGCGCGAGGCCGAAGTCCTGATCATCCTCAAGACCAGACGAGGCGTGCTCGAGCGCCTGGTTGCGCGCGTCCAGGATCTCCACAGCTATGAGGTTCCCGAAGTCATCGCGCTGCCGATCGTGGGCGGCTCGGAGGAGTACCTCGACTGGCTGAGGGAGCAGACCGAGCCCGTGGGCCGGCCGGCCGCGCGCGAGAGGCGCGGCCCCTTCGGGCCCGGCTTCTAGCCCGGACGATCCAGGGGATCCTTCCTGCGAGATCGCCAGGGTGCGCCCGGGCCGTGCTCGGGTCATGGCTCGCGACGGCGGGCGTTCGGACAGCGCGCGTCTCAGCGGCGCCACATGTTGTACGGAGAGTACCCGTAGGGGTGGTAGTAGTACCGGGGGTTCTGGACGCTGACCTCGAGACGGAAGCGGTCGCTCGGCTGGTAGAGGAGCCCGAAGCCCGGCACGACGACCTCCGCGCCGCTCTGGCCGTCCATCTCGAGGCTGGGGTGGTAGCCGACCCCGACGTCGACCCACACCTGGACCGGGTCCGAAATCCGATAGTTCACATGGTTGAGGAACAGGCCCGTGACGGCGCTCCCGCTGCTCCCGTAGCCGCTCCCCATCCCGTAGGACATCGTCACCGAGCGCGATATGGTGAGGCGCGAAGGATCGATCAACATCAGGTTCCTGAGGCCGCTCTGCGAGGTCACTCCCGGCTGCCATGCGATGTCCAGATTGGGCACGGACGACGTCTCTTCCTGCGCCACGGCGGGCGTGACCAGAAAGACGAGGGTGCACACCAGCACGGGCACCAGGACCTTCGCGCGCGTCACGGATTCCATCCTCCGGCTCGGGGCGTGACCGCCGCACCTGCGGCGGGAGAGTTTCCCTCTATACCCAGCATAACCCTCGTCGGTTCCGTTGTCAAGGCCGCCGGGGTCTCCTGGAATCGTCGGCCTGGCCCGCCGGGAACTTGAAGCGTACGCGCGAGGTCCCCTCCTCGAGAGGCCGCGCTCCCGCCGTGGACCGGAACGGCCTCGGCCCCGCAGGCGCTGCTTGAAGTCAGAGTGTCCATTTTCAGAAATCCGTTGCTCCGGTGTAGGAGTGATGGTATAATATGTAGTGTGTGCGCTGACTCCTGGGTCTAAGGTTTTCGAGGTAGACGGTGGATCGGAGGTGTCGGGGCGCACGTCAGACGTGATATCGTGCGGTGTCCATCCGAGGACACGTTCTTCCTGCCTGTGTCTGTCCCGCGCTGCCGAGCCGGAAGGGGGGAGATGGAAATGCGAGTCCCAACGATTGCTCTGGTGGGCTTGCTGACCGCGTTGTGCGTTCTCTGGGCGGTTCCTCAGGCTTCAGGGCGGACATGGTACGTGACGCCCGCCGGAGACGGCGATGCATCTACCATCCAGGCCGGGATCGACGCGTCCTCGCCCGGGGACACCGTCCTGGTGGCGTCGGGAACCTATCACGAACACCTCGTGATGAAGCAGGGGATCTGTCTCAGGAGTGAAGCGGGCCCGGACGTCACCGTGATCCACGGGGACGACTCGGGGACCGTGATTGTGTGTTGGGATCTCGGGGTCGCCTTCACCGAGATCAAGGGATTCACGATCATGAGGGGAAGCGACCCGTCCGGTTGGGGGGGTGGGATCGACTGCTACCTCTCGGAAGTCACGATCGAGAACAACGTCATTGTAGAGTGCGACGCATGGCGCGGGGGCGGGATCTGTCTTTACGCGTGCGACGGCGAGGTTGTCGGCAACGAGATCCGCGATTGCTGGGGTCAGGTGTGGGGGTACGGAGGGGCCATCTACGGCGCCGGTTCCTCCGCAATCGTGATGGACAACTGGATCCACGGCTGCGCGGCGGGCTATGAGGACCGCGGGGAGGGCGGCGCCATCTGGTGGTCCGCCGGGTCGCCCTACATCGTCGGGAACCGCATCGAGGGGAACTGGGCCGGCATGGGCGGGGGCCTGTGCCTGAAGAGCCTCGAGGGCGGCGAGGTCAGCTGGAACCTGATCTCGGAGAATTGCGCAGGCGGGGAGGACATGGGGGGCGGCGGCGAGACGGGCGGGGGGATCTGGGCCTCCTCGGCGAACCCAGAATTCCTGATCCTCCACAACACGATCGTGGACAATTGGGTAGGAACCGAGTCCTACACGAGCCGCGGCGGAGGCATCTACGTGGCCTCGCCCCTCAGGATCGAGAACAACATCGTGGCCCACAACTGGGCCGACGTCGACGGCGGGGGCATCCAGTGCTGGGACTGTCCCGTCATCCTCTGTAACGACGTCTGGGCGAATCACAGCGGCAACTACGGCGGCAGCGGGTGTCCGGATCCCACCGGGACCAACGGGAACATCTCCGAGGATCCTCTCTTCTGCGACCGGCCGGGCGGCGATTTCACCCTCGACTGCGCCTCGCCGTGCCTGAACTCGGCCGAGTGCGATTCGATGGGGGCCTACGGCGAGGGGTGTGGGGAATGCTACGCGGGGGTGGCGAGCTTGGTCGACGGCATGCCCGTACCGGGCGAGCCGGTCCTGTTCCAGAACCAGCCGAACCCGTTCAACCCGGTCACGCGGATTCCGTTCGGTCTCCACCAGAGAGCCCACGTGCGCATCTCGGTCTACGATGTGAACGGGCAGTTGGTTCGGAGTCTCGTCGATCGGGATCTGGATGCCGGGTATACCGCGGTCAGGTGGGATGGGCGGGATCGCCTGGGCGCGCCCGCGGCGCCGGGCGTGTACTTCGCCCGCCTCGAGACGGGAGGGCGCATTCTGACGAAGAAGATGATCCTGGTCAAGTAGACGGCGGGGAGGCGGATGGCGCAGGGGAGACGCCCACGACGGAGATCGCAGGGATGGATCCTGCTGGGTCTCGGCATGGTGATGGGCTGGGGGGGGTCGTGCGGGGATGACGAGGCGGACAGGGGGCCCCGTGTGGTCGCACTCGAGAACCACGCGCCCAGCCTCGTCCCGCAGTCGGACACGACCACGACCTTGGGAGACACACTCTATCTTCGGGCCTCTGCGACGGATCAAGACGGAGACACGCTCGTCTACGGTCTGGTGGTCGAACAGACCCTCAGGGAGATTGAGGAGGGGTACCTCGTCAAGCCGAGCATCGACGGCGGGACCGGGACGTTCTGGTTCTGGCCGCAGGCCCGCGATCGGCCCGCCCGGTCGTTCCGATTCACGGCCGAGGACCCTCTAGGAGCGGCCGACACGACACGCTTCACCGTGGAGGTCCCCTAACGCGGTCGGGAGGGGCACACGCCTCCCGAGAAGGGTCGTCCGACCCGGGTGCAGAATCTGGCCCGGCAAGGTTCACTTCTTAAGCGTCAACTCCTGACCGCAGCAGCTGAACGCGCAGGTGGACTTGTCGGTATGACACGCGCAGTCCTCGGCCGGCGTGCCCGCCTCGTCACATTCCTTGACGACCTTGAGTTCCAGCCCGCAGTCCTCGCAGGTGTAGACCTGCCCCTTCCTCATGTCGTGGCAGCTCAGCATGACGGACCTCCCTCCTTCTGATCCCGCATCGAGGGCTGGCTGACCAAACGGGCCCGAGGCTCCGACGTCGCCCGGCCCTTCGGTGCCATGATAGGCCGACGGGGGGGGCATGTCAAACCCGCCAACGGCTCGGGCCGCCGTTTCGGGCATCGTGATTTCTGTCTTGCCCTTTCCGGCCTTTGTCATTAGCTTATTGGATTGTCGGCGGTCGGCAATCCTGGCGGGAGTCCCGGGTTTCTGGGACTCTCTCTTGTCGAAGGGGAGGCGACATGGCGAGGCCCGTGGGGTGGGTCTACTCGGATGTTTTCCTCGAGCACGATATGGGACCCGGCCACCCGGAGAGTCCGCAGCGTCTGGCGGCCCTCGTGCGCCATCTGGAAGAGACGGGGCTCGCCTCCGAGCTCACCAAGATCGAGCCTAGGCCCTGTCCGATGGAGTGGATCGAGGAAATTCACGCGCCCGAGTACATCCGCTTCGTCCAGGACGTATGCAAGGCCGGCGGGGGACTCCTGGACTACGGCGACACCTACGCGTCGCCCCGGTCCTACGACGCGGCTCTCCTGGCCGCCGGCGGAGGGCTGGCCGCCGTCGATGCGGTCTTGGAGGGGACCCTCGCCCGGGCCTTCTGTGCGGTCAGACCCCCGGGTCACCACGCCGAGCGGGACCGGGCCATGGGGTTCTGCATCTTCAACAACATCGCCGTCGCCGCCGCGTACGCCCGGAAGCGGCACGGGATCGCACGGGTTCTGGTCGTCGACTGGGACGTCCATCACGGCAACGGCACCGAGCACGCTTTCTACGGTTCGAAGGGCGTCTCCTATTTCAGCGTGCACCAGTACCCGCACTACCCGGGGACGGGGGCGGCCGGCGACGAGGGTGTGGGAGAGGGAGAAGGCTTCACGTTGAACGTACCTCTGGCAGGGGGCGCGGATGACGACGTCTACGTGGGCGTCTTCGCCGACCGTCTGCTGCCGCATGCCCGAGACTTCCGGCCGGAGCTCATCCTGATCTCGGCGGGCTTCGACGCGCACCGGTCGGATCCCCTGGCGGGCATGCAGGTGACCGAAGACGGATTCCGCGAGATGACGCGTTTCGTCTGCGATCTTGCGGACGAGACCGCCCAGGGCCGGGTGGTGTCCTTCCTCGAGGGGGGCTATCATCCGCAGGCCATGCCCCGATCGGTGGAAGCGCATCTCAGACAGATGGGGGAATAGCGACCGCGTGTCGTTTCATGCCGATGCCGCCCGCGGGACGGCACATTTGCGGAGAGCCCTGCACCTGTGGACTCGCAACGGGTGGCGCCGGGTAGGGCGCCCACGGAGCGCAGGGACGAGCACCGTGGGACAACCCGGTGACAGGACCCGTTGCGAGTGGCCCTGGTGCGCAGATGTGAGGCGAAGTCCTTCGAGACAGGACCCGCAGCGGACGCGCGGCCGGCCGGGCAGTCCTGAGAGCCGCACGCGATTGGCGAGAAGAAGGGGAGAACAGGTATGCGATTCGACAAGATGACCATCAAGGCGCAGGAAGCCCTCCAGGGCGCCCAGCAAAACGCCGAGGAGCGGAACCACGCCGAGGTCGCGCCCCTCCACCTCCTGTGGGCCCTGATCGAGCAGCCCGAGGGCATCGTGCCCACGATCCTCCAGAAGATGGGCGCGAACCTGGCGGGTCTGAAGGCGGAGCTCGAGGGCGAACTGGAGAAGCTGCCGAAGGCCTACGGGGCCGCCGCTCAGGTCGGCATTTCGGCGGGACTGCGGCAGGTCCTCAACGACGCCTTCAAGGAGGCCGAGCGGCTGAAGGATGCCTTCGTTTCCACCGAGCACCTCCTGGTCGTGATCGCCGACGAGGAGAAAGCCTTCTTTAAGAAGCTCGGGATCACCAAGGACGACCTCCTCAGAGGCGTGGCCGAGGTCCGCGGGAGCCAACGGGTGACCGACCAGAACCCCGAGGGCAAGTACCAGGCCCTGGAACGCTTCACGAGGGACCTCTGCCTCCTGGCCAGGAAGGGGAAGCTGGATCCCGTGATCGGCCGGGACGACGAGATCCGCCGCGTGATGCAGGTCCTCTCCCGGCGGACCAAGAACAACCCGGTCCTCATCGGCGAGCCCGGCGTCGGCAAGACGGCCATCGCCGAGGGCCTGGCGCACCGGATCGTGAGCGGCGACGTCCCCGAGCCCCTCAAGAACAAGCGACTTCTGGCCCTCGACCTGGGGGCCCTGGTGGCCGGGACCAAGTTCCGCGGGGAGTTCGAGGATCGGCTGAAGGCGCTTCTCAAGGAAATCGATGAGGCCGAGGGGCAGGTGATCCTCTTCATCGACGAACTCCACACCCTGGTGGGCGCCGGCGCGGCCGAGGGCGCGGTGGACGCGTCCAACATGCTGAAACCCGCCCTTGCCCGGGGCGATCTGAGGGCCATCGGCGCCACCACCCTGGACGAGTACCGGAAACACATCGAGAAGGACGCCGCGCTCGAGCGGCGCTTCCAGCCGGTGCTGGTGGGCGAGCCCACCGTGGAGGACACCATCGCCATCCTCCGCGGGCTCAAGGAGCGCTACGAGGTCCACCACGGGGTGAGGATCCAGGACACGGCCCTGGTGGCGGCAGCCGTCCTCTCCAAGCGCTACATCACGGACCGGTTCCTGCCGGACAAGGCCATCGATCTGGTGGACGAGGCGGCGTCCAAGCTGAGGATCGAAATCGACAGCATGCCCACCGAGCTGGACGAGGCCGAACGCCACATCATGCAGCTCGAGATCGAGAAGCAGGCCCTGTCCAAGGAAAAGGATCCGGCCTCCAAGGAGCGCTTGGCCAAGCTGGAGAAGGAGCTGGCGGATTACAGGGAGCGGGCCGGCAGGATGCGGGGCCACTGGCAGAACGAGAAGGAGGCCATCGACCGCATCCGCAAGATCAAAGAGGCCATCGAGAGGGCCCACGTCGAGGGTCAGGCGGCAGAGCGCGAGGGCAACCTGGAGAAGGCGGCCGAGATCCGCTACGGCGTGCTCACGGGGCTCGAGAGGGAGCTGGAGCAGGAGAACCGGCGGCTGGCCGAGCTCCAGACGTCCCTCAAGATGCTCAAGGAGGAGGTGGAGGAGGAGGACATCGCCGAGGTCGTGTCCAAGTGGACGGGCATCCCGGTGGCCAGGATGCTGGAGGGGGAGCGCCAGAAACTCCTCCAGATGGAGGATCGCCTGAAGCGGCGTGTGGTGGGGCAGGGCGAGGCGGTCGAGGCGGTCTCCAACGCGGTGCGGCGGTCCCGGGCGGGTCTGGACGACCCGAACCGTCCCGCCGGCTCCTTCATCTTCCTGGGTCCGACGGGCGTGGGCAAGACCGAGCTGGCCCGGGCGCTGGCCGAGTTCCTGTTCGACGACGAGGGGGCCATAGTCAGGCTGGACATGTCCGAGTATATGGAAAAGCACACGGTCGCCCGCCTCATCGGCGCGCCCCCGGGTTATGTCGGCTACGAAGAGGGGGGGCAGCTCACCGAGGCCGTCCGCCGCCGGCCCTACAGCGTGGTCCTGTTGGACGAGGTCGAGAAGGCCCACACCGACGTCTTCAACGTTCTCCTGCAGGTTCTGGACGACGGGCGCCTGACCGACGGCAAGGGCCGCACGGTGGACTTCAAGAACACGGTCCTGATCATGACCTCCAACGTGGGATCCCAGTGGATCCATGAGATGGGGTCCCGGGAACCCGAGCGGCTCAAGGAGATGGTGAACGAGGCCCTCCGGAGCACGTTCCGGCCCGAGTTCCTGAACCGGGTCGACGAGATCATCACGTTCAACGCGCTCGGGCGGGAGCAGATTGCGGCCATCGTGGAGATCCAGATCGGGTACCTGGAGAAGCGGCTGGCCGACCAGAAGATGCAGATCGATCTGGACGAGAGCGCCAAGAAGGTGCTGGCAGAGAGGGGGTTCGACCCGGACTACGGCGCCCGGCCGCTCAAGCGCACGATCCAGCGGCTGGTCCAGGATCCCCTGGCCCAGAAGGTGCTGGCCGGAGAGTTCGGGGAGGGCGAC
>Ga0180438_10009742_pt1 | contig 11901 bp, 10 predicted proteins | sample SS_ome_12_FD_132455 | JGI IMG/M metagenome (GOLD analysis project Ga0180438, IMG submission 132455) | Hypersaline lake sediment archaeal communities from the Salton Sea, California, USA - SS_3_D_2 metaG | ecosystem: Environmental > Aquatic > Non-marine Saline and Alkaline > Hypersaline >...
ATGATAGTACCATCTGGTAGGACAACCTCAAGTCCCAAGACAAGCTCAGCGATGCACCCGAACACGCCAGAGCCAAAACCAGCTCCATTCACAGCCACATTGCCTGCGAAAGTGGCAACCAGAGAGGAGCCTGGATAGACTGGAACCCATAAGTCATGTTTGTTCAGATATTTATCAAGAGCCCCAAAAGTAACACCAGCACCAACGGTGACAGATCTCAAATCTTTGAATAGCTTTATCGTATTGAGTCGCATTAGCTCAATGACTATTCCTCCTGGTTGAGGAAGAACTTCTCCCTGAAGACTTGATCCACCAGATCTTGGCGTTACAGGTATCTTACTGTTGTTGGCCACTTTGAGAACCCTCGCGACCTCTTCTGTCGTTCCTGGTCGTACAACAGCAGCAGGAAGCACAGAGTCATACCCCATTGATGCTGAGGCGGAATAGCTCAGAAGTACATCTTTTCTTGTAGAAGTGTACTCCTCGCCAACGATATCTGATAGTTCTTTCAGAATCTCCTTGTCCACTCTCCGCCCTCCAATTGTAGGCAAGACTAGAAGATATGTCTAATCTTCATCAAGTCGGAGGCTGATCCTTTGACCTTCAGTTTTCGCTTCAGGAGAGCAGAGGCTGCACTCATCTCTTCAAGGAATAGTTTGCGAATTGTTTCCTCATCGCTCTGAATACTCATATCTGGCTCCTCAATTGGACCTTCATGAACAGTGATGGTGTTATCCTTAACAATGAAATGATACTCTGAACCTTCTTTCAGCTTGAGGTGTGCTTTTCGTTCCCACCCCTCAATAGCTTCCTTGGTCTTCTCGCGTTCAAGTCCTATTGCGATTCTTTCTCGCATTAGTTCCAGTAAATCTTGAGTCATCTCTATTTACTCCTATGTCCCTGTTTTGATTACGGCCTAGATTTAGTTGTTTCTCCTCTTGTTTTTCTGCAGACAACTTGAGTTGACCATATTCTTTTAGTATAATCTTACCTTCTCAAAAAAGAATGGAGTGGAGTGACAAGTCATGAGAAAGTATGATCCAAAAATCATTGAAACCCATTTTGAAAGAGATCCTTTACTCGAATGGGAGCGACTAGACAACACTCCAAGTGGCAAAGTACAGTTTCATATTCACCAGCACTTTCTCAAGAAATACATCAAGAAGGGTAACAAAGTACTTGAGATTGGACCAGGACCTGGTAAGTTCACTATCGAATTGGCTAGGCTCGGAGCTAGAATCTCATTAGTTGATATATCAAATGCACAGCTTAAGCTGAATGAGGAAAAGGTTGGTGAGGCAGGCTTTGAGGATAGCATAGAGTGGCGAAAGAAACTTGACATCCTCGACTTGAAAGGAATACCAGACAACACATTTGATTCGACTGTAGTTTTTGGTGGTCCATTAAGCTATGTCCTTGAGTTTGTCGACACAGCATTAGATGAGGTGATTCGAGTCACAAAACTAGGGGGAATCATTCTGACAAGTGTGATGTCTTGTCTTGGCACTTATCATCATCTCATCCAGCTTGTCTTTGAGATGGCAAAGGAGATAGGTCTAGAGCAGTTTGATGAACTCACTCAGACTGGAGACATCCTAGGTAAGCTAGCGGATCAAGGCACTCATCAATGTCACATGTTTCGCTGGAGCGAATATCTAGCAATTTTGTCAAAGCATCCAGTAGAGATTCTCGATGCATCAGCAGCTAACTTTCTATCAACAGGTCACTACAATGAGGAATATCTCACTGAGCTTATGAAAGATTCTGAGAAATGGCAGATGTTTCTGAAGTGGGAACTCGATTTCTGTAAAGAACCCGGAGCAATTGATGGTGGAACTCACATGATTGTCATCTTCAAAAAGACGGTCTAGCTCCTATATTTTTTCACAATATCAAGAAATCTCCTGACATTCTCAGAAATTACTTCATACCTTCCTTCATTGATTGCTTTCTTATCTGTAATTGCGCTGCCCACTCCAAGAGCATAGGCTCCTGCGGAAAGAAGAGGTCCTGCGGTTTCTAAATCAACTCCTCCTGTTGGAACAAGAGGTATATGCGGCAGTGGGGCTCTGACTGCCTTTAGATACTCTGCACCTCCTACATTGCCACAAGGAAAGACCTTCACTGCATCTGCGCCCATTGAGTAAGCGTTGAATATCTCAGTTGGAGTTAGGGCTCCAGGAATTATCGGAATTGAGTATCTGTTTGCAGTTTCAATCAAATTCTGGGAATAGTTTGGACTCACAACAAAATTACTTCCTGCTTTGATGACTGCTTCTGCCATCTTACCATCAACCACCGTTCCTGTTCCAATTAGGACCTTCTCTCCATAATTATCAATGAGCTGTTTTACAACATCAATTGCGCCCGGAACACTCATGGTCACTTCTATTATGTTAATCCCACCATCCAGAAATGCATCTGCTACCTTGAAAGCTATGTCAGCTGATTCAACGCGGATTATTGGGATAAGTGCTGTATCATGAATTAGTTTCATTGCTTTTTCCTTTGACCACATGTTACTCACCTCTCGATACGCAATCCTCGCTGGCGTCCCTTGATTAGCTCTTCAACTTCTGACTTGTAGACAAATGCAAGGTCTCCAGGAACTGAGTGCTTCAAAGCTGAGAAGGCTGCACCAAAATCAACTGCCTTCTGAATATCCTTTAACTCTAGATATCCATAGATGAAACCTGCGCTGCACGAATCTCCCCCACCTAACCGATCTACTATCTCGACATCATAGACTGGACTCTTGTATACTTTCCCATTAGAAAATGCAAACACAGACCACTTATTGAACCAGACTGATGGGGTTTCTCTCAGGGTGATGACCACCACCTCGAATCCGAACTTATCAATCAACTTTGCTGCAACTTCTTCGTAGTCTTTTCCTTCAATCCCATAGACAACCTTGGTATCTTCCTCAGTTGTGATTAGAATGTCTATATACTCTGATGCTGGTTCGGTGAACTTCTGAGCTTCTTTTGGTGTCCATAATTTTCCTCTATAATTCACATCATAGGACACCTTGACACCCAGATCTTTGCATGTCTTGAGTGCTTCATCTGTAACTTCTGCACAACTTGAACTCAGTGCTGGTGTGATTCCACTTGTGTGAAACAGCTTTGTACCTTTCAAGATTTTTTTCCAGTCAACCTCACCAGGTTTTATCTTGCTTATTGCCGACTCTTTGCGGTCGTAGATGACTCGATTTGTTCGGGGTGCGGCTCCAAATTCCACGAAATAGACGCCACACCTACTGCTTGCATCCCAGAGGATATGTGATGTATCAACACCATGCTCGCGTGCCTTATTTCGAATGAAATGCCCGATAGAGTTGTCACCCAACTTCGTCACATAGGCAGAACTCAGTCCTAATCGTGCACAGGCTACGGCGACATTCATCTCTGCTCCACCTGCGTTAGCATTGAAACTCTCAGTTTGCTCAAATCTCTTGAAGTCTGGGGGAGAAAGTCGAAGCATCACTTCTCCAAAGGTAACCACATCGTAACTCATTAGTCACACCACAATAGAGGTTTAACAAAGATACAATCTCGCATGGAAATGTTAAATCTGTCGTAAGGTCTACTATCAGGAAAATTCGGTGCGGGCTATCACTTCATCTTGAACAAAGGGGTCAAGCTCGATGAAGTATGCACTATAACCTGCCACGCGTACAATGAGGTCTCTGTGTCTGAGAGGATTCACTTTTGCGTCTTCGAGTGTTTCCCGAGAAACTACATTGTATTGCACATGAAATCCGCCTAGTTCAAAATAGGCGTCAACCATGCCAATGAACTTCTCTCTTCTAGACTCAGTCTTGAAAAAGTCAGGTGTGAACTTCATGTTGTAGAGAGTGCCATTATAACACAGCGAGTGATCAAGTCTCGCTACTGACTTCATCGCTGCTGTTGGACCATTCACATCTCTGTTCTGAGTTGGTGAAACACCGTCTGAAATCATGTATCCAGCTTTTCTGCCATCAGGTGTCGCTCCAAGGACCTCCCCTTGCGGGATATACATTGACACCGAAAAGAGTGCCCCATGATAGGGACCACCCCTGGTTGTCATCCTGCTCTGAATCGAGTTACAGAATGCTCTCCCCGTATCTCTAGCAAGTAAGTCAACTCTCTCGATATCATTACCATATTTAGAGGGGTCATTTTCCAGTCTTATTCTAAGTTCCTCATGACCCTCATAATTGTCTGCTAGAATAGTGAGTATCTCGTCCATTGACATCTCTTGATTCTCGAATATGAATTTCCGAAGTATCTCGAGGGAGTCTGCCACGATGGCAATGCCAACTCCCATTATCCCTCCGGAGTTGTAGATTGCTCCACCCTCTTGCATTGTTTTTCCAGATTCATTGCATCCTTCAAGGAGCGATGAGATAAATGGAGTGGGAGTGTTCTCCGCTAGGATTTCTGCTGCAACTCTGTCGGCTCGGGTGAGCAAATCTATTGTGTAGTCAATCTGCTCCTCATATGCCAACCAGAGGTCTTCAAAGGATCTGAAGGAACGTGGATCTCCTGTTTCCCTACCGATCAGCTCACCAGTCTTTGGGTCTCTCCCATTGTTTAGGGTGACCTCCAATATCTTTGGCAGGTTGACATATCCTATGTTCTGACGCGGGTCCGATTTTCCACCAATGATGGGTTCAACACACCCTAGAATGCCATAGTTGTAAGCCTCTGCGGGATTTGTCCCCTTTTCAATCATCATTGGCATTATTGCATCATCATTGAAGAGACCCGGCATCCCAAGACCCTTCGATATGACATCAACCACCTGAAGTTTGAGATCCTTTGGTGTTTTTTTATGCCATCGAAAGGAAACACTTGGTTGGGTCACTCTTATGCTTGCTGTAGCCTTTAGAATGAGACGCGTGAGATCATTCGAGGCATCTGATCCATCAACGTTCTGACCACCGATAGTCATATTCTGGAACATCGGATGACCTGCGAATGCGACACTGTAGTATTCATTTCTAATCTTGATTAGGGAGGTTAGTTTTACCCAGAGCATCTCCAAGAGTTCAAGTGCTTTCTCCTCATCGATCCCATGTTTCTGTTTTTCTCTCTGATAGAAGGGAAACATGTATTGGTCAAACCTACCAGTGGACATGGAATGACCATTAGACTCTGTCTGGATTAACAGGTGGATGAACCAAAATGACTGCAACGCCTCGTGGAATGATTCAGCAGGCTCTGCAGGCACCTTCTTGCAGATTCTTGCTATTTCTGAAAGTTCATTTCTCCGAAGTTCATCTACCTCTTTCTCAGCTAGCTCTGATGCAAGATGAGAGAATCGTTCTGCGAATCTTAACACAGCGGTTAGTTCTGTACGGACAGATTCGTAGTATTCACCTTCTTTCTCATTCAGGTCATCAAGGATTCTCAGGAGCCCATTTCTCAGTACATTCTCGTAGTCAACAATGACATGTCCGATTCCAGTTCCTGGTGCACCTATTGTGAACAGACCCGCCTTTGATGCCTTGATTGACTCCTCTGGCATCATAGTCCCAGCAATCTCAGCTGTGCTTTTCCCCTCCCAGAACTTGAAGACCTCACGGAGTTTCTCTTTGTCGCCCTCGCTGATTGCAAACCGTTCAGTCCGTCTCTTGCCAAACCTGTCAAGCTCTTCTTCTATCCATTTCCAGCTATACTCCGGGAATACCTGACAGGAACGTGGAGTTGGTCCCATATTACCAACGATGAGTTCCTCGGGTTCTATTCTGATGGTCATATTATCAAGGACATGTGCAAAGGCACCAGCAAGTCGCAGCTTCACAGGCTCAGACCAATGTTCTTTCATATATTTCGTGAAAAGAACTGCTCTCTCCGATGAGATTGTGGGCTCAGATTCAAGCATCCTCCGCTTGAGTCGCATACTCCGGGATGTCATCTCTCACACTACAGTTTTTTCTATTCATTACTTTTCGCATCTGACCCGATTAATGTAGCAATTTGGGTAGATAGATATCCAACCTACTCAGAGCCTCGTTGATTTTGTCTGTCGACACTGCATAGCAGAGTCTTAGGAATCCCTCTCCATACTGTCCAAACGCAGTACCATGGATTGTTACAACTTTCGTTTCCTCTAGTAGTCTATGTACAAGGTCATATGATTTGATGCCGTAAGCTGAAACATCAGGAAATGCATAGAACGCTCCTCCAGGAGGGTCTATCTCAACACCTTCAATATCATTGAGTCCCTTTGTAATCAGATCCCTTCGTTTTCGAAATGTGCGTAGCATTTCATCCACGCAGTCTTGAGGACCCACGGCTGCAGCACCTGCCGCCTTCTGTGCGATTGAAGTTGGCATGGCAATCAGATGTTCCTGTAACTTGGTCATAGCACCAACAAGTTCGCTCGATCCAGTAGCAACAGCTATTCGCCACCCTGTCATTGCATATGTCTTTGAAAGGGAGAATATTGAGATTGTTCTCTCTTTCATATCTGGGAGTGATCCAATGAAGAGTGGATTTTCTGTATCATATCTGAACTTCTCATACGCCTCGTCAGCTATCACATAGATGTCCTTCTCAATGCACAGATCAGCTATCTTCTTGAGTTCCTTATTAGATGTCACTCCACCTGTGGGATTGTTCGGAGAGTTAAGCACTAATGCCTTCGTCTTTGAGGTGATTTTCTTCTCAATATCTTCAGCTAGCAGACCAAAGCCATTCTCTTTCTTTAGCTGAATGGAGACCGGGACACCATCCGCGAGTTTGATATGAGCATAATGACTCACAAATCCCGGATCAGGATATATTACTTCATCACCTGGGTCTATGAGAATCATATTTGCTAGCACTAGTGCTCCCATTCCCCCTGCCGTGCAAATTAGCTCATTCACAGGATTTGCATCAATATTGTTGTCTCGTTTGAGTTTCTGTGCAAGAGCCTCTCTGACATCGATATATCCCGCATTGTGCGTATAGGTTGTGAAACCTTCATCGATGGCTTTCTTGGCAGCATCTTTGATATGCTCAGGAGTATCAAAATCAGGGATTCCAACAGTGAGGTCAAAGACATCCTTTCTTCCGATGACCTTATTGTAGATTTTACGGATCTCACTCGCAGGGACATCTATGTTTCTAGCAGCAAGCATGAGTATCACCAGGTTTGGTTACGAGGGATATTCCCAAGTTATATAGTCTATCGAATGGACCACCCAAATTTAACAAATTCAAATCGTACACTCAGAGGAGTTTTAAGACAGGTTTCAATTCTATCACCCCAACTCATATTGGATCGTGAAGATGATGTCAATTGAAAGGAATGCCATTCTTGAGCGGACAATGAAGCTCTACGTAGCAGCTCTGTCTGATGCCGCAGACGAGCTAGGTCTTGAGAAAGTATGCATGGATAGAGGCATCATTCCCCTCACTCAGAACAAACGGATGGCTGGATTTGCTAGAACTGGAAGACTCAGACGAGCACCAGCAAATAGACCCTATGATGAAAAACAGCTGGATGTTTTCATGAGTCTGGCAACAGAAGCTACCGATGGAGACCTCATCGTCATTGATATGGCCGATGCCACTGACTGTTCAGCTTGGGGTCAGATTCTGACAAGGATTGGGATCCCAAAGGGTGTTCGAGGTGCAGTAGTGGATGGTACTTCCCGGGACATTCATGACATCGATGGGATGAACTTTGTAGTATTTGCTCGTGGTAGACATCCTGGGACCATGAGAGGTCGTCTAGACATGGAGTCTGTACAGAAACCAATCGTCTGCGGTGGGGTGTCAGTCAATCCCGGTGACCTTGTTTTTGGTGATGGCGATGGAGTCGTGGTGATCCCAGCCAGTCGGATAGAAGAAGTCCTTTCGCACGCAGAGCAGGTTGTTGCCACGGACGATTGGTGGGCTGGCAAATTGGATGAGGGAGAGGACCCTCATGAGCTTCATAAAGAGCGACCTATTCCCTGATTCACTCTAAGGGATACACTCCTCTCTTCGTGGCATAGTCATAGAGCTCCAGTATTTGCTCAGGTGAAGACTCAGGTTGGATGTTGTGTGCAGGTGCCAGAATGTATCCTCCACCATGTGCCAGCGCATCAATCCGAGTGTCGACCTCTTTCCGAACATCTTCAAGAGTTCCTTGAGCTGACATTGCGCGTTGCAGGTCGATTCCCCCATGGAAGGTAAGTCTATCTCCATATTTTCTCTTCAATTCTTCCGAGTCCATTCCCTTAGCCAATGGTTGGATGGGGTTTAGTATGTCAACGTCCACCTCGATAAGGTCCTGTATCATTGGTTCGATTGCTCCACAGGAGTGATAGAGGATTTTAACATGGGGTGCACGCCTATGGATATCGCTGTAGATTTTCTTGTGTCTGTGCTTCACTAGTTTCCTATAGATTCTTGGACTGATTAATAGTCCATCTTGGTGCCCCAGGTCGTCCCCAACCTGTACGATGTCAAGGTATTCTCCCACCTCATCTAGCAGGACTCGGTTCATCTCGAGCGCAAGATGCATGCTCTTTTCCATCATAGCTTCAGCAAGCTCTGGTCTTCTCAGAAGGTCAATCAGGAACTTGTCAAATCCCCTCATATAATGAGCGACGACCTCGAAGACTCCCCATGGTCCCCCGACCATGCCAACAACTGCATAATCCGTCTCATCGTGCAGATGTCGAGCCCACTCTCGTACACCTTCCATTCGTGATGGGTCGTCCGGATCGATCCACTCGAACTCCTCTACCTGTTCAACCTCTGTAAACTCAGCCCACGGATAATAGGTGACCTCGTAATACCCGCCAATCAGCTTCATGCCGCATTTGAACTCCGTTTCAATGGAACCATCTGGCAGAGGCTTTGGTGAGAAACCAGCAGCTTGATTCATGTAGACTCGTCTGAAGTCTATGTTGAGTCGTTTCAATAATTCCTCTGAGGTCTTCCAGGAAGCCATTATGCCCCAATCCTGTGTTTCAGGAGCAGTGATACCAAGGTAGTCTCTCAAGTTCTCATACGCCTGAGGAGTGGTCCAATAGTCAAGTGGGACACGGTCTGGCTCCTCATGATTCATTGTTGCCTGAACTCTCTCTCTTGGCTTCATGAAACATCCCTTAACTGGAGTTTTCATAATCTCTTCTTAAATTGAGTTGGAACCGCAGTCTTTAATTAATCGGTGAGTACTGTGATGGCAGCTTGACATAGGTCTGGATGGACCAGTTTCTGTGTCATTGGAGAGTATAATGATGGTCGACATCAAGAAAGTCACATCTCTTCTGCAAGGTGTCGTTGGCAAGAATCGAGTCACAGACAGAGACTTTGACCTGATTCCGTATAGTCGTGATCTAAGTCCTGCAGAGATGAAGAAGCCAACGCATGTCGTTATGCCTGAAACTCGTGAAGAGATCCAGGCAATTCTGAAGATAGCCAATGATCAGAATATACCCATTTACATACGTGGTGGCGGTACATCACACTGGGATGCATACCTGCCTCAAGAACCTGGAATAATGCTTGACCTAGGTAGAATGAACAGGATCATAGAGATTAATGAACGAGACCTCGTTGCAACAGTACAACCTAATTGTACATGGGCTAAACTTGACCATGAACTGCGAAAACAAGGTTTGACCTATCTCTGCAGCGAAGCTGGAGGTCCAGCCATGACCATTGGTGGGTCAGTGATGAAGGCAGGAGGTGGTCCCCACTCAACCGCCAAATTTGGATTCCATGGCAATCAAGACATCATCACTCTTGAGATGGTCCTACCAAATGGAGATGTTATAGAAACAGGTTCTGCTGCTTGGCCAAGTGCTGGGAAATTTAAACGTCAGTGTTTGGGACCTGACCTTGCAGGGCTGTTCATTGGTGCTGAAGGGATCCTGGGAGTTTGCACAGAGCTCACTTTGCGGATTCGGCCTGCTACAGAGGTATCTGAACGTTTTACAACCACTATGAAGACTCTTGATGATGTCATTGAGTTTGGTCATTTTATCAACAAGCATGTGGGTGACGAGTATATGCAGGGAATATACCTCTGGGTGGCTCCCACTGCACCTGAAGTGTTCTTCCTGATGATGGATGTCTTTGGCTATGAACAAGAGATTGTCGACCATCGAAAGAAGAAGATAATCGAAAAAATCAAGGAGCTTGGTGGTGATATTGGAGACCGGGCTCCAGCTGACGACTATTTCGGACGAATACTCACAGGTCTCACTGACCTGTTCACCACAGGTGTCTGGCATTTCTTTGGTTCTGGTTCCCTTCGAATTGATGATATCAAATTCCTATACAAGGTCTGGAGAGAAGAGGTCATTGAGAAGAGGGGGTATACCAAGGCTGGATTTGGTGGACAGATTTTGCCCAGAGACTGGCTTGCATTCATGGTGACCAACTACAGAGAACCAGAAGAGTGGAAAGAGCTCGTGCGGATGGCTGATGAGATTGATGAGATAACTCTGAGTGGACCGGTTGTTCCCTATGGCATAGGTGGTAGAGATGGACTTCGCAGGTTTGTAGCTGAACGAAACACTGGTTACTATCGATTGTTAAAGACGTTGAAGAAGACACTTGATCCTAAGAATATCCTGCAACGTGGCATCTTTATTCCAGAGGAGGAATTGCGATGAGAATCGAAGAGTACAAGGACATGATCTACGCCTGCGGAAGATGTGAGATATGTCGTGGTTTTGATTTCAATGACAGATGCCCAGAAATTTTTACTCAACACTGGGAGTCCTCAACAGCTAGAGGTAGAATGGCAATTGCACGTGCTATTCTTGAAGGTAAATTGGAGTATTCAGAGGACTTGGCTGAGAGGATATTTGGCTGCTTCATGTGCGGTAGGTGCAGAGAGGAATGCAAGAAGGCGGCTCAAATTGATGTTATAGAAATCACAAAGGCAATGCGTCAGGACTTTGTCGACCATGGTATCAAGATTCCTGAAGCTGGTACGAACATGGCTGATACTGTAACATCATCAGGTAATATCTTCGCAGACACTCCTGAAGTCCATACCAAGTGGTCGGAAGGACTCGAGTTCAAAAAGGACTCTGGTACGCTGTTCTATCCAGGATGTCTTGCGAGTCATCGTTTCAAGGAGAAGACCAACATACTTGTCCGACTCCTGCAAAAGGCTGGCTATGATTTGAACTTTCTTGGGGACGAACAAACCTGTTGTGGCACTCCTTACTGGATAACAGGGAAGATGAAGAATGCAAAGGAATATGCTAAGACATTTCTGAAGAAACTTCAAGCCCGAGGGGTTAAAGAGATTATCACACCCTGCCCCAGCTGTTTCAGAGCCTTTGATGAAGAATATCCGCGTCTGCTTGGAATCGACAAATTTCCAATTCGAGTGCGACACACAAGTGAAGTCTTGGAAGAGATTGTTGTCAAGAAGAAACTGAAATTCAAACCGATCAACAAAAAGGTCTCATATCACGATCCTTGCGAGATTGGACGCTATCGGGACATCTATGACCCACCACGCCACGTGCTGGCAGCTATTCCTGGAGTGGAGTTCATTGAGATGTCAAGAAACCGTGAGCAAGCCTTCTGTTGTGGTGGGGGTGGAGGTTGCAAAATCATGTATCCTGACCATTCTCAGACAGTATCTGACGAACGTATACGTGACTTTGTAAAGACTGATGCTGAGCTGATGACCACTATATGTCCAGCATGCGAGATGAATCTGACTCACGGAATGTATGAGGCTGATTTGGACATCAGAGTACTGGACCTTGCTGAACTAATGGCTGTTTCAGCAGGCATTGTGGACCCTGAGATTCTAGAACCAGACTATTTCCCTGAAGACTGAACGAGGGTGGTTTCACCCTCATTTTTCTTCTTTATCCACCCACAGCCGCAATCATAAAGACAATCAAATCGCCCTTAGAGAGCTTTGTCTTCTCCCCTTTTCTGGCGACCATGTTCA
>Ga0180438_10009744_pt1 | contig 11899 bp, 10 predicted proteins | sample SS_ome_12_FD_132455 | JGI IMG/M metagenome (GOLD analysis project Ga0180438, IMG submission 132455) | Hypersaline lake sediment archaeal communities from the Salton Sea, California, USA - SS_3_D_2 metaG | ecosystem: Environmental > Aquatic > Non-marine Saline and Alkaline > Hypersaline >...
AGCGCGAAAGAGATGGCCCCCTGGGAAGCCCGACTCGACCGGTCAGCAAAGCTTCCCAAATACGACATTACCATCAGGCCAAAGAGTCAACCAGCGGCGGTATTTTAGTTCCTGCCGCTCGCCGAAAAGGCTTGTCGACAGTGATGATGTATTCCAACTTGCGGCGCCTCGATGAAATCCCGAACCGTCTCGGCCTTGTAGGCGTCGTGGACGGGGTTTTCGGCGCGGCCGCGGCGGGACCGAACCGCATCGCAAAAGCGGGCGAGCGCCGCCGGCGTTTCGACCTGGTATTCCTTGAGTTGCAGCGTGGACCTCAGGACACCGTAAACTCGAGCGACCGGGGATTGGCGCCGCGCTGCGACACTTTGCGGAATCCCCGTGCATTCATGCCGCTGCCACGTCTAGTCGCTAAATAAGCGTATGTCGTAGCCCTTCGTTGGTGAATCGGGGGCGTTTTGGCGGGGCGTGGATTCGGCGCGGCCGGGGACGGCTGCGAGTGGTTCGCGTTGGGGTTGGGTCATCTTTGATTCCGATTCTGCCGTTGGAGGCGTGAGGCGTGGCGGGCCATTGAGAACACGTTAACCGCAAAGGACTTCCGACCTCCTCCGTCTCGCGCGGCGCCTTCGGCTTGCGGTTAAACGGTTCGACCATTGAACGCCTAGATGTAAAACATCCCACTCGCCTGGCTCCGCGCGCGGCTCACCGAATCGGCCAGCGAGATTTCGGCGAGTTGACGGCGTTGGTTCTCCGCCACCTCCCGCCAGGCGGTGAGCAGCACCCACGAGACGGGCATTTCGACTTCGGCGTTGCTTTCGGTGGGGCGTGGGCGACCCTCAACCGCCTCGATGATGTCGAGCAGGGTAACGGCGGCGGGGTCCCTCACCAGCTCGTAACTGCCCGCCGCCCCGCGGGTGCGCGTGACAAAACCAGCCGCCTTGAGCTGCAGCAGGATTTGTACCAGGAAGCGGTTGGGGACACCGTGGGCGTCGGCGATTTTTCGAATGCGGACGAGGTCGCCCGAACCGTAGCTGGCCGCCAGTTCCATCATGGCGATCGCGGCGTATTCCGTTTTGGCCGAGAGATTCATGGCGTTGGTGCGTTGCGTTTACGCGTCAAGCCCTTTGGCTCGCTGAGTCGGGAGCTCGTCTTGACGGAAAATCCCGCAGGAAGCGGAATATTCAAAAAAGGGCGAAAACCACTGGCAAACACGGCGATCGGGACCAGTCGCGCGGTCCCCGCCACGGTTCAAGGGTTGCGTCATCGGCCTCAGCCCCTATGGTAGAATGTTGAATCTTACCACAATTGCGACGCAAACAGGAGAAAGAATCGGGGTATATGACCATGACTCAGCTTGCCAGCGATGCGATTTGGAGGCGCCGACTGGACAAGATTGACAATCGCGTGGATGACATCCGGTTGCCGGACGATTCTGACCTGGACCAGGATCGCGAATGGTGCGAAGTGCGGGTGGAAGGAAACGAGCGGCGGATACGATTCCACGACTACCACGAAATATACCGCGTGCCCGGCTTCTATGAAGAGCTGTTCTATCAACGGCTGAAGTGCTGCTCCCCCAGTTGCGTGGCGCATCTGCTGCAAGAAGTGGTGGTCGATTTCGGCCATGCTCCGGAGGATTTTCGGGTCCTAGATCTGGGCGCCGGCAACGGCATGGTTGGGGAGGAGATGACGAGTCGCGGGGCGGATCTGGTCGTCGGGGCCGACATAATTCCGGAGGCCCGCGCGGCGGCCCTCCGCGACCGGCCCGGCGTCTACGACGATTACCTCGTCACCGATTTCACCGATTTGCCGAAGAAACAGGAGCAAAAGATTCGCGGCCAGCGGCTCAACTGCCTGACCTGCGTGGCGGCTTTAGGCTACGGCGACATCCCCCCGCTGGCGTTTCTCAAAGCCCTCGACCTGATCGAGACCCCCGGCTGGGTCGGCTTCAACATCAAGGAGACGTTCCTCCGCGGCGACGACACTACCGGCTTTAACGGCCTGATACGGCAACTCCTCGACGAAGAGTTCATGCGAGCCGAATGTTACCGGCGCTACCGCCATCGCAACACGGTAGCCGGTGACCCGCTTTACTACGTCGCCATAGTGACTTGCAAGCTCAAGGATGTCTCGAGGGAACTCTTCGAGCAGTGGGAGGCGGAGTAAACCACCGCTCGAGGCGTGGCCGCACGGCGGCGTGGCGTCTTAGCGCGACGGAAGGGGTCGGGGGCTGAAGCATGCTCGGCCTCGTTCTTGTTGTCGCCGCGTTTGTCCCGTTTTCAATTCGGTGACCACAGATCGACGCCCAACATCGTCGCGACCTTTCGAAGCTGGCTTGGGTTGTGGCCGACACTCAGGGCTGCGTGGTGCGTCGGCGCCAGGGCGAACCACTCGTTCATGGTTTGCGTGGGAGGCTTGGGAAACTTCACGTGCGTCATCGTATTGCCGATTTTGAGGATCGGGGCGTCGATGGCGTCGCCCTTATTGACGATAAACCGCAGGGCGCCGTCACGGGTTTGCGTCAAATTCAGAACCGTGACAGGGCCCTTGCGAACCGTCGCCTCAACGCTCACACCGGTTCCCCATTTGCCGTGGTAAAGCCCCATGCCGCGCAGCACGGGCCGGCTCTCGGCAATGGCGATATGGAACGGCCCATCATGACCGAGGATGATGGTCCCGCGCTTGTAGTCGGCCGCCACGATCTCGCTGTAGCTGCCGCCAACGCCGAGGGTGTCGCAAACCTTCATGGCGACGGCCGTCTTCATGTCGCCCTCGCCGCTGCACGGGATCCCCTGGGCCGTGAGCAGCGAGTGTCCCAAGATCAACGCTTCCTGCAACTGCTCGTAAACATTGCCATCACGGCCCCGGTAATAGTAAGTCAGGGCGTCGAGGTCAAACTCGCGGACCAGTTTCTCCAGGGCGGAAGCCACCCGGCAAGCCGTGTCCAGTTGCTCCAGCCCCAGCAATCCGGTCACCAACTGGAAGCCAATGCCGCAGCGGGCGAAGGCGTTTGCGATCTCCGGCACGCCGCAACCGACCAGCAATTTGTCCAGGTCGATGTTTCGCTCCGCGGCCAGCGCTTGCACGTCGCTGCCCCAGTCGCCCTGCGTTTCCGGCTCGTCGTAGAAGAAGCCCACAATTGTCTTGCCGAAGTCTTCCCGGTAGCGGTCGTAGTGCGGCTGGTAGACGGTCTTGATAAACCAGTCGACGCACTCGGGGCTGGCGCCGTCCACGGAGATCATTTGCTTTTGGTGGCCGCGTTTTCCCTGGTAGGCCCAGGTGCACTTCATGATCCGCCAGGCGCCGGGGGGCACGTCCCAAATCAGCGCGCCGTTCTCGATAGAGGTCGTCAGGTTCAGCAGCGTGGCGCTGTCCACCGTGTCGGCGCCGGCTTCTTTGCCCGCCACAACGCTGATCAGGTTCTCATCGCCGTAGCCCGGCTCGCGGAGTCGCTTCGGACCGGTGACGGTCACCGCCGCCGCTTCGAGTACTTTGCTGCCGTATTGCGGCGGAACCCGGCCGCCCATCATCTGACTGGGCCACCAATAGTCGTCGAAAATGATCATTTGCAGATCGTTCTTGCGCGCGAACTCCACACACACGTCGAGGTCGCGATACCAGCCGGGGCCGAGCCAGTCGTTGTGCGGGCGCGATTCGGCGACGAACATGCCGTTGCCGCCCTCGCGCACCTTTTGCAGCGTTGCTTTCAGTTGGGCCGGGCTCCTATTCTCGTTGGGAAAGCGTTTCCGTTTCATAGCGATGGACGTGCTCCATCCATGCCGGACCAACCGGAATGTCGCCCTTCAGGCAGTATTGATCCCAGACGGCCCCGAGCGGCGCCGTCTTGATTTCCTCAAGCGTGGCGAGGCGATCTGTAAAATCGCCGTTCTCTTCCAACGCGCGCAGTCGATCGGTGGGCTCCAGCAGCGCCAACAGCAGGGCTTTGCGCATCGCCCGCACGCCGATCACCCAGGCCGCCACGCGGTTGATCGAGGCGTCGACGAAATCGAGCCCGATGTGCGTGTGCCCCCGCTAGAAGGACGATTTTCCCCTGGATTTCTGCCCTTTTCTTGCGGCAATCTGAAAATGTGATGGATCAGATCTTTGGCCAAACCTGGTCCCTTGAGTGTTTCTGGATCGTTCGTTTGATCGTGCCAAGCAACTCCCCGGAGCCAGCCGGTCACTTCGGCGCGATCGTACACACGATCCGCCGGCCCTGCTGCGACGGCCCGATCTCGACCTTGCCGATATCTTCCAGGTCGTCGATTACCGACTTGATCACCCGCTGGCCTTCGTCCACATGGGCGATCTCGCGGCCGCGGAAGATGACGGAGATTTGCACCTTGTCGCGGTGCTCGAGAAATTGCCGGGCCCGCTTGACCTTGAATCCGATGTCGTGGTCGCCGGTCTTGGGCCGCAGCCGAATCTCCTTTGTCTTGGTGTGATGGGCGTGTCCCTTGTTGTGCTTCTTGCCCTGCTGATATTTGAACTTGCCGAAATCCATGATCCGGCAAACGGGAGGGCTGGCGTTGGGCGCCACTTCGACCAGATCGAGACCGGCCTCGCGGGCCTTGGTCATCGCTTCCGCCGTGGGAATGACCCCCAATTGTTCCCCCTCCGAACTGATGACCCGCACCGGTGAAATCCGGATCATCTCATTGACGCGCGTCTGCTGCTGTTTGATGGTTGCTGCCTTTCGTGTAGCGGTCTTGGGTCCTGGAAAACGCCCACCCGGATTGCTCGCCGCGGACGCTCGCGGCAATCACGGGGGACACAACGCTTTTCGGCGACGGTCGGGCGGCGCCGACGGCGGCCTGTAACCCACGGCCATCCGGCCATCAGATGGCCGGCAGGCTCGGGAGGACCGCCAGTATCTATCGACAGAAACGCCGATGTCAACGGGCGTCGGCCGTTGCGTGACCAACGATTATACCATACCCATCCCAGGCGAGCGATACGAAAAGGTGGCGAGGCGGAAGCGCCGCACTCCCAGCGCCGTAGCTTCCAACCTCCGGCGGCGCCGAGCAAGAGCGGCGGGGTCGCGTTGGCGCGGCGTCCTCGGATCTCAGCCCTGAGGGCGAACCGCCAGCAGAATCGCCGGGAGAATCACGAGGTTGCCGAACCAGCCGGCCAGCATCGCCAGACCGGTGAGGGCGCCGAACCACGCGGTCGGCAGGAAGTCGCTGGCCATCATTGCGGCGAAGCCGACCGCCAGGGCCAGCGTGGCGAAGGTGATGGCCCGGCCGGCCGAGTGATGGGCCGCAAGGACGGCCTGGGGCGCGTCGCTTCCCTCGCGGCGGGCCCGCCGGTACGCGGTCAGGTAGTGCAGCGAGGCGTCCACGCCCAGGCCGAGCGAGACGGCCGCGATCATCGCCACGCCCAGGTTCACCTCCACGTCGAGCCACCCCAGGGCGCCAAACAGGGCCGCCACCGCCAGCGCGTTGGGGACGATGGCGGCCAGACCCAGCCACGCGCTCTTCAGCGCGATCATCATCGTCACACCCACCAGGGCCAGCGCCAGGCCGAAGGTGAGCCATTGATCGCGGAGGACGCTTTCGACGATGCGGGTGAGCAGGACGTACAGGCCCGTGACATATATTTCATTAGATGGCTCGGCGCCGCCAGCCTGCGGCGTGGCGGCTAAACGATTGGTATTCGCCTCTCCGCGACCGGCGGTCGCGGCTTCATGTTCGGGCCACTTGGCCACTTCTTCCGCTGCAATCCGCCGCACGTCCTCGATGATCCGCCGCTTCGTCGGGGCGTCCTGCCGCTCGTCGCTGCGGAGCATGATGCGGAACTGCTTCTGCCCCGGCCGCGTCGGGTTTTCCGCGTATAGGGCGTCAACGAACGCCGGAATGCGGCTTCGCATCTGCCACAGGGGGACGGAAACCGGCGCCGCAATACCGAGGGGGCCGGCCGCGCTGACCAGAAGCGGATCGGCAAGGCTGAGGGCTTTGGAGATGGGGGGCGCGTCCGTTTCACGTTCGCCTGGTTCCCCTTCTGCAGGGAAGGCGCCGCCACCGGCGCGTCCCGCTTCGTTGATGAGGCGTTCCTCCAGCGCCCGGACGCGCTGGAGGTAATCGCGGGTGAGTTCCTCCGGCGCGGGAACGACAACGTCCCACACCCCGGCGCCGCCGAGCCGCGATTCGACGTGGTCGTAGCCCTGCACGACGTCGCTGGACTCACGGAAATTCCGGATGAACTCCGACTGAATCCGCATCCGATATCCGCCCAGAGAAACTGCGGTGGCCGCCAGCAGCGTCGTCGCCGCCACCGCCCGCGGCCGCCGGAGGATCACGCTGAGCAGTCGTTCGGACGGATCGCTCGTGGTTGCCGCGTTGTGGTCCCGCAGTTTTTCGCAACCGGCGGTCGCGGCTTTATGTCCCAGCAGCGCGACCGCGGGGGCGAGCAGCAGCGTGGCAAGGGGAACCATCAGCGCCCCCACCGCCAGCATCAGGCCGAACTCGGCCACCGGCCGCACGTCCGCGGCCATCAGCGCGGCGAAACCGACGGCGTCGGTCACGCAGGCCCAAAGGATGGGCCAGGAAAGCCAACTGGCCGCCGCGACGAACGCTTCTTCGGCGGCGGCGCCCCGGTCGCGATACGCCCGATACCGCACCGCCACGTGCGTCACGGTGGCCACGCCCACCACGGTGATGACGGCCGGCAGGACCGAGCTGACGAGCGTCAGCTCCAGGCCGGCCGCCACCAGCAATCCCTTGGTCCACAGCACGGAAACCTGCACGACGGCCAAGGCCAGCGCCACCCAGCGAACGTCGCGAAAGAACACCAGCAGGGTTGCGGCGAGCAGCGCCGAGGTGAGCCACTGCAACCGCCGCCCGTCCCGCTCCAACGCGTCGTAGGCGTCGCGGATCAGCGTCGGCTCGCCCGCCAGCGTCGCCGCAGCGAGTTCTTTGCCCGGCAGGTCGCGGGTCGCTTCGAAAATCTGGTCGAGCGTTTCGTCGCGCGACACGGGCGACTCGTTCGTCGGCGTCAGCATCACCACGGCCGCCCCGGTGGCGCCGTCGGGCGAATGCGTGTAGCGGGCGAAGACGCCGGCCAGGCCCCGTCCGATGCCTTGCTGCGGAGGGAAGTACAACTTCTCGCCCGTCGCGCTAAGGGAAGGCAGCTCGAGGACCCGGTCGAGCGTAAGCACCGCTTTCACGCCGAGGATGTCTCGCAGGCGTTCGCCCACCGCCGCCTGCCGCCGCAGCCCGCTACCGTCGGCGGCGAGCACGTCGGGGTCGTCATAAACGACCAGCACCACCTCGTTGCCGCCAAAGGTCTCCCGCAACCGCAGAAACCGCTGCAACGCGGGGTCGCTGTCGGCGAAGAGGCTCTCGATGGTGCGGTCGAACTTCAGCCCGCGGGCCGGAACGTACGCCGCCACCCCCAAGGCCACCGCCGCGACCAGCAGCGTCCAGCGATGGCGGACGGCGAGGCGGGCAACGGCAGTGGTCGAGAACCGCATGATCCGTCAGCGGGAATCCGATCGAGGCGACGCCGACTCCATCCCCAGTGGCGCCGCGGCCGGCATCGACGGCGATTGCGAATCGTCGCGGATGACGATCCAGGAGAGAACCTTCATTTCCAGCATGAGAAAGCCGAGGGCCAGGAAAATCATCATCAGGCCGGCGCCGTCGTGAAAGATGTTGGTGGCCTGCGGCAGATCCGCCTCGAACCAGTAGTACATCAAGCCGGTCGTGGTGATCCGAATCGTATTCACCAGCAAGGCGATCGGGATTGCGCTGGCCACCAGGATCGCGCGTTCCCACCAGGGCCGCCAGGTCATGATCAGGGCCATGCCGGCGCTGATCGCGAAGCAGACGGTCGCCGTGCGGAGCCCGCTGCAGGCCTCGGCCACGTTCAGCGATTCATCGCCGTCGAGCCGGATGATGTTTCCCTCACGGAAGCACGGCACACCGAGCGTCTGCAGCGTCATCGTGCTAGCGATCGAGTTCTTGTGCTGCAACCAGTGCAGAAAGTCCTCTTCGAGGAAACGCGGAAGCGGATACATCAGAACCAGAAAAATCAGTCCCGGGGCCGACCAGAGAAAGGCCCTCCATCCCCCGACGATGGTAAAACAACCCATCAGCACGGGGACGATCGACCAGTGCTCGACGACGGCGATCTGGCGAGTGGCGGCCTCGATGCGGATCAGCAGGCCGATCGCGGTGAGTCCCACGCCCGCCCACATTTCCCACGCCTTCGGCTGTACGAACCGTTCCCGACGGATGTAGATGATGGCCGCCGCCAATACGGGGATGAGCCACGCGTGAGAATACGACGCCGACTGCCAGAACCCGCGCGACAGCCTCCAGAAGACGTCGAAATACGCCAGGAAAACAAGAAAGATGAGCACAGCCAGCGCCGCCCATTGGGGCTCGAATCGCTCCCCAAACCAGCGTTCCAGGGCACCGCCGGAAGTGACGCTCGCTTGCGGCCCGGAAGAGGGGCGCGTCTCCAACTCCTCGGTTGCCGGTGCGTTCTGGTCGATCATGGCGAATCCCCACAAAGCCGGCGCCGGACGACGCGGTCTTCGCGACGGCCTTTGCCGACTCTTCACTCTATTCCCGCGCCGGTGCGTTGTCAAACGCGCGGCAGACCGTCCGCGCGGTTGCGCACACTTGCCACACCCTTTGGATGAACCGGGACGTCGTGGCGGCCGCTCATCCCCGCGGCGGCCGCTCTGGCGAGAAAGAAAGCCGATTTTTCCGGTTAGGAAGATTGCAGTGAGTTGGCGGACAACGACGATACTTGATTTTGGGGCCCGCTATGCAAAGAATTCATCGGTGTTACAGGAGAATCTCTGACTGGGAGTTTGCGACATGATGTCTCGCCTGAAGCTCGGTACGGTGGCGTGGATAAGCCTGACCGTCGCCACGGTTTTCTTGGCCGCGCCGCAACCGGCGCAGGCCCAACGCGGCGTCGGGCGCCGCATTCTAAGTAACGATACCGTCAGTCCCTATCTTAACCTGCTGCGGCCCAGTGGAAACGTCGGATTGCCGAATTACCAGGCGTTCGTCAAACCGCGTCTCGAACTCGAGGAGCGATTGCAGTTGCAGGCCAACCAAATGAATGCGACCGCCCGGAGCCTCAACCGGCTCCAAACCGAAGTTCAGCAGACCCGCTACGGCAGCCAATTCGCAACGGGGCACCCGACCCGATTTATGACCTATTTGCATTACTACCCCGGAATGCCGCAGTTGGGCCGCTGAACCTACGTGTCGAAGGTCGCCTTGCTTCGCAGCAAGTGGTGGTAATGCTGTGCAAAGCGGTGGGCTTCGTCTCGTACGTACTGCAGGATTCTCAGGGCGAACGCACTCTTGCTCAGCTTCAGCGGCGCCGCCCGATCCGGAAGAAATAGCTCTTCGTCCCTCTTGGCCAGGCCGACGATCACGGGCGGGGTGATCTGGAGTTTCTCGAAGGCTGCCAGCGCCGCGCCCAACTGCCCTTTCCCCCCGTCGATCAAGAGCAGATCGGGAAACACCTGTCCGTCTTCCGTTAGCCGGGCGTAACGACGCGACACCACCTCGTGAATGCTGCGGAAATCGTCGATGCCGGTGACAGAGCGGATGCGATACCGCCGGTAACCCGGCTTGAACGGCAGGCCGTCGATGAACTGCACCAGGCTGGCCACCGTCTCGCCGCCGCCGAGATGCGCGATGTCCACGCCTTCGATGGTCCGTGGAGGCGCCGACAGTTTCAATACCCGGCGAAGGCCCTCCAAGCCCCTTTTCGGATCGATGTAAAACACCTCGGGCTGAACGTGCGTGTCGAGTTCGCCGCGGCGGTCGAGCGTTTCCAGCAGGTGGATCTCATCGCGGAGGCGGGCCGCCTTTTCGTATTGGCGGTTCCGGGCCGCTTCCGCCATTTCGTTCTTCATTTCTCGTAGTAGCTTCGTCTTCTGTCCCTCCAAGAAAAGCTGCAGCCGGCGAATGTCGCGGCGGTAGTCTTCCTTGTTCACCCGCAAGTTGCACGGCGCCGTACACTGGTTGATGCTGGCGAGCAGGCATGGGCGGAACCACCGCCATTTCTCGTCGCCTTCCGCGATATCCAGGCCGCAGGTGCGGAATTGGAAGATTTTTTGCAGCACGTGAATGGCGCCCCGCAAGGCCCCCGCCGAAGCGAACGGCCCGTACAATTTCGCGCCCGAGGACGGGGGTTCGCGCGTCAGCTCCACCCGGGGAAAATCCTCCCGCGTGGTAATCATCAGATAGGGAAAACTCTTGTCGTCCTTTTGCTCCTTGTTGTACTTCGGCTGGATGTCTTTGATCAGCCGCGATTCGGCCAGGAGGGCGTCCACTTCGCTTTCGCAGGGGAGGTAATCGACGTCGGCGATCTCGCCGATCCATTCCGCGGTGCGGCGCTCGGCCGCCGCGGCCTTGAGAAAGTAGCTGCCGGCCCGGGCGCGGAGGTTCTTCGCCTTCCCGACGTAAATGACCACGCCGGCCCGGTCTTTCATCAGATATACGCCGGGGGTGGTGGGGAATGCACGGACCTTGGCCGCGGCCGCCTGGGCGGACTCGGGGAGCCACGTGAGCGGCGCCTCGGAAAGGGCCGCCGGCGCTTCTTCGGTCGGCTCGTTTGGTTCGCCGCCGCCCAACGGCGCGTTGTCGCCAGCTTGATCCGCCATCACTCCGTTCTCCTTTTCTCCCGGTTCAGGATACGGCGCCGCCCCGCACAAATAAATCGCCGAACCGCGGCGTCACTGCGCGGGGCGGAAAGAACGCCTCTGCCAGTCGATCGCTGAGTCATTGGGCGAAATACTCAGCGCTGAACCGCGTGACGTGACGCGTATCCCGACTGATGAATCGGCAATCCGGCGTGAAGGCCGGAACCCGCCTGGTTGATTCGTAAACACATCGACAGCGCCCGAGAAGACATGGACCTCCTCTCGAAGGTGAAGCGCGTCCCAGTCGTCCATATACCTGTGTGGCGGACAAGCCCATCAGGCCGGCAATCGTTTTCGTGGTCTCGGCGCCGCTGTAACACCGCTTCAACAGCGCCTGGCTTTTTTTCGGCAGGGCTTCGATACAGTCGCCAAGGGCCTCCGCCCACAGTTCCAGCCATTCGTCCGCCGCCAGGCGAGTGTCGGCGATCTCCTTGAGCAAAGCGTCACTAAGCAGCGGCATTTTCCGTTGCCTGCGACGATGCGCACGGACCGTACACACGGCGTATGCTGTACCAGCATCCGGCCGCCGAAGGCCGCCGGCAGTGCATCGCGTGCGGTTTTCTGATGGAACAACTCGTGTCCGGCCCATCGGCCGGACCGGGGACCAGCCGGTCACGCTTGATGCAAAACAGGCCGACGCGAAGGAGACGCCTAAGTGATGAGTTCATTTCTGCCGCCTATTGCGCGATGGGTTCGCCGGTCGTGGTGGTGCGGTCGTCGGCGACGGCCGAGGACCTGGCCGAGGCCTCGATGGCGGGGCAGTATGAGACGCTGCTTGATATCTCCGGCGAACAGGATATCGAATGGACGATCTGCGATGGTCGGGCGGTGCTTTTGCAATCGCGGGCCATCACGACCCTGGCCGACGCGGACGCTTACCGCGAGTGGCTGGCCCAATTCGGCCACAGGGGGCCCGAAGAATTCGACCTGGCGGCCCCGCGGTGGCGCGAACAGCGGGAGGAAGTTCGCAAGATGGCGGCCCCGCTGGCGGACGGCCCCAGCCCCGCCGCCACGCATCATGCGCGGTTCGCCGAAGCGGAACAATGCGCGGCCAGGCTGCGTGGACACCTGCCGCGTCGTTGTCGAAAGCAGTTTGACGAGAGAGGGACCAGTTCAGCTTATGTTGTGATGGCGGGGGTGGTTTTTCGGACGAAGGGGTGGTTGGGGCGGTGGGCGAGGTAGCGATCGAGGCGGCCGTCGTCGCTTAGCGACGCTGCACGCAGGCGA
>Ga0180438_10009745_pt1 | contig 11899 bp, 10 predicted proteins | sample SS_ome_12_FD_132455 | JGI IMG/M metagenome (GOLD analysis project Ga0180438, IMG submission 132455) | Hypersaline lake sediment archaeal communities from the Salton Sea, California, USA - SS_3_D_2 metaG | ecosystem: Environmental > Aquatic > Non-marine Saline and Alkaline > Hypersaline >...
CATCGGATACTCGACGATCTTGGGGACCGGTTCACCCCGAAGGATTTTCACGGCCAGTTCGACACAGGTGAGGGCCAGAGGATTTCCTCCGGATACTGCGAGGAACTCGACGCCGTGCTGTTTGGCAATCCGAAGCCAGCCATTCCAGTCATCGGCGGTAATCGGCGGAATCGGCTCACCCGCATCGAGCAGGGCTTCTACGGCTCCCAGAGCCATCTGCCCGCCGTCGGCGATAATCCCGTCGATATCCGGGTGAGACTGGATAAACGCCTCCATCGTCTCCTTGGCTTTGACAGGAGACCAATCACAGTAGGCCACCTCGAGGATCTCGATATCCGGAAAAGCGGATAATCCCTGACGCACGCCGCGGAGCACATCTTCGGCGTAGCTGCTTCCGGCCATGCCCATCATCGCCACGACCTTGCCTTTTCCGTTCAGCTTCTTGCCCATCCAATCGGCGTAGAGGAAGCCGGCCTTCGTATTGTCTCTGGAAACCCAGGTTACATATTTGTCCGTGTTCACCCCCGTGGATGCCAGGACCACCGGAACGCCCCGCTCCATGGCTTCTTCCACGGCTCCCACCAATGCGGCTTCACTGGCCGGATCCACAAAGAGGATATCAACGCCCTGGGCTACCAGGCCCTCGATGTCTGCGATCTGCTGAACCGGATTCCAGAAACAGGCGGTAACCTTGAAATCCTTGAACTCCTCGGCGTACTTCTCTTCGATTCCATAGCGGAAATGGAGCCCGAACATGGTCATCCAGGCATTTGTATCCCCCAGACCGGCCCGCCCCGCCAACCATGGTCCTCCGGCCGCGTATTTGCCGGTGTCCACCATACCCATAGGCAATTCCGCCGGGCCCTCGGTTTGACCACCGGCCCATATGCCCAGAGGTACCACCACGGCAAAAACCAGAAGCACAAACAATGTCCGTTTCATCCTCCGACTCCTTTACTGTTTAGAGATTCAAACGTTCTGCAACGCAGAACTCTTTCCTGCCCGTGCAGGAATGCATCACACCCAACCGTTCTCATCCGAGCGGATCCGCCGGTTCTCGCTGCTGTACGGCCTCTAATTGTTCCAGGCTGCTCCGCCCTCCAAAGCCCCTCCAGCCGGCCGAATAGAAAGCCACGGCGGCCACGATGACCAAACCCCGTACGACCAGCTGATATTCCACCGGTAGCCCGAGAAGCAGCACCAGGTTCAGTAAAATAGCCATCAAGAGAACACCGGCGACTGTTCCCGAAATTCGCCCACGGCCCCCGCCCAGAACCGCGCCCCCTACTGCAACTGCGGCAATGGAGTCCAGATCATACCCCAGGCCGATCTCCTGATCTGCGTAACCCAAATACCCGACCAGGACTACCCCGGCAACGGCCGCCAAGAGTCCGCAGACCACGTAAGACAGAATAATTATACGATCGACATTGATCCCGTTCAAGGCGGCTGCCTGGGCGTTCCCGCCAACGGCGAAAACCCGACGTCCCCACGTGCTTCGAACCAGAAGAGCGCTCATCACCAGTGCGGTGAAGGCAAAGATGATCAGTGCATTCGGGACCGGTCCCATCCTGGCACTTCCCAAGACCCGTATGAACGGCGGCAGCACTCCCGACGGAGTCGCCCGGGTTACCAACAACCTCAAGCCGCTAACCAGGAGGCCCACGAAGAGGGTGGAGATGAACGGCTGTACCTTTCTTTTGGCCACCAAGATCCCGTTTCCAAACCCGATGCAGGCTCCCGCCAGTAAAACCGTGGGCAAAGCGATCCAGACCAGGGTATTTTCCCCTTTTGTCATCTCCGCGATCGTGACACCGGCCAGCTGCATCACCGCAGCCACCGACAGGTCGATTCCTCCCGAGACAACCACCACCGTCTGTCCGACGGCCAACACCCCGAGGGCCGAGGCCTGGCGCAGGATATTGAACAGATTCTTGGCTTGAAAGAATTTCGGAGAAATGATCGCGGCCAGAACCAGGATCCCGATCAAAAAAACATAAACCAGGTGTTCGCGAATGATCGTGTCCAGGATCGTGATGAAATTGATCTTTCGCTTCATCTTCCCCGCTTCATAATTTCGATTAAGGTCTTCGAATCTACCGCTATCCCGAAATGGTTCTCGACCAGGTACAATCCCATCGCCTTGAGCTGTTCGGCATGTTCCCGGCCGATTCGGGAGAAGCAGGCCAGACAATCGGACACCGCGACCACATGATATCCGACCGCGAAGGCCTGATGCATCGTATCCCCTGCGCAGATATTCAGGTCGGTACCGGTGACCAGGATCGTGCGTACGTTCAGGCGGCGCAGCATCGTATCCAGGTTCGTTCCGATAAAGGCGCCGTAGGTGTACTTGCTCAGCACCGGCTCCCCCGCCCGGGGCCGCAGCTCCTCGATATATTCGGCGCCCCAGGAGCCGGGAAGGGTGATCACCGGATCCCCCCAAAATGCGTGCCAGGACGGCGGATTCTGCTGGATATCGTTGATCATGCTCGTGTGAATGATCGGGTAGCCGAGGGATCGGGCCGCCTCCAGAACCTTTCGAATCGGTTCGATCGTCTCTCGCACGCTGCCGATCTCAAACCCGAACTGGGCCATCTTCCCCTCGGGAGAAACGAAGTCGTTCTGCATGTCCACGACCAGGAGGACCGTCCGGTCGGGATGGATTCGCTCCTGGAGTACTGACAGTTTCTCTGCATCGCTCATGGTTTCCTCACTCCTCGTTATACCATAGTATTATAGAGGGTTTGTGCCGGAAATCAAAGACGAGTTCCATGTGCGGCGTTTCCTCTGCTCGACTTTGCCTGGCTGGACTACCTGGTTGGACTGGCAGTGGCGATCCTCATCTTGAAAAGTGCCGTGGAGCTCGCTGTCGAGCTGATCCGCAGCCGTGGTGAGGAGACTCCGGATCTCTCCAAATTTCAATTCGGCATCTACGAGCGTTTTCGCCGCTCCCAGCTCTGCTCCTACATGCTGTTCCTGGTCCGCAACCATGAAGCCGACACCAAACCTCGGCTGATCGACAAAAAGCTGCTGGTCGAGGCCCCCGTGGATGTACCGCCTCTGGAGCTGACCCCGGCCGGGGAAAAGCGGCTCGCCGCGAACCGCTTCTTTCTGGCCGGAGACCAGCCCCTTGGTCTCAAGAAAGGCACAGGCTCGATCCTGCGGATCGTATTCTCTCTGGTCGTCCGCTGGAGTGTTTTCCTGGCCGCCGGCTTCCTGCTGGTCACCCGGGCGGCCGTACGCATCTCCCTGATCTACCAGCGCCACCTCTCCATCCGCGAGCGGGCAGCGAAGAAGCACACGAAACTGCAGACAGATGGTTTTTACAGGCGTGTTCGCCATCCCATAGCCTCCAACCGCCTGCTCTACTCCCTGGGACTCTGCTTCGCCCTTCCGACGGTCTGGGCCGCAGTCCCTTTTACCCTCTTCGCAGTAATGACGATCTTCTCGGGGATCATCGAAGAGCATAAGGAGATAGGCAAACTCTTCGGTACGGAGCACCAGGCGTACAAGCGGGATGTGCCCCGCCGCTACCTCACTCCGTGGCTGGCTGTGTATCTCGGGATTGCCGCGGCGGCCTTTGTCACCGGCCCGGTGTTGTAGCGGTCGGGCTTCACCCCAACATGCGCTTGACCGGCTGCCGAACCTGGATTTCAATGGTGCCATGAGCGTACAGCAACACTATCAGAATATCGTGGTGGGCTCCGGCCCGGGAGGGGCTGCGGTGGCCAGGGAACTGGCACGCAACGGCCGCAGCGTTCTGATCGTTGAATACGGCCCCCGGTTTCAAAAAACCGGTTTCCTGAAAACCGCTAAGACGGCCTATCTCGGGAGGGACAAGCAGCCTCTGTGTTCCGACGGTGGTGTTTGGATCGGCAGGGGGCGAGTATTGGGAGGATCCTCCTACCTGGCCATGGGCAACGCCGTAACTCCGCCCGCGGGAATCCTGCAGGAGTGGGGCGTCGACCTGAGTGAGGAAATCGCCGAGGCCAAGACGGAGATGCGCGTTACCCTCATGCCGGAGCAGTTGACAGGTCCCGGCACGCAGGCAATCAACCGGGGCGCGGCCAAGCTGGGCTGGGAGATGAAACCTACACCCAAGTGCGTGGATTTTTCCAAGTGCCGGAACTGCGGGCTGTGCATGTTCGGCTGTCCCACCGGGGCCAAGTGGACTACCTTGGAGTACATACGGGAGGCGGAAGAACACGGCGCCGGATTGCTGCTGAATACGGAGGTGCTGAGCGTGCTCCACGCAAATGGCAAGGCACGGGGGATTGTAGCCGAACAAAACGGCCGGGAGATCCAGATCACCGGAGATCGGGTTATCCTCTCCGCCGGAGCCCTGGCCACGCCCCTGATCCTGCAGCGATCCGGCCTGGAGAAGGCCGGAAAAGGCCTGGCCAACGATGTGTTCCAAACCACCTACGGCACAACCGAACACGTGGGTATGCAGGGGGAGATCATCCTGGCTACCTATCTGGAAAAGACAATCGAGGAAAGACAGCTGTTCCCCGCTCCCTACATGTACATTCCTTTCTTGATCCAGCGAGACATCCAGGGCGGATATCCACAGAATCTCAACCTGCTGGCCCAGGCCATGATGATGCTCAAATCGAAAGGGATCGACGCCAAGAGGACTATCGCCATGATGACCAAGATCCGGGATGAACGGACCGGTGAGGTGCGAAGCGATGGAACCGTTCACAAAGTGCTGACGGCCAAGGACAAGGCCAAACTGGAGGAAGCCTACCAAATCAATCGGGATATCCTGATCGCCTCCGGAGCCAAACCGGAGACGATCTTCCCGGGTGTGTACGAATCCGGCCACCCCTGTTGCAGCGCGGCGATCGGCGAGGTCGTCGATGACAACCAGCAGACCGAGATCCGGGGGCTGTACGTCAGCGATGCCAGCGTGTTCCCCTCCCCCCTCGGCATGCCGCCGATCCTGACGATTGTAGCCCTGTCCAAACGGCTGGCAAAGCACCTGGTGGACAGATCATGATATTAACGAACAGTCGTTCAATTCCTGAGATAGGAACAAAATTGGAGAAGAGAAGGATCATGCAGGATAAACTCACCACAATCGACTAGTCGTCGATCTCTCGTCCCACCGAATAAGCCTTGGCCAGAAAGCTCCCGATCCGGAAGTAGCGCCGATTGCCCGGTTCGTAGGTGATCGGCTTGACCTTTTGGATGTCGGGATTGCCGTTCCGCCCAATCACTGATTCTTCGGCCTTGATGTCCAAAATCTCCCCGATGAACTCGGTATGCAGCCCGATCTCGACTGTGTGACGGACCCTGCACTCCAGAACCAGGGGAAACTCCGCGATGTAGGGAGCTTCCACCAGCTCGCTGGCCACAGGGGTCAGACCGGTCCGTTCGAACTTGTCCTCATCTCGACCCGAGGCGATACCGAAATAGTCGGCCTCCCTGACCTGCTCTTCCGAGGGGATGTTGACCGTGAATGCCTTCCGGCTCACGATATTCCCGTGGCTGTAGGTCGCTTTACGGAGCGAAACCGCGACACAGGGCGGCTGGGAGCAGCAGATCCCGCCCCAGGCCACGGCCATGACGTTTGGCCTGTGTTCATCATCGTAGGTGCCCACGATCAGGACGGGTGCCGGAAACAATAGCGTTTTTCCACCGATAGATTTTTTCATCTTTACTACCTCCGTGCAATCGGTAATTGATGCGGCGTTCGTGTTAGTAATTAGCGAGGATAGGCCTTGCCCTCCGCCAGGACCTCGCTGATCCTGGGCATCCATTCGCTGATGAGGATGCTCTGGGGGCATTTGGGTTCGCATTCCCGGCATTGGGTGCAGGCCGTGGAGCGGGCCTTTTCGGCGATAAACCCGTACTGTCTGCGGGCAAGGTCCGGTCGGCCGTACATCAGCCCCTCGTTGTAGAAGGTCAAATTTTCTGGGATGTCGACTTCGTGGGGGCAGGGCATGCAGTAGCCACACCGGGTACAGGGAATCGGGGCGAGCTTCTTGTATCGGCGGCGCACCTCCCGAATCAACTCCAGCTCCTTCTCATTGAGGACACCGATACCCCCCGAGCCGGCGCTTTCGAGGTTTTCGACCACCTGCTGGAAGGTGCTCATACCGCTGAGAACCACCGTCACCTCGGGTTGGTTCCACACCCACTGCAAAGCCCAATCCGCGGGACGCCGCTTGTTCTGCGCCTGATCCAGGATCTTCTGAATGGGAGGAGGAGGATCGGCCAGCTTGCCGCCCAGGATCGGCTCCATGACGACCACCGCGGTTCCCTTTGAGGCGGCGTACTTCAGTCCCCGGGTTCCAGCCTGGTTTTTCACGTCCATGTAGTTGTACTGGATCTGGCAGAACGGCCAATCCCAGGCGTCCACGATCTCTTTGAACACTTCGAACTCGTCGTGAAAAGAGAATCCCAGCTGCCCGATCTTGCCGGCCTTGATCGCCCGCTCGCCCCAACCGATTGCATCGAAATCCTTCATCTTCTTCCAGTACCGCTTGTTGAGGTTGTGGAGGAGGTAGAACTCGATGTGCCCGGTTTTCAGCCTCACGAGCTGTTCGTCGAGAAATCTGTCGAAATCGGCCGGGCTGTTTACGAGCCAGCTCGGCATCTTGGTTGCCAGCTTTACCCTGTCCCGGTATCCACCGCCGAGGGCCCTGCCGACAAAATTCTCGCTTTCACCACCGTGATAGGGATAGGCCGTGTCGATGTAGTTCACGCCGTGATCGACGGCGTGGCGCAGCATTCGGGTGGCTTCCCTTTCATCGATGTTCTTCACATCGCCTTTGAAGGGCAGCCGCATGGTGCCGAAGCCGAGGATCGAAACGTCCCAGTCCAGTCTTCCGAATTTCCGATACCGCATAACGTATCAAGACTACGTGCCATCCGCGGGTCAGTCAACCGCTTCGAGGCGCACAGCCGAGTCGCCCGGCAGCCCCCTGCCCCGACTGCCAGCCGCCATGCCCAAAACCCGGACCAGAGCCCCGGGCTTTGACATTTTCAACTGAAACGGTCAAGATTGGGACAGCCAATAATTCAAGGAGCGTTTCAGTGGAAAAGAAGATCGCCGTGATCGGAGCGGGAAACGTGGGCGCTTCGGCAGCCCTGTACCTGGCCGAAGAAAACGTGGCCGATATCGTGCTGTTGGACGTGGTAGAGGGCATGCCCCAGGGAAAAGCCCTGGATCTGACCGAAGCGGGCCCTGTGCGCGGCTACAACAGCCGTCTCACCGGTAGCAACGATTACAAGGATTTGAAAGGCTGCGACCTGGTGGTTGTGACCGCCGGAGTGGCCCGTACCCCGGGTATGAGCCGGGAGGACCTGCTCAGCAAGAACTCGGGCATCCTGGACAAGGTGGTAGAGGGGATCATGGACAACTGCCCCGAGACCATGATCCTGGTAGTCTCGAATCCCCTGGACATCATGACCTATCACACCCTGAAGAAATCGCATTTTGCGAAAAACCGAGTCTTCGGACAGGCCGGGGTGCTGGACTCCACCCGCTTTCGCAGCTTCGTTGCCATGGAGCTGGGCGTAGCCCTGACCGATACCCAGGCCATGGTCATGGGGGGGCACGGGGACACCATGGTGCCCCTGCCCCGCTACACTACCGTATCCGGCATTCCCATTGCCGAACTGATGCCCGAAAAGCGGGTACGGGCTCTGATCGAACGCACCCGCAAGGGCGGCGGGGAGATCGTGCAGCTGCTGAAGAGCGGCTCCGCCTACTATGCCCCCGCAGCCGCAACCGTGGACATGGTCAAAGCCGTGATCCGGGACGAGAAGAAGCTGCTTCCCGCCTCGGTGCTTCTGGAGGGGCAGTACGGGCTGAAGGATATCTGCATCGGCGTACCGGTAGTGCTGGGCGCAGGAGGCGTGGAAAAAATCATCGAGCTCCAGCTCGACAAGGAGGAGCTGGGAGCGCTGCACAAATCCGCCGAAACCTACAGGGAAATCCTGAAAAGCATGGGCTATTAAAAGAGAGATGCAATAAAACGAAGGAGAGCAGCTTTTTGATGAAACACCGTTTTTTTCTGATGATATTCGTATGTGGCACATTCGCACTGCTCACCGCACCCGACATCTTCGGCGACTGGCCCCAGTGGCGGGGTCCGAGGGCAGACGGCATTTCCGCCGAATCCGACTGGGATCCGGCGGCGTTGTCCAAGGGACCTCGAATTCTATGGCGTACCAACGTGGGCTTGGGCTACTCCTCTGTTGCCGTCAAGGGAGATCTTCTCTACACGATGGGCAATGTACGGGGTCAGGACAGCGTGGTCTGCCTGGATACCCGTACGGGCAGGGAAATCTGGAGCTACTCGTACCCCGCCAGATCTATGCAGTACCCGGGGCCCCGGGCGACTCCGACAATCGACGGGAACGCCCTCTATACCCTGAGCTCGGACGGACAGCTGATCTGCTTCTCTGCGGTTACGGGAACCATCCTCTGGCGGAGCAACATCGTGGCTGATTTCGGTGCCCGGCCGCCGAATTGGGGTTTCGCCGGCTCCCTCGTTGTCGAAGGGGATCTGCTTCTGGTAAACGCCGGACCCTCCGGCTTGGCCCTCTACAAGCAAAACGGGAAGCTGGCGTGGAGCAGCGGCGCCGGTACAGGTGGATATGCTACCCCGGTACTGTATACCCTGAAGGGGAAACGCTACGCGGCGGTTTTCGGCAGAAGGGCGATCTACGGAGTGGAGGCTCGAACGGGAAAACGGGCGTGGTCGTATCCGTGGGTCACGGGAAATGACGTCAACGCCGCGGATCCCCTGGTGTTCGGGGATCGGGTCTTCATCTCCTCCAACTACGGATCCGGAAGCGCAATGTTCGATATCTCCGGCCGCGAGCCAAAACTCCTGTGGCGAAACGGCAGCATGAACAGCCACTTCTCCAGCTTCGTGCTGATTGACGGCTACATCTATGGAAACGACGGCTTCGCCGGTCGCAGAAGCGGCGTGTTCCGCTGCCTGGAGGCTGAAACGGGCCGGGAGATGTGGTCCGAGAGCCTCGGCTTCGGCTCCCTGATAGCCGCCGACGGCAAGCTCATTCTCCTCACAGAGCAGGGGGATCTTCATGTAGCATGGGTCACCCCCTCCGGTTATCGGGAGATCTCCCGGGCCCGTTCTATTCTTTCCAGCAGCTGCTGGACCCCTCCCGTTCTCTGCGACGGGAGGATATATCTGCGCAATCATCGAGGCGAGCTTGTCTGTTTGGATATGAGTTGATGGAATTTAACACTCCGGTTGCCTGAACCATGAAGGGTGTATTCAAACAAATCACCCGAACAATTTTAAAGAACTTCCCGATCGTCAGCTGGACGATCGTTCTGTGTGTGACCGGTGCGGGCATCGCAGCTCTCGCCTTGTGGCTCACCCATGATCCGACCACCCACTTTCTCGCCTCGATCCCCGGAATGGATGGGGCACCTTCGCGACTCGAGCAGGTCAGCCGGGCGGTCAGGATAGGGGAGTTTTTCCGCTTGTTCGAGGCCGCGGCCGCGAAGCTGCCCGGTTCCTGGCCTCGTTTTCGGGGATCCCGCTACGACAACATCTCTCGAGAAGAAATCCAGCTGGCCGATTCGTGGGGGCCGGAAGGGCCGGAAATCCTGTGGAAGGTGGGCCTGGGGGAAGGGCACGCCGCGCCCGCGGTTCTGGACGGCCGGGTCTACGTGCTGGACTACGACGAGCAGAGAAATGCGGACGCCCTGCGATGCTTCTCCCTCTCTGAGGGCGAAGAGCTGTGGCGAAGATGGTACACGGTGCAGGTCAAACGGAACCACGGCATGTCCCGCACCATTCCTGCTGTCAACGACCGATGCGTGGTATCCATCGGCCCCCGCTGCCACGTGATGTGCCTTGATTCCAGGGACGGATCCTTCAAATGGGGCATCGATCTGGAACGGGAGTACGGCACGCAGGTACCCCTTTGGTACACCGCTCAATGCCCCCTGCTTGACGGTGACACGGTGGTGCTTGCCCCGTGCGGCGATCAGGCGCTCATGATCGGCGTGGACTGCGAGACCGGCGAAGTTCTCTGGCGGACTCCGAACCCGGAAGGGCTCCAGATGTCCCATTCCTCGATCATGATCATGACCCTGGGCCACAGACGCATGTACGTCTATTGCGGGATCGGCGGCGTAGCGGGAGTATCCGCTGAGGAGCAGGATCGGGGAACGCTGCTCTGGCAGACCGATAGCTGGAGCCCCAAGGTCGTAGCACCCTCCCCCGTCATTCTCGAGGGCGGGCGGATCTTCCTGACCGCCGGGTACGGTGCGGGGAGCATGATGCTCGAGGTCGGTGAACTGGGCGGCGAATACACGGTGCAGAGCCTCTATGCCTACCGTCCCCAGGAAGGGTTGGCCTGCGAACAGCAGACCCCTGTTCTCTACGACGGCCACCTGTTCGGGATCCTTCCCAAGGACGGGGGGGAGCTCCGCAACCAGTTCGTCTGCTTTCACCCGGACGGCAGGATTGTCTGGACCAGCGGAGCGACCAACCGGTACGGCCTGGGACCCTTCATGGCGGCGGACGGCAAGTTCTTCATCCTGGGGGAGGACGGCGTGCTGACCATGATCCGGGCCACCACCGAGGGATTCGAACCGCTGGCCCGGGCAAAAGTGCTCGAGGGACGCGATCCGTGGGGTCCTCTGGCACTCGCCGGGGGCCTGATGCTGCTGCGGGATTCCACGGAGATGGTCTGCATCGACCTGAAGGAGGAAAATTGAACCGATTTATATTGCTCCCGGGTATTCTTTTCGCCGCCCTATCCGCCACCCTTTCCGTTGTTTCCCTGAGTGCAGGGGGCGGGCAGGCGGACAGCGACGGCCGGGCACCCGAAGCCTCTCAGTCGGTTTTGGAAACACCCGGTTCTCCCTACATCGAATCAGAACCGATCGAGGTGGACGCCGAACGGCTCTACGGGATCGCCGTGGCTGCGGATGACCGGATCTTCGTGAGCGCCGACAGTTCGATCCTGATATTCGGGAGAGGTGGAGAGCCCCTGGGACGATTGGAGTTGGAGGAACCCGCCCGCTGTCTCGCCGTAGGGCCGTCAGGTCTGCTGTACCTCGGCATGATCGATCACCTCCAGGTGTACAGTGACGCAGGCCGTCGCGAGGCGATCTGGGCCGGCCTGGGCAGCGAAGCGCTGATCACCTCGATCTTTGCGGCTGAGGATGAGGTGTTCGTGGCCGATGCGGGCAATCGCATGGTCCTGCGCTTCGACCGCGGGGGCAAACTACTCGACTATATCCATGGAGATGGAACCGTTGGCCCGGAGCTGATCATCCCCAGTCCCTACTTCGACCTACTGGTTGCCCCGCGGGGAACGCTCTGGGTGACGAATCCGGGCTGTCATCGTGTTCACAGCTACACGACCGGGGGTGAATACCTGGGCTCATGGGGTCGCTCTGCTCCGGATATCGACGCCTTCTGCGGCTGCTGCAACCCGACCCATATCGCCCTCACCCCCGAAGGATTGTTCCTGACCAGCGAAAAGGGAGTGCCCCGGGTAAAGGTCTACGACTCCACGGGAGCGTTCCAAGCCGTGGTGGCGGGACCCGGGCTGTTCCGGGAAGGCACGGTGGGACTGGATCTGGCCGCGGACAGCCGCGGGCGCGTGATCATACTGGATCCGAAAACCAGCACTGTTCGTATCTTCATCAGGGAGCGACTGTGATGGAGGATCGGAGGCGGTTCCTTCGGGATATGGGCCGGGCTACGATAGCCGCAGGGTTGACCGGCGTCATCGCTTTCCTCCTGTCCAGGCGGGATCGATCCGGGGCAGCTTTGAATCGGGCGGTGGATCGGAGGGACCACACCTGCAGCAATCACTGGATCTGCAGCACCTGTTCCCGTCTTGCCGACTGCCCTCTTCCCCAGGCGCTGTCGGCAAGGGAACACGG
>Ga0180438_10009748_pt1 | contig 11898 bp, 8 predicted proteins | sample SS_ome_12_FD_132455 | JGI IMG/M metagenome (GOLD analysis project Ga0180438, IMG submission 132455) | Hypersaline lake sediment archaeal communities from the Salton Sea, California, USA - SS_3_D_2 metaG | ecosystem: Environmental > Aquatic > Non-marine Saline and Alkaline > Hypersaline >...
GTAGAGCTTGGGCTGCATCTGCACAACGGCTACGGTGATTTCGCGCATCGATTACATTCTCCTGAAATAGAACATTTGTGTCAATAGATGTAATTATACGTTGACACGGCCCCAAACGCAATTCTGTGTTTCTTACCCTGATCAGATGTTGAATTCTACCTTACGCCACCGATGCGCGCAAGCCGTTGCCTGATCGATTCATTATGTCGTGCACTTCTCTCTTGCTTGCGCGTCTGTTTGCAGGTATACTATTCCCTCAGTTTTCCGAATCAGCAACCTATGGATGACGCCGATATTCCGACGGGAGGGTATCATGCGTGCCATTGATATCATTGTCAAAAAGCGGGATGGCGGTGACCTCACAGCCGAGGAAATACAATTCTTTATCCAAGGTTACACCCGGGGCGATATTCCAGACTATCAGGCAGCGGCTTGGTGTATGGCGGTGTTGCTTCAGGGTATGACGCACCGTGAGGCCTCCGATTTGACCTTGGCTATGGCTCGTTCGGGTGATACTTTGGACCTTCACCGTATTGCCTCTTTCGTGGTCGACAAGCATTCGACGGGTGGTGTCGGCGACAAGACGACACTCGTCGTCGCACCGCTGGTCGCCAGCCAGGGGCTGCCCGTTGGTAAGATGAGCGGGCGTGGGCTGGACTTCACCGCCGGCACCCTGGACAAGCTTGAGAGCATCCAAGGATTCACTGTCACTCTTGACCAGGACGAATTTATGCATCAGCTCGCCGAGCACGGGATCGTCGTGGCTGGACAGTCGGCCGAGTTAGCCCCGGCCGATGGTAAGCTTTACGCCCTTCGCGATGTAACGGGTACTGTCGAAAGTATGCCTCTCATTGCCAGCAGCATCATGAGCAAAAAGATCGCCGCTGGCGCTGATGCGATTGTCCTCGACGTGAAGGTGGGGAAGGGCGCTTTTATGAAGACTGAGGCCGAGGCCGAAGAACTGGCTGAAGTGATGGTGGCCATCGGTCGCGGGGTAGGGCGCAAAGTAGCGGCCGTCATCTCCGATATGAATCAGCCGTTGGGCTATGCTGTGGGAAATGCCCTGGAGGTGCGCGAAGCGATTGACACGCTGCATGGGGGTGGGCCGATTGACTTCCGTGAGCATTGCCTGACGGTGGGTGGAATGATGCTACTGTTAGCCGGCAAGGCATCTAGTCTCAATGACGCCCGGGATATTCTGATCCCCGCCCTTGACGATGGCACTGCCTGGCGCAAATTCGTGGAATGGATCATTGCTCAAGGGGGCGATAGGGCTGTGCTCGAAGCGCCCGGCCTGCTGCCCAGCGCCTCGTTATTAGACGAAGTACCCTCTGCCCGGGCTGGAACCATTGCCGAGATTGACGCCTACCAAGTCGGACGGACGGTGGTCTTATTGGGTGGCGGACGTACGAGGAAAGGTGATCCTATCGATTATGCAGTGGGCATCGTCCATCACAAAAAGGTGGGCGACCAGATCGACAAGGGCGAGCCATTGCTAACGATCTATGCTAACGACAAGAGCAGGTTGGAACAAGCGCGTTCCCGCCTTCTTTCAGCCATCCGCTTGAGTGACATGCCGGTAGTGCCACCACCGCACACCCACAAAATCATCCTCTGAGAAAAGATCACTCACTGCTCCCGGCGCTTTATGATGCGATACGCTCTGAGCGGTACCCCGCCCGCCTTGCGGGAGGTGTAGACTGGGTCGAGTAGCTCGGCGATGACGGCATCTCCCAGCATCTCGTAGGTGCGTTCATCCACATAGATTTCGCTCTCTTGGCGACCCTTTATGGCTAGCTTGGAGAGCTTGTTTGCCAGATTGACCGCCGAACCAACCATTGCCGCCTCTGACCCAACAGTCCCCTTAGCCACTGAGCCAGTGCTGAGCCCAGTACCCATGCCGACGTGTTCAAACTCAATACTCTTCTCAGACCAATTGGCCCGCAGTTCCAAAAAAGTCTCGCGCATTTGGAGGGCGGCCAATAGAGCTCGGGCACCTGACGTCGTTCCGCTTTCACCGTGGCGCTCGTAGAAAGAACCAAAAACTCCCATCACGCTGTCACCCAGGCTGCGATCCATCGCCCCACCAGCCTGCACGACAATACTCGACATACGCATCAAGTATTCATCAAGAAACTCCACCATTAGTTCCGGTCCAATGGCGTTGGTGAGAAAAGTCGAACCGTGGATGTCACCCATTACCACTGTGACCTCTTTTTGTTGTACGAGCTCTTCGATGTAGGCCGGGTCGTAATAGCGGTCCAGGTCTGCCCGGCGACCGCGCTGACGGTCACGTAGCAGTCGCATGCTTGATGTCTCTGCCAGACGGTGGGCGACTGAGGGATAGCGGGCCATCACGTCTTCGAAATCTTCACGGCTGAGAGCCAGCAAACGTGCCGGAGAGACTACTCGAATCGTAGCCGTGCGCGGAACCGCCCGCAGCAAAGCAATTTCTCCGAAAAAATCACCCGGTTCCAATCGATTCAAGACGCTCGGCATACCTTCCACGTCGGGTGCCAGGACTTCTACTTCCCCCGTTTCGACAATGTAGAAGGTGTCGCCCATCTCCCCCATATGGAAAACAATCTGTCCCGGTTCGAATTCGATGACCTGAAGTCGATTGACAAGCAGAACGTTCTGTTCTAACGTAAGCTTGCTGAGGAGTGGTATGCGGTCAAGCACTCTGATCGCGCCCGACGCCAGAGCTTTTTCCAGAATATCAAGCTGGGTACGCGCTTCCATGTAGTCGGGCTTCAGCTCGACAGCAGTTTGAAAGGCACTACGCGCTGCTGCGTGATCACGCAGCAGCTTCAGGACGGTACCCAGATTATAATAGTGATGAGGGTTCGAAGGCTCAAGTTGAGTTGTCGCTCGAAAGACGGTCAGTGCCTCGACGAATTCGCCCTGATCGTAATATGTGATACCCAACTGATTGTAGGCATCAACAAAGTCAGGCCTTACGCGGATCGCTTCTTCCAGGTGGGTAATGGCGCGATCGTATTGATCCACCAAGCGATAGAGAGAGCCAAGCTCATATTGAATATCGGCTGAACCGGGCTGCAACTCGGCGGCGCGATGTAGATAGGTCAAAGCTTCTGGGTAACGACCTAGTTGCCGACAAGCCAAGCCCAAACTGAAAAGCATTCCGAACCTTTGTTTCTCCTTTAGCGGGCTCTGGTCAGAGATTGCTGCTTCCAGGCTTTCGGCTGCATACGAAATGTCGCCTCCGGCATTTGACAGGCATTCCGCCGCTAGCCAGATGCGACTGTAGTCATTTCCTCGCCCCAGAATCCTGAAGAACAGGGTCGCACGGTGTTGGGAAATGCCATAAAGGAGCACAATTGTCCCTAGCCATTGTCGGCGACTCTCGGCGGTGTGGAGTAAAGGTTCTAGATCGACGTTCTGGTCGCGCAAAGCGAGCGCTGCGAAGAATTCCTGCAGGGAATGATGGGCAAACTCTAGCCAATCGTGATCGCCGGAGTAGTGAACCAACCCGCTGGCCAGTATTTCCTCCGTCACGTTCTGAGGTGTAACCCTGCGTGCGGCTTCACGTTCCCCAGGACTGGCTGCCTCACGATATAGATAGATCTCCTGGGTTACAGTAGCGATCCAACGATTTCGTGGAGAAGCCCATATCTCGTTTTCTTGCATCATCAGGCCCAAAGAGGCTAGCGAACCGCGCCGGATCTCCAACGGTACTTGGGCCCTGGATCGGTCGGACGTCTTCTGCCATTCGGTGTCGGTACGTTCTAACAGGTTGTCGGTGAACTGTTCAAAGAGCACGCCCCGGTTCTTAGGTAGTGCTGTCTGTGAGCTTCTGGCAATCTGCGCGAACATATAGAGTGCCAGTGGAGTCTGCGCCAGATCCTCGAGTTGAGGATCGCTGTAGATTTCGCGAGCTACGCGTCGCCCTTGGTCGGCTCCGAGGTATTTGGTCAAGAAGGTTTCAATATCGTCCCCGGTTAATCTCTGAAGCATAGCAGCGCGAAAGTGTGCGATAGGGACGTAATCTTGAACCCGACAGGCCATCACAATTCGATGGTGCGAGTATTCTTGGATGAACCGGTTGAGATCCCGCCTTACTCCCGGTTGATTACTCATTTCGTTCAGGCCGTCCATCAGAAAGACAAAGTCGCGAGCTGGATGGACGGTCGATTCCTGTCCCTTCAAGAATCCTGTAAGGTTTCCTCTAGCCTCGAAGGCGAAGATCCCGTAGCTGCGCAATGCCTCAAGTATTAGATCTTCCACACGACGCTCAGAGGTAAGCAGGTTCAATTTGATGAAAAAGGGGATCGTCGTTTTCCCACCCGGCTTCTTCAGAGACTTTAAGGCCTCGTTGGCCAGGTCAAGCATCATACGACGCAGCACCGTTGTCTTGCCGGCCCCGGCCTCGCCCAGCACGACGACGTACTGGTCACCGGTAATAAGCTGGTGCACATCGATTGGCGTTTGTCGGATGAGGCTGTGTCCCTCCAGGGCAAAGCGCCGCAGCGGTGACACAAGTTCCTGCGGGTCACGTATCCGGGTTTCCAACCGGCGTCGGCTGATCTCCATCAACATCTCGGCCACAGAGGGTGCCATGTGTGAGATAGTCTCCAGCAGGTCGCGGTTGAACACCAACAGCGTAGATGGCTGCACGGTGCGGACCGTCGCTGTGCGTGGTACGCTTTGCAGCAAGGCAACTTCGCCAAAGAAGTCGCCAGCCCCAAGTGTAGATACTACGACATCGTTACCCAGGGCATCGGTAACCAGCACCTTGACCTGACCAGTGACAATTACGTAGCACTTGTCGCCAGGCTCGCCGCGCTCAAAGATAGTATCCCCTGATCTGCGAAATTCTGTCTGGGTGATAGCTTGCCGAAGTTGGGCCATCTCGTCTTTGGTAAGGGTATGCCGCGGCATCACCGGTTTCATCGTATCTGCAGCTCGAACTGCTCTGAGCGGTAGGTATAGATCTTCCCAGATGGCGTAGTCAGGGTCTTTTGACACTTCTTGGAGAAACCGCAGGAGGGGGGACAGGTGACCTCTGGATGTGTCCATTTCCACATCTTGATCTCTTCCCAGGGGGGCTTTCCCAGAGAAATCAGAGGCAGCGGGGAAGTTAGAATTGGCCATTATCATCCTGACGGTCGAGGGGCTGGAGGCTGGTTAATCCTCCACTAGCCGAAAAGGGATCTCATTCTGAGTCCGGTGCGAAAAACTGAGTGTTAGAGCAAGAGTTGCCACCAGCGCGATTATAACATCAAAGGTAGGGGGTGTCAATGACTCTTTGTCTACCATTCTCATCACTGGTATAATAAGAATAGGATAGGTCCAAACGCGCCTTGTCACTGCGCTCAAGGAGCTCGCTATATGAACAGCATCAATCTAATTCTTGCTGATGATCATGCCGTTGTGCGTGCTGGCACACGCCAACTTCTGGAACGCCAACCTGATCTGCGTGTCATTGGCGAGGCTGCTGACGGCGAAGAGGCTGTACGTCTGGCCAAGGAGCTCAAGCCTGATCTGGTGGTTATGGACGTGCGGATGCCTAGATTGTCGGGTGTTGAGGCCACGCGTCGAATTAAGGCGGAGGCTCCTGAAGTAGCTGTCCTGGTTTTGACCGCCCACGACGACGATGAGTATGTTTTCGCATTGCTCCAAGCTGGGGCCAATGGGTATTTGCTGAAGACTGCCGAAATGGAGGAATTGGTGAAGGCCATTCGCACCGTGGCTGCTGGGCAGTCGGCGCTAGACCCGACGGTGGCAGGCAAGGTCGTGGCTCAATTTGCCAGTGGGCAGCCGCTGCCTGACGCACTGAGCGAAGTGAAAGACGAGCACGATGGCCTTACTGAGCGAGAATTGGAGATTCTAAGGTTGGTAGGCAAAGGTCTAACCAATAAGGAGATTGGCCAGCAGATTTATATCAGTGACCGGACTGTACAGGCTCACCTCTCAAATATCTTTTCTAAGTTGGGTGTTAGCTCTCGGACTGAGGCTGTGATGTACGCCGTCCGGCGAGGTTGGGTCTCCGCCGGAGAAGGAGAATGACCCGTCACCCATACCCATTGCGGCTCCGAGAGCGTGTGGGCACACTTCTTCTGATAATCATCCCCCTCCTGGCAGGATGTGCACAGAGTTCGGTTTCTCCGGCCCAAGAAGCGCCTGGCGAGGTTCCCCCGCTTAATTCCACCATATCATCTGAACCTATCACCTTGGATGTATGGCTCGACCTCGATTTCGTAGCTACCGATCCGCTGTTTCGTGAAATGGCCAGCGATTTCGAGCGTGCCTATCCCAACGTCGATGTGAACATCCAGGCTTATGTACGCGAGACGATACCTGGGAAGTTACGGGCCGCTCTCCAGGTTGGTGACCCACCCGAATTGGTTCAGGGGCATGCACTGGCCATGGCCGCCCAAGGTTACGCTGAACCCCTGGGTGACCTATGGGACGAATGGGGCGCTGAGCGTGAGTTTATGCCTCAGGCAATGGATGAAGTGATCTGGGACGGCGAGAAATACGGTGTCCCTTTAGACATCTATACATTGGTGCTGATTTACAACAAGGCCCACTTTGAGGAGGCGAATCTCCCCTATCCCGATGCTGGCTATACCTGGCGACAGTTTGCTGAGGATGCTGCTACCCACACACGCGACGATGGATCAAGATACGGTTTAGGTTTCACCGTTGAACCGTGGTATGTCTTTGCCTGGCTGGCCGAAGCTGGCGGCGACGTAATGGCTGGTGATTCTTTCATTGGCTATCGTTTCACATTGGACGATCCCAACAACGTCGAGGGGTTGCGCTTTCTCACCTCTATGGCTCGTAATGGTTACGGGCCATTGCCTACCTCGCGTCCGCGTGACTATGAGGATCCGCTCAAGCTCTTTTTAGATGGCAAGATATCAATGTTCTTTGGCACCCCGTGGGATATCCACTCCATCCAAAGTCAGTCTCCTGACTTTCCCTTGGGGGTGACCAGCCTGCCCGAAACCCCGGCTGGCGCCGGGGCGGCGTCAGCGCTGGGAAGTACAGCTTTATTTGTCCCGCGCGGCGCCGAGAATCGCCAGATTGCCTTTGAATTTATGAAGTGGGCCACCAGCGATCGTTACGCGCTACCTATGGCGCGCCGTCTGGGACATTATCCGGCACGCGCGTGGTTGCAAACTACTCCCCACTTTGCCGGTAATCCGTTGCTCAAACCTTTCTTACTCCAACTCGATGCCGCGCGGCCTTATCGACTGGATGCGTTCCCGGAGGTCGAACGAGCCTTTGCTGATGCCATAAAGGCCGCCTTTTATGGTGCCGAACCGGCTGATGCGCTGCGAATGGCTCAAGAACAAGCCGATCAGTACTTGCAACAGTCGGCTGGTGCTCAGCAATAGAACAATGTCATACAGCATGATGAAATCACCACGTTCCGGCGACACTGAAGCACGCCAGTATATCAAGACTCAAAAGGTACCACATGTCCAACACATCGCCCAGCTTCTGGACCAGCTTGATTGATCGCTGGGCCAGCTTGCGCGTGCAGGCCTTGCTCATTACCATCCTTCCTTTGGCCATTATGTTGGCCTTGGCAGTGGGATCAATATTCTATGCTTATCAGCAAGTTGCCGAAAAGTTAGCTCTTAGCCGAAACCAAGAATTAGCCCGAGTCTCGGCTGACCGGCTTTCCGAGAATATGGCTGGCTTTGTGCGTGTGCTAACCACGATTTCCAACCTTGACATCGTGCGCAGTGGCGACCCAGCCTTGCAGAAGAATGCTCTTACTCAGGCCCGTGATCTGCTCATAGACTTTGATGGTGGCGTTATCGTACTTAACCCGGATGGTATTGTGACCGTCACAGAACCTTTTCGCCCTGACCTTCAGGGCCAGGATTTTTCTACTCGCTCCTACTTTCAGAACACGCGTGCCATTCGGGCGTTCACCTTCTCGGATATCATCCAAGAAGCAGGGTCCGGCGAAGACATCATTGTTGTTGCAGTGCCCATTCTCTCGCGTGAAGGTGACTTTGAAGGCGTGTTAGCTGGCCGGTTTTACGTGCGCTTTCAACGTATTGGCGAGGAGATTCAGAAGCTACAAGTCGGCGATGTAGGCGAAGCTTACTTGATTGACCGAAATGGACAGGTCATATACCATCCCGACTATTCACTCATTAGTGCTGATTTCAGCCAACGTGGTTCCGTTTATAATCTCATGCGAGGAGAGTACGACGGGGCGCTCATCCTCCAGGAGCTGGGCAAAGCACGTCAGGTAGTTGGCTATGCCATCGTTGACGTGACTGGTTGGGGATTGGTGATCCAGGAATCGTGGGCCGATGTGGTAGCCCCTGCGCGCATTTCTTTGCGCCCAATCATTTTGGCTTTGCTCGTAGGGGTAATACTGGTTGCGGCTATCGTCTCGTGGGGAGCGCAGCGAGTCGTCCGCCCCATTGCAGAACTGGCAGTCCGCGCCCGGCGGGTTGCCAGCGGCGATTATGGTGTCCAGGTGATCCCTAGCTCTATTCGTGAGCTACGCGATCTGGGTAGTGACTTTAACCGGATGGTGGAACAGATCGCCCGCTATCAAGCTGGACTGCGGCAATACGTGGCTGCCATCACCCATACCCAGGAAGAAGAGCGCAAGCGCATTGCTCGCGACCTTCACGACGATACCATCCAATCCCTTATCGCCATCGGCCAGCGGGTAGAGTTGGCGCGCGAAGCGATTTCCGAGGAACCAGAGGATGCCAGAGAACAATTGCGTGAGCTACGCAAAATGGTTACCCTGACCATTGACGGCGTGCGCCAGACTAGCCGTGACCTGCGCCCTACCGTTTTGGAGGATCTGGGAATGGTGCCTGCACTGCAATACCTGGTAAACGAGCTTGGCCAAAAAGACACCATCGACGTATCACTGAATGTCGAAGGAAGCACGGAGGACCTATCGCCCGCCCTGGAAGTGGCCATTTATCGTATTGTGCAAGAGGCACTTACTAACGTTCGTAGACATTCTCAGGCATCGCACGCACAAGTCGACGCTCAATTCCTGACTGATCAGATCATCATCACCGTGCAGGACGATGGGATCGGCTTTGCTATGCCTGAAGAAACCGCTGAGCTGGTCAAGACGGGGGGCCTAGGATTGATGGGCGTCGAGGAACGGGCACAGCTTTTCGGTGGACAGATGTCTATTACTTCGCAGACTGGGCAGGGCACGATTATGCAAGTTGTATTGCTCCGAAATCCGCGTGGCTCCCAGTTTGGCCTCGATGGAACTGGCATATAATGAAGGATAAGACATACAATATGCAGATTATTCGAAGTCTTATGACAAATGTAGGCGTAATGGCCTACGCGATATCTTATAAAGAATAGGCGGCTTAACTGATGCGAGCAGGAGCGTGTTGGGTTATACTTGGATGTGGCTTGTTTGACACCACTGCAATAAGGAGAGTAGATAATAATCATGGAGTTCCTGCTAGTATCAGTGCTAGTGCTGATGCTGATTGCATTAGCGTATGCTCAGTGGCAGCGCGGCGTCGTACGCACAACCGGGAAACTCTCATTGGATGAAGAAGAGACAGATCAAACAGCAAGATAAATTGCCTCTTTTTACAACAAATCAAATGGACGCCAACGAGTTTGTCTTTACCCCCCTTGTCAAACTCTGCCGTCATTTTGGACTCCACCACGTTGCCTACCAGTTAGGGACAAGAGCAGGCAAGCGGCATTTTTGGGGTTATTCAGGTGGCTTAAGGCGTCCTTTTGCTTTGGCTGTTTTGCTGAGTTTGGCACTTTTGCTGCTCGTGGTTGCCTGCCAGCCGCCGCAGGTTCCTAAATATGAGTCCACGCCGTCACCGTCGGCATTGCGAATAGCCTACCTGGACGGGAAGAACCTGCATATGATGAAGACTGACGGCTCCGAGTCCACGCTTCTGGCACGTGATCTGCAGCCGACCGAGTGTGCCCCATACTATATCTCGCCTGATGGTCGATGGGTAGCCTATCAGCAGGCCGACGACGGCTTGTGGGCTGTGCCGACTTCTGGCGGATCGCCCATTATGCTAAGCGACGCTATTGTCGGCTCGGTCTCCTGGTTTCCCGATAGCAGTGGTGTTGTATATACCCTGGACGATGACGTTTATGCTCAGTGGCTCGACACGTCGCAGCCCGCCCAGGCGTTGGCAGTCGGGGGGCGGCGTTATCTTTTCCCCGCTTGGTCACCCGATGGCAAATACATCGCCTTCTTGGAGACTACAACTGATCCCAATGTCTATAACGTGATCCTGATCCAGTCAGACGGCACCGGTTGGCGTACACTTGGCGCGACTGCCCCTCAGTCTTCCGAAAAAGCTCTATGTCCTGACATTGTCGTGTGGTCTCCTGATAGCACTCGCTTCCTGGTAGATTTGGGTGAGCCACCTTTCGCGTTCTACGTGGCCGGAGGTAGCCCCGTCCAGGTGGGAGCTGGCTCATCTCCCACCAACCACGCCTGGTCTCCAGATGGGCGAAGCTTTACCTATCAGGATGAGCTTGGGCAACTCTGGTTGGCCAGGGCTGACGGAAGTGATCACCGATTGCTGACTGATTTCCCGGTTAGTGAAGCCATCTGGTCCCCCCAGCATAGCCAGGTGGCCTTCATTGCTCTGCGTGATGATGTCGCTCTGGAGGTCATCGATGTCCAGACTGGAGAGATCCGCTCCCTTACCAGCGGGGACAGCTTGATTGACAGTAGCCCAGATTGGACCCCGGACGGTACTCATCTTATCTTTGCTCGCAGCGTTCCTAACGATCAGGCACCCCCTTCCGATGCAGAAGGATCGCCATCAGAAGGTATCTGGCGTATTGCGGTAGATGGCTTAACTCCGCCTCAGCGCTTGGCATCGACTGGAGGCGCAATCCAGGTGTTTGCCATTCGCTGATCTCTCCTCGATAGCTTCTCTCATTTCGATGATCCTCGGACCCGCCTTGTGATGCGGGTCCTTTTGTGTTTGTGATCCCACCAATTTAAACATAATGTTTTCAACTTGACATATAGTCTATTTCAGGGTATAATGTCATTGTATACATAATCATTTTCCATAATAGGGTGGGTTACCCTCATAGGAGGTGTTGCCATGTTCTTCCGAATAGCAACGGTAAGCATACTGGCGTTGGTTCTTTTGCTCCCCACGTCTATTGCCTTTGCAGGTGGTGAAACGGATGCCACGATTCGCATTACCATCAGTCCCATTAATGGCGACCCAGGTACTGACATCGCTGTCACCGGCGAGGGCGCCAAATCTGGCACACCGGTCCAGGTGATGATTGTATCCAACGGCGACACCGGCCAGGGTGAAATCGCTAAGGTGGATGTTACCCCTGCCGAGGACGGTACCTTTTCGGCCACGATTACTGTGCCTGAAGGTACATCGGATGGGAGCTACGCGGTTCGTGCCGAGCAACGTAATCAAGGTGGCGGCCTGATTCATTACTATTGGGTGGGCTTCCAGGTCGGTGGTGGTGATGCCTTGTTGCCGGTGACCGGTACGCTGCCCGGCACTTCGATTACCATCACGGCCGCCCTGGCTGCCCTGTTGGTGATTGTGATGGCCGTCCAGGGGACGCGCCGGGTTCTGCGGCGTTAGCCAGCAGGGACCTTATTGAGCGCTTGTCGTTAGCTACCACGCTGGGTTGAAACCACCAGCGGCTGTGAGGCCTTTCCTTTACATCTTGTTTCGTTTGGCTGGTCGCCAGAATGTTAAAAAAGGGTGCCCTGAAGCATCATCGTGCTTCAGGGCACCCTTTTTTATCTTCTGTTGTCAGAAGAAATCTATGAAGCCACTTGCACTTGTTTGCCCGATCGGGTAGAATTCAACAGCCTTATATACGCCACACGAGGAGGATTCCCATGCCCAACCGGCAAGATGCCTGGGACCTGGTCTGCGAGTA
>Ga0180438_10009749_pt1 | contig 11897 bp, 9 predicted proteins | sample SS_ome_12_FD_132455 | JGI IMG/M metagenome (GOLD analysis project Ga0180438, IMG submission 132455) | Hypersaline lake sediment archaeal communities from the Salton Sea, California, USA - SS_3_D_2 metaG | ecosystem: Environmental > Aquatic > Non-marine Saline and Alkaline > Hypersaline >...
GCCCCATTGCGCCAGATGCCCAGCTATCGCCTCCTGCTCAGACCGAAACAGCTCCCCCGCCACGTGCTCGGACAGCCTCTTGCGGACCTCGCGGCACTTCATGGTTCAACCCCATCTTGCTGGCAATAGACGTCCCTGAAAGCGGCCTTCGCCCGATGCAGGGTTACCTTCACCTTGGGCAGGGACCAGTTCAGCGTCTCCGCGATCTCCTGGTATGACAGCGAAAGGGTGTATCGCAGCACGAGGACGACCCGATGCGGCGTCCGCAGGCGGCCGAGGGCCGACCGAACGCGATCCACGATCTCGTCGTCCCGCTCGGCGCCGGCGCGGACTTCCGGCTGCAGGCTGCGTCGTCGCCGCGCCGCGTCGCGGCAGACATTCACTGAAATGCGGTGGAGCCAGGTGCTGAACTGGGAGCGTCCGCGGAACCCCGACAGCCCCCGCCAGGCTCGCACGAAGGTCTCCTGGAGTAGGTCCTCGGCCTGCTCTCGTTCCCCACACAAGTTCAGACACAGAGTGTACACTTGATCCCGGTACCGCACGTAGAGGTCGTCGAAGGCGGCCATGTCGCCCTGTCGGGCGCGCGCCACCAGCGCCGAAGCATCCCCGACTGTGCTGCCCGCGTGGCCCTCGCTCACCCGCCCGGGCTCTGCCGCCCTGTCACGAATCAGCTTCTTCCTCCGTGATATTAGACGTTCGCGCGGCCGCCAATGTTACGCCCCGGCCATACAATCCCTCGCATAGATGGGGAATCCTGCGCACGGCCGAGCCTTGACACTCCCCGCCGCGTTCCGCTATAGTCCCAATAGAGGCAGTTTGACCGCAGGAGGGAGCGAGCCGCCGCGCAACACGAAGCAGCGCAACGCAGCGGGCCCCAGCGGGAGAGCGTCCGCCGACGGCGGACCGCCGAAGGGGAAAGGGCGAGGTCCACTCGCCCGAAACTCTCAGGCTTCAGGACCGCCGGGGCTGCTTCCCTGGAGAGCGTTCGCCCCGCGCGAACCACCGAAGGTGAGAATCTCTCAGGTCTAGGACAGGGGAGAACCCGCAGCACAGGGGCTCCCCTATTGCTTTGGCCGATCCTGAGGAGGGCCGGATGAGCTTCTCACCACACACCCAAGAGAACATCGCCCATATGCTCCGCACCCTCGGCCTGTCCGAGGTGGACGCGCTCTTCGACGAGGTCGCCGCCGTCCTTCCCCCGACCGATATCCCCGAGCTTCCCGGCGTCAGCGAGTTCGAGCTTCGTCACCAGCTCTGGGATGTCGCCAGGCTCAATGGACGCCCCGACCAGACCCCTTGCTTCCGCGGCGCCGGCGCCTACGAGCACTACGTCCCCGCCGCCGTGCCGGCCATCATCTCCCGCGGAGAGTTCCTCACCGCCTACACGCCCTACCAGGCCGAGATCAGCCAGGGCACCCTCCAGGCCATGTACGAGTTCCAGACCATGGTCTGCGCGCTGCTCGGCATGGAGGTCGCCAACGCCTCCATGTACGACGGTGCCTCCGCCCTCGCCGAGGCCGCTCTCATGGCCATGCGCATCACCCACAAGCGGCGTCTGCTCGTCAGCGGCGCCCTCCATCCGCACTGGCTTCACGTCCTCCGCACCTACACCGCGAATCTCGAGCCCGATATCGTCCTTCTGCCCGTGCGCGACGGCCTCACCACACCTGAGCACGTCACCGACGCCCTCGACCCGGATACCGCCGCCGTGCTGGTCCAGAGCCCGAACGTCTTCGGCCTCATCGAGCCGATACGTCAGATCGGCGCCCGCCTCAGCGATCATCCCTCCCTCTTCATCCTCGCCGCCTACCCCACGTCGCTGGGCCTGCTTACCAGTCCCGGGGAGGCCCATGCCGACATCGCGGTGGCCGAAGGTCAGCCCCTCGGCATCCCCCTCTCCTACGGAGGCCCCTACCTCGGGCTCTGCGCGACCAAGCTCGCCCACGTCCGACAGATGCCCGGCCGCATCTCCGGCCTGGCCTACGACGACGCCGGCCGCCGCGGATACGTGATGACGCTCCAGGCGAGAGAGCAGCACATCCGGCGCGAGCGCGCTACCTCCAACATCTGCTCGAACCAGGCCCTCTGCGCCCTCGCCGCGACCGTCTATCTCGCGCTGCTCGGCCCCGACGGGCTGCGCGCGGTCGCCGAAAGCAGCTTCGCCGTCGCGCATCGCCTCGCCGACCGGCTCGCCGCCCTCCCCGGCTGCTCCCTCGCCTTCGCCGGGCCCTTCTTCAACGAGTTCGTCCTCGACCTGCCCGTCTCCGCCGACGACATCGAGCGCGAGCTCTGGAACGACGGCATCATCTCCGGCCTGCCCCTCGGCCGGTGGTGGCCCGAGCGTCAGAACCAGATGCTCTTCTGCGCCACCGAGATCATCACCGAGGCCGCCGTCCACCGACTCGTGGCGGCCATGGAGGAGGCACTCCCGTGAGCGCAGAGACCATCTTCGAAAAAGGCCGTCCCGGCCGCCGGACTCCCTACCTCCCCGATCGCGACTGGCAGCCCGGCCTCCTCGACCAGCTTCCCATGGAGGCCCGCCGCCGGCGTCTGCCTCTGCTCCCACAGGTGACAGAGGGCGAGGTGGTCCGCCACTACACCAACCTCGCCCGCAAGAACTGGGGCGTCGACGTCGGCTTCTATCCCCTCGGCTCCTGCACCATGAAGTACAACCCCCGCATCGCCGAGCAGGTCGCCTCCTGGCCGGAGTTCGCCGCCGCCCACCCGCTTCGCCCCGTTCGCGCCGCGCAAGGATGGCTGCGCATCATGTACGAGACTGAGCGCATGCTTTCGCGCCTCTGCGGCATGGCCCGCTTCACGCTTCAGCCCGCCGCGGGCGCGCAGGGCGAGCTCTGCGGCATGCTCATGATCCGCCGCTATCACGCCGACCGCGGCGACCCCCGCAACACCGTGATCGTCCCAGACTCCGCCCATGGCACGAACCCCGCGACGGCATCGCTCGCCGGCTTCGAGGTCGTGACCTGCCCCTCTTCCGAGCGCGGCCTCGTGGACGTCGGTGCGCTTCGCCGGCTCCTGAACGACGACGTCGCCGCCATCATGCTCACCAACCCCAACACCCTCGGGCTCTTCGAGCGCGACATACAGGAGGTCTGCAACCTGGTCCACGAGGCCGGGGGTCTCACCTACTACGACGGTGCCAACTTCAACGCCCTCGTGGGCCGCTTTCGGCCCGGCGACATGGGATTCGACGTCGTCCACCTCAACCTCCACAAGACCTTTGGCACTCCTCACGGAGGCGGCGGCCCCGGCTCGGGCCCGGTAGGCGTCGTCGAGAAGCTCGAGCCCTTCCTCCCCGTGCCTCTCGTGCGCAAGGGGCGAGAGGAGTTCGAGTTCGAGGAAGACCGCCCCAAGACCATCGGCCGTCTCAACGCCTTCGCCGGGAACGCGCTCGTCGTGCTCCGCGGGTACGTCTACCTCCGTCTCCTCGGCACCGCCGGGCTCCGCGACGCCAGCGGCGGCGCTGTCCTCGCCGCCAACTACCTCAAGCACCGCCTCGTCCAATGCTATGATCCGTCCCATCCCGGGCGCTGCATGCACGAGTTCGTGCTCTCCGCCGCCCGCCAGAGGGCCCAGGATGTCCGCGCGCTCGACATCGCCAAGCGACTCATAGACCTCGGATTCCATCCGCCCACGATCTACTTCCCCCTCACCGTCCCCGAGGCCCTTATGATCGAGCCCACCGAGACCGAGCCGCTCGAAACCCTCGACGCCTTCGCCGATGCCATGCTCCAGATCGCCCGGGAGGCCGAGCAGCAGCCCGACCTCCTCCACGCCGCGCCCCACACCACCCCCGTCGGCCGGCTCGACGAGGTCGCCGCGGCGAAGGCCCTCGACGTCCGCTGGCGGCACGACTCCGACCTGGAGGAAGCCGACCGTGCCTGACGCGCCGCTCGCCCGACGACACCGAGAAGCAGGAGCCAGGCTCGTCGAGTTCGCGGGCTGGCGCCTCCCTCTCCAGTTCTCCTCCATCGCGGAGGAGACGCGAACCACCCGCCGCGCGGCGGCGCTCTTCGACATCTCCCACATGGGCGTCCTGCGAATCTTCGGCGCCGACGCCCACCGCGCCGCCCGCCGCCTCCTCACCCGAGACACGCTCGCCATTCCCCTCAACTGCAGCCGCTATGCCTTGCTCTGCAACGACGCCGGCGGCATACTCGACGACCTCTTCGTCATGTCCGAGTCCCGAGACGCCGTCCGGCTGATCGTCAACGCCGCAAACCACGCGAAGGACGTCGCCTGGATCCGCTCCCACCTCGACACCTCCGCGCGCGTCGCCATCGACGACGCGCTGGGCCGCACCTTCGGCCTCGCCCTCCAGGGCCCGCGCTCCCAGCAGGTACTCCAGGCCTCCGGGTTTCGCGGCCGGCTGCCGACCGCGTTCGGCGCTTTCTTCCACGGCAGCATCGCGGGCGCCGACCTGCTCGTCTCCCGAACCGGCTACACTGGAGAAGACGGCTTCGAGATCTTCGGTTCGGCCGGCGACGCGGTCCCCGTGTGGGACGCCCTGATCCAGGCGGGAGCGGACTACGGCATGATCCCCGCGGGGCTCGCCGCGCGCGACGTCCTTCGCCAGGAGATGGGCTACCCGCTATGGGGGCAGGATATCGACGACCACACCACCCCTCTCGAGGCCGGGCTGCGATGGGCCGTCGACTGGTCGGGCGACTTCATCGGCCGTGCGGCCCTCGAGCATTCCCAACCCGGCCGTCGCCGCGTCGGGCTTCGCGTCGAAGACCGCGGCGTTGCACGGCCCGCCGCGCCGATCCTCTTGTCCGGCCGCCCCATCGGCGCGGTCACCAGCGGCACCTACTCGCACAACCTGCAAGCGGCCGTCGGGCAGGGATACGTAGAGGCATCGGTCCAGGCGCGAACCGGCACGGAAATCGAAGTGGAGGTGAGGGGACGCCGCCTGCGCGCCCGCATCGCCGAGCTGCCGTTCCTGCCCGCGCGCACCCGACTCTCATGGACACGAATCCAGTGCACGGAGAGAGAGAATGAGAATCCCCGATGACCTCGAGTACACCGAGACCCACGAATGGCTGCGGCGCGGCCCCGACGGCGTTACCGTTGGCATCACCGACTACGCGCAGGGCGAGCTCACCGACGTCGTCTTTGTCGAGCTTCCCGAGCCGGGCCGTCGCGTCGTCCCGGGCGATGAAGTCTGCGCACTCGAATCCGTCAAGGCCGTCGCCTACGTCTATGCGCCCGTTGCCGGCAGCATCGCGGCCGTCAACCATCGGCTCTCCACCCAGCCCGACCTCATCAACAAAGACCCCTACGGCGCGGGCTGGATCGCCCGCCTCACCCCGGACGAGCCCGAGCAAGCGGTCGACCTTCTCGATCCCTCCGCCTACCGTACCAAGCTCGCATCTACGGACAAAGCCCCCGGCATCGGCTGATCCCCGGGCCGTCCCGGCGTGACGCCCGGTGCCGAGGCGACCACAGATGGCACCCCCGAGTGCCCTCCATCATCCCTGCCCCGTGTGAGATCCGGTCTCTTGCGGTATAATAGAGCACCTGGATCATGAGAACCCGCCCACCGACGATACTCGCCTGCGCTTTGCTGCTGCTCTTCCTCACAACCGTTCTGGGTTCGGCGCTGGGCGCCGACGACTGGGCAATCCTCGACGAGCGCTTTCCTGCTGCCCTCACTTGGGACCAGCAGACCGACGTCTCCATCCAGGCCGCCAACACGGGGACAACGATCTGGGATCGCGGCTATGCGCTCATGTCGCTCGCCGCGCCCACGGCGGCGGTCCCAAGCGCAGACCGCTGGGGGCTGGCCCTGGTGCCCCAGACCGGTATCACCCCGCCCGTCGGCCCCGACGAGGGCATCCTTTTCGAGTTCGGTATAGTCGCACCCCCCATCACGACGCTTGCCTACGCCCCATCGGCCGCTGCGGCCGCTCCAGGTATGGAGGCCAGCCTCGGCTGTCACTGGGGGCTCGCCCGCGAGGGCGATCTCCTTTCGGCCGACCTCGCTGGCGGCGAAATCGTCATCAGCCGCTTTCCCGACATCCAGCCCGGCACCCCCGGCGCGTGGGCCCGCTTCTTCGTCGAAGAGTGTGCAGGCCGCCTTCCCATGATCGTCTCCGGTTACGAAGATGGTCTCTACCACCCCGAATATGAAGTCAGTCGGGACCAGATGGCGGTCTTCATCGCCCGCGCCGCCGGATACGAGCTACCCGACGTGGCGGACCCCGTCTTCCCCGACGTCCCCGCCTCCCACTGGGCGGCCCGCGAAATCGCGGCATGTCTGAACAACGGTGTCATCCAGGGCTACCCCGAGGGCATCTACCTCCCCGACCGGGTCGTCACGCGCGGGCAGATGGCCGTATACATCGCGCGGGCGAAGAGCTTCGACCTAAGGGAACCATCCGCGCCGCCCTTCGAGGACGTCCCCCCCAAGTACTGGGCCGAGCGCGAGATCCAGGCCTGCGCCGAGAACGGCGTCGTCCTCGGCTTCGACGATGGCGCCTACCGCCCCGAGATGCCCGTCACCCGCGACCAAATGGCCGCCTACATCTGGCGCGCCTTCGTCGGGCCCCTCGCCTGCCCCGTCGTCCTCGCCGGCCCCGCCATCACCGCGTCGGATCCGGCCTCCCTCCATTACTACGGGTGGTCCTCCATCGCCGCCGGCAACGCCTTCGACCCCGGCTGCGCCTACATCGCATTCGACGCCGCGCGCCTGGACGCTGACCTCGCCGGCGGCGCCCACTGGGAGGTCACCTTCGCGCTCTTCCATCCCGACTCCCAAACCGCAGCGGCCGCCGCGACCATCGCCATCGCGGGCGCCGACCTGGCCGCCGCCAAGAGCGCTGCCCTCACCTCAGGCGACCCCTACTTCGTGCTTTCCTGGACCATCCCCACCGGGCTCCCCCCTGGCCAGTATACGCTGGTGATCACCGTCGAAGACGCGTTCGGTCGGCCGCTCGAGATTTCCCGCCGGCCTCACCTCACAATCACCGCCGGGCACGTGCTCCTACTCTACGACGGATCGGGCCCCCATGGCTGGATCGGCGAGATGTATGCTCAGCAGCTCGCCAATCTCCTGGGCCACTTCCCCGTCACCTATGACATGCATCCCGTCGAGCAATACGCGCCCGGCCAGATCGACCGATCAGGGGCCACCTTCTACCTCGGCACGGTCTTCGACAACGCCCTCCCGCCCGCGTTCCTGGAGGACGTCATGACGACCGACCGCGCCATCTGCTGGTGCTACTACAACCTGTGGCAGATCGCCTGGGAGGATCCCGACTTCGAAGGCCGGTTCGGCATCGCATTCGACGGGATGTACGAACTCGACCTCGACGCCGTCTGGTATCAGAGCGAGACGTTCCGCAGAGACGTCGCTGAGCCGGAGATCGGTGTCGCCTGGCCGCTGGACGCCGAGATCAGCGCCGAGATCGCGACCGCCTGCGCCTCCGACGATCCCGATGAAGACGTCTGCGTCCCCTACGTCCTCCGGGGCCGCAACCTCTGGTACGTCGCCGACCTCCCCTTCGGATACGTTGGCGAAGAGGACCGCTACCTCGTCTTCGCCGACCTGCTCCACGACATGCTCGGCATCGACCATCCCGAGAGCCACCGCGCCCTCATCAGGATCGAGGACGTCGAGCCCATCACCTCCCCCGAGAGCCTGCGCGCCATCGCCGACTACCTCTACTCCGAGAGCGTCCCCTTCGCCGTCTCCGTGATCCCCGTCCACTACGATCCGCTCGGGGTCTACAACGGCGGCGTCCCCTCCCGCATCGAGATGTCCGACCGTCCCGACTTCGTCGCCGCCCTACACTACATGGTCGCGCGCGGCGGAAGCCTCGTCATGCACGGGTACACCCATCAATACGACTCCGTGCTCAACCCCTACACCGCGGCCACCCGCGATGACTTCGAGTTCTACCGCGTCTTCTTCGACGTGCACGGCGATCCCGTCTTCGACGGCCCTGTTCCCGAGGATTCCGAGGAGTGGGTGCAGGCGCGACTGGACCTGGGTCTGGCCGAGGTGGCCGAGTGCGGCCTCGAGGTCGTCGCCTGGGAGACTCCCCACTACACGGCCTCGGCCCTCGACTACCGGGTCTTCGCCGACAACTTCGACGCCACCCTTCAGCGGGTCTTCTACTCCGGCCGCCACGAACCCACCGACACTTTCTACTACCTCGACCAGCTCTTCCCATACGTCATCCACGCCGACGTCTACGGCCAGAAGATCGTGCCTGAGAACATCGGCCACGTCGACCCTGTCGGATGGGGCTACCTCGAACCGCGCATGCCTGCCGACGTCGTCCGCGCCGCCCAGAAAAACCTCGTCGTGCGGGACGGCTGGGCCAGCGCCTACTTCCACCCCTTCCTCGACCTCGACCTGCTCGCCGATCTGGTCGAGGGAATCAAAGGCCTCGGCTATACCTTCGTCCCGCTCACCTCCGACATCCAGTGAGCGCCTCGCCGTTCGCCGGCCCCTCCTCTCCCACCGCACGCCCGGTCCCCAGGCATCAGCCCCCGAGGGTCGCGAGCGCGGCAATCCCGAACCCTGCGATGGTCAGGCCCGCGATCCGATTCACCCACCGCAGCCCCGCGGGACCGAACCGGGAGCGCGTGCTCCCGCACCCAACGCTGACCGCGACCCACCATACCATCGATCCCACGAACACCCCAGCCACCAGCAGTGCCGCAGCGGCATGATTGTGGACTGTGCTCGCCACTCCCAGGCCCGCGAATATCGCCGCGAACGACAGCACGGTCAGCGGGTTCGAGAGAGTCAGCGCCAGCGTCGAGGCGAACGCGCCGAAGAGACCGGTGACTGTCGCTTCTCGTCCTCGCTCCGCAGGCCGCGCCGCGAACGTGCGAACCCCAAGGTAGAGCAGAAACGCACCACCGACTAAACGAAGCCAGAGCTGCTGTCCGACGAGCAGGGTCGAAACCGATGTCAGCCCAAATCCTGCAATCGCGGCGTACGTCGCATCGGCGGTCGCCGCCCCCAGTCCGCTGATGAGCCCCACGGCTCGGCCCTCGGCCAGCGTGCGCCGTATGCAGAGCACACCAATGGGCCCGACCGGAGCCGCGATGCAGAAGCCGATAACCAGTCCTTTTGCCAGGAAGCCGATCTCCATCGTGATACAGCCTGCCGATCCTCACGCCCGCGGCCGAACCGCCCTATCTCAATGCCAGAAATGCCCCGAATCGCCCCGTCGGTCTCCCCAACCTCCGCTCCGAATAGAACTCCTCCGAATGGCATGCCGTGCACATCCCGGCCACCTCGATGCTCTCTGCTCTCACCCCCGCCCCACAGAGCTGCCCCCGATTCGCCTCCGCGAGGTCCGCATACCACTTCCCATCTCGCACCTCCGCAACGCCCACCTTGCCTGCCACCTCCTCGCTCACCTCGTAGCAGCACGGCCCGATCGCCGGCCCGACCCCGGCGAGCACCGCCTCCGGTCGGCTGCCGCAGCGCTCCCCAAGGAATCGCACCGCCTTCCCCGCTATCCCCGCCGCCGTTCCTCGCCACCCCGCATGCACCACCCCGCCGACGTGCCTCTCCGGATCGTACATCATCATCGGAACACAGTCCGCGACCACCACCGCGACCGCCGCGCCCGGGCCTGCCACCACGAGCCCATCCGTCTCGGGAATCCCGTCCACAAATCGCGTCCGTCCCGCCCCGACCTGCCCCCCGCTCACCTCACAGATGCGATCTCCGTGCACCTGCTGCGCAAACGTGCACCCCTCGAACTCCACCCCCAGCGCGCGGCACACCCGCCGCCGGTTCTCGACCACCGCCCCGCAATCGTCTCCTACGTGCAGGCCGACGTTGAGCGCCGCGTACCGGCCCTCGCTCATGCCCCCCTGCCGCCCCGTGACACAGTGACGCAGTGAGCGCACCCCCGAGAACACCTCGAACTCCCACAGAACCACGCCCCCAGTAGCTCTCCGTATCACGGGTTTCCCTTCCCTGCCCAGGTGCAGAGGTCAGCCGCCATCGCCCCCCGCGCCCCAGAGCACGTGATCGTCGGAGGTGCAGGCTATCCCAGCACCTCGCCGGTCACGAGGATGAATCCGACGTACCACTTCGTCCCGTCATAGCGCTTGGGGTCATCCATCGTGACCCCGCGCTCCGCGAGCAGCTTCGCCTTATCGGGCTGCTCGTCGTCGATCTCGAACCTGACCGTGTGCACGGCGTCCCGCAGGTCGGTGGCCGCGATCAGCACGGTGACCCGGTGCCCCTCACACCACGAATCGAAGCGAGGGATGACCTTGGCCTCCTGGTCGTCGATGCTGACGATGACCTGGCCGCAGTCGGGCCCCACCACATCGTACATCATGACGCTGCTGCCCTGGAAGCGGAACGAGATGCTCTCGCCCGGCTTCTCCGCCACCCACAGCGCCTCCAGCCTATCGCCGAACTCCGCCTTGCGCAGGAAGTCGCTGATGGCGGGGTCCTTGAGGTCCAGCTTCCGCCACCCCGCGCTCAGTTCGGCGCGCTCGACCGGAGTCGGCCGCGCTGACTCGAAGTTGTCCTGGCGGAAGGGATCTGGCAGTGGATGCGGGCGAGGTTTGCCCAGGCCCTTCATCTTCTCCATCGAGCGCGCGACGGCCTCCGCGTACAGCCGGTGACCGGCCTCATACGGGTGGGCTCCGTCCATCGAGAAGAGGATCCTGTCGCCAAGAGCAGCCTTCTGCTCATCGCTCTCCGGCCACTCGCCGGTGAACAGCAGCTTGCCCTCATCCTCCAGCCGCGCCACCTCCAGCCCCATGTGGATCGTCGGGATGTCGTAGTGGTCAGCTATCGCGTCATGGGCCCTATACGTGTGCGGGACCTCACCCCGCCGCAGGCCCTCGGTCATCCCCTGCCAGACCACGTAGACGAAGCAGATATCGAGATCGGGATCGGCCCGCCAGGCCTGGCGAACAATGCCTTCCATCGACTTGCTGATGCGTTCGGTGGAAGCCCATCCATCGTTGACCGCGAACTCGACGAAAAGCAGATCTGGCTTGTGCTGGATGACATCGTGCTGCAGCCGAAAGACGCCCAGGTCGGAGCCGGTGCCGGATAGCCCCGCGTTGACAGCTTCGACCTCCGCCTCCGGATACTGCTCCTGGAACCACTCCGCGGTCATGGTCCGCCACCCGGGGGCCTTCGTGATGCTCCCGCCCAGGTAAGCGATGCGCACTGCGCCCCCCCGTTCGAGTTTCCCGAAGAAGTTCGGCAGCCCGCCGCGAGGCGCGCACTCGGGCGGCAGGCGCAGCGGCTGCTCATCGGCCCCGCCGGCGTCGCAGGCGAAGGCCGCTGTCAGCATCAACACGCACGCAAGAGCTACACACGAAGTCATCGCTCACATCCCTTCCTCGTCACGAGCAGCTACCCATGACGCGCGGACATCCCCCCCTACGTGAACCCCTCCCGCGGCTTCTCCTCGCCCGGCCGCAGCCAGCGCCGCACCACCGCCCGGTCCTTCAGGCCCTTCAGCAGTTGCGGAATGTCCGTCGCCAGCGCCAGCCCCGGCACGCACGCGGTGTACGGCACCTGGCCCATCAACCCCGGCGCGTCTCGCAGCGTCCGCGCCAGCCCGTGAAGCTCCACCTTCGGCAGCCTCGGCTCCGCCGCCGCCCCCAGCAGCGCCACCAGGCTCGCCTCACCCCCAAGCGCGACGATCTTCTCGACCGCGAGGCCTTCGCTCTCCAGCCAGCCCACCACCCCCACGAGATCCGTCACCCGCCCTCCGATCAGCGTCTCTCCGCCGAACGCGAGGTAGTGCGCGGCCCGCTGCTGCCACTGCGCCGTCGGCGGCTTCGTCTCTCCCTGCCCCCGCCAGTCAAACGCGGCCAGCCGTCCCCGCCGGCCGCCGAGCTGCCTCACCGCCTCCCGCTCCCCCCCATCGGCA